>ERZ1023183.41-NODE-41-length-56692-cov-10.428801_pt1 | contig 56692 bp, 46 predicted proteins | sample MGYA00521095_ERZ1023183 | MGnify/ENA primary metagenome ERZ1023183 (study PRJEB32759, sample SAMN07749889) | skin metagenome | biome: transportation; feature: city; material: polyester macromolecule | host: Homo sapiens | place: Hong Kong:TW line | collected... | reverse complement strand
CGCCGCGGTGGGCCATCTCACGGAAACGGATACGGGACACACCGGCCTTGCCAACATAGCCACGGGGACGTCCGTCGACTTGGTCACGGTTACGCAACCGCACGGGGGAGGAATCGCGCGGCAGAGCAGATAGTCTACGCGATGCCTCCATGCGTTCGTCTAATGGGGCTGCCGGGGATTTGATGATGGCTTTGAGCTCGACGCGCTTTTCGGCGTACTGCGCCACCAATTTTTCGCGTTTCTTCTGGGCGGCAATCTTGGACTTTTTGGCCATCAGCGGGTCTCCTTGAACTCAACGTGGCGACGCACGATGGGATCGAATTTTTTGAGGACGAGACGATCCGGGGTGTTGCGTCGGTTCTTGCGGGTGACGTAGGTGTAACCAGTTCCAGCCGTCGACCGCAGCTTGATGATGGGGCGCAGCTGTGTGGACTTCTTGGCCATCAGATTCTCTCTCCTCGAGCGAGCATTCTGGCGACGACAGTGTCGACGCCGCAGCGATCGATTTCCTTCATCGCTTTGGGGGTCAGGGCCAGGGTGACTTTCTTGCCCAAGGACGGCACCCAGTAACGCTTCTTCTGGATGTTTGGGTTCCAGCGACGCTTGGTGCGGCGTTGGGAATGCGAGACGTTGTTGCCGAATCCTGGCTTGGTGCCGCGGACCTGACAGTGTCGTGACACGGATACCTCCTACCGTGGTTGCGCATGGGAATCATTATCATATATTGGCGACGACGAGATTCGAACTCGTCATACGCACGGGGCGGAAGGAAACCGATGAAGCAAGGCATCCATCCCGACTACCACCCGGTGGTCTTCAGGGACATTTCGGCAGGCATAGCCTTTCTGACGAGGTCAACGGTTACTAGCTCCACCGAGATCGAGTGGGAGGACGGCAACACCTACCCAATCATTGACGTCGATATTTCCTCGGCCAGCCACCCCTTCTACACCGGCAAGGCCAAGATCGTCGACGCCGCCGGACGAGTCGAGAAATTCAACCAGCGTTACGGCAAGAAATGAGACGTCGGGATGGCGTATTGGCATCCCTGGTACGACCGGCTGGAGGTGATTTATTGACGCGGTGATGACGCAGGAAGACCTGGACCCGACCGACAATGAAGAGTGTGCCGTTGTCGATCGGTATGCCGACTGATCCCTGGCATCGTCCGGTCCCTGGACGTGGCACCCGCCATGGCGGGTGCCACGTGTGTTCTCGCGAGATGTAGGGGTGCCTGATGGCGTCCCCACCGTTTTCCCGGTTCAGTCCTCCTTGCGAAAGACGGGGATCTGGTCGCAGGAGACCTCCTTGCAATATGCCCAGCCGTCGTTGAACTCGGCGAGTGCCTTGACGGTGCGCACCCGGTTGCGGATCATCCATCTGGCCATCAGACCACGGGCGGTCTTGGCGGTGAAGGAGATGACCTTCCAGCGGCCCTGACGATCCCGCGACTCAAATCGCGGCGAGATGACCTTGGCGTCGATGCCTTCGACGGCCTGGAAGTATTCCGCCGAGGCAAGGTTCACGACGACCTGTGGTCCTGGAGACTCCTCGAGGTCGGTTTCGACGAGGTTGACGATGCGATTGCCCCACCAACTCGCCACGGTGGTGCCCCGGTCTGTGTGCAAGGCGGTACCCATCTCCAAGCGGTAGGGCTGGATGCGGTCGAGGGGCCGCAGAACGCCGTACAGGCCGGACAGGATGCGTAAGGTCTTCTGCGCCTCGGTCCAGTCGCGGGTTGTAAAGGACTGCGGATCCATGCCTCGGTAGACGGCTCCGTCGAAGGTCACGCCGGCTGGTCGGGCGTTGACAGGGGTGCCGGGTTGGAAGTCGCGGTATCGCTCTACGTTGAGGGTGGCGATTTCCTCGGAGACGTTCATGAGCTTGCGTAGCTCTGTCACCGACTTGCTGGACATAATCTCGGCGAGTTTGGCGGTCTGGTCAAGTAGGCGGGGCACGATGGCGTGGTGCGCGGGCGTGGGGCTCTCGAGGTCCAGTGACTTGGCTGGGGAGATGAGGGTCAACACACGGCCAGCCTATCTGGTATGAAGACACCAAAATTTTAACGGCACCAAGACAATGTTGTATGCGATCACTGTGGACGGCAGGTTTGGAGCAACGGATACACCGACCATTGCCCTCACAGTTTGTGGTCAGTGCATGTCGACAACTTCCCCGGCGACCGAGCAAATTTGTCTTGAGGCCCGTTGGAGCCAGTCCAAGTGGAATTCGGTTAGCCCAGCAAGGTGCATTGCAAATACCGCAAATGCGGCGCGTAGCGGAAAGTACATTCCGCTCACAATGTCAGCTTTGACACCATGTTGGATATTGCCAAGAAGGCGACGACTTTCCTCAGCCGCTAATTGGAGTACGGCTGCTTATCGACGTGGACATGTAAGCGATCATCAACTATGGGCCCAGCGGTGTCGACCAATGGGGTCCATCGTCCCATCAGTCGGTGAGGTCGCTGGGGCTGATGTCGTCTGAAGCCTTCTCGAAGATCTCTGCGAAATGGCATCGGCACGCGTGCTCGCCTTGGCCATCAGCGTGCAACCTCAGGGTAGTTTCCTGTTCCGAGCACAGCGGTTGCGCCCGCCAGCACCTGGTGTGGAAGCGACACCCGGAGGGCGGATTTGCCGGGGAGGGCACATCGCCGTGCAGCAGGATCTGGTGACGTGTACCTCGCACCGAGGGGTCGGGTACCGGCACTGCCGAGAGCAGGGCTTGGGCATAAGGGTGAGTAGAGTGCTCGTAGATCTGGTTCTCATCGCCGATCTCCATGATCCTGCCGAGATACATCACAGCCACTCGATCGGAGATGTGGCGTACCACCGACAGATCGTGAGCGATGAAGATGTACGCCATCCCCAGTTCCCGCTGCAATTTCTGTAACAAGTTGACGACCTGAGCCTGCACCGAAACGTCTAGCGCCGACACCGACTCGTCGCACACCAGCAGCTTGGGGTTCAGGGCAATGCCGCGGGCGATCCCGATGCGCTGACGCTGGCCACCAGAGAACTCGTGCGGGTAGCGGTTGATGTGCTCTGGGTTGAGCCCGACGAGGTCGAGCAACTCCTTGACTCGCTCGGTTCGCTTGCCGCGCGGTACAGCATCGGGGTGGATCCGAAACGGCTCACCGACGATGTCGCCGACCGTCATACGCGGATCCAACGAGGTGTAGGGATCTTGGAAGACGATCTGGATATCACGTCGTAGTTTGCGCATCGCCGACCCCTTGAGATCTGTGACGTCACGCCCCTCAAAGGTGATCTTCCCCGATGTGGGTGGCTCGAGGTTCACCAGCAGACGTCCTAGCGTGGACTTGCCGTACCCGGACTCTCCGACGACACCGAGCGTCTCGCCGGGATAGAGGTCGAAGCTGACCCCGTCGACGGCTTTGACGTGGCCGACGGTGTGACGCACTACCCCGGATTTGAGCGGGTAATGCTTGGCGAGATCACGCACCGACAGGATGGGTCGAGGTTTCCCGGCAGTGGTGGTCTTAGCGGTCATGATGGAGGACCTCCTCGGTATGGTGGCAGGCAGCCGAGCGTCCGGGTTCGACCTTGACGAACGTGGGAGCACCGCCGACACGGCATTCCTCGGTGGCCCAGCGGCAGCGCGGGTGGAAAGAGCAACCTGACGGCAAATTCGTCAGAGATGGCGGCAAGCCGCCGATGGCGTACAGCTCGTTGCCCTTTTGGTCTAGGCGCGGAATGGAATTCAGCAGACCGACGGTATATGGGTGGCTGGGGTTATCGTAGAGACGGTGGACGTCGGCATGTTCGACGAATCGTCCGCAGTACATGACCGCGATATCGTCGGCTACGTCAGCCACCACCCCAAGGTCGTGGGTGATGAGGATCAAACCCATGCCGGACTCCTCCTGGAGCTCTTTGAGCAGGGTCATGATCTGGGCTTGAACGGTGACGTCGAGAGCCGTCGTCGGTTCGTCGGCGATGAGCACCCAGGGGTTGAGCGCAATCGCCATTGCAATCATGATGCGCTGACGCATACCGCCAGAGAACTGGTGCGGGTAATTGTTGGCACGCTCCTTGGCTGCCGGAATATGCACCCTCTCCATGAGGCGAATCGCCTCGGACATCGAATCAGAGCGGTTCATACCGCGGTGAACCCGGAACATTTCGGCGATCTGCCATCCGACTGGAAAGACCGGATTTAGCGACGACAACGCGTCTTGGAAAATCATCGAGATGTGCTCGCCACGAATCTGACGACGCTTTTTCTCCGGCATCCTCAGCAGGTCGACCCCGCAGTACTCGATCTGCCCACCAGTGATCTGGGCCGGAGGGGAGTCGAGGATCCCCATAATTGCCTGCGCTGTCACAGACTTGCCCGATCCCGACTCGCCGAGAATGGCGAGGGTCTCGCGTTCAGACAAGGTGAAGCTCGTCCCGTTGATGGCCTTGGCCACCCCGTCACGAGTGCGGAACTCCACGTGCAGGTCGTCAACCTTAAGGAGCCGTCGACCGGTGCCATGTGAGGACGAGCGCTAGTGAGTGTCTTTCGTGCCATGTCGAGACCTCAGTGCTGTTTGGGGTCGAAGGCGTCCTGTGCCGCCTCGCCGAGGAAGATGAACGCCAGCACCGCCAGAGACAGGAATAGTGACGGAAACAGCAGCATGAACGGTGCCGACCGGACGTATCCCAACCCGGAAGCGTCAGAAATCGACACGCCCCACGAGATGGCTGGTTCCTGCAAGCCGATGCCTAGGTAACTCAGCGTTGCCTCGATGGCGATGTAGGCGCCCAGGTTGATGGTGGCCACTACGATGACTGGGGCGACGGCGTTGGGCAGGATATGGGAGCGGATAATCCGCCACGACGACGCCCCGAGCGCCCGAGCCGCCTGAACGTAGTCGTGCGGTAGCACCTGCAGCACCGACGACCTCATCAGTCGTGCGATGGACGGCCAGCCGAGGATGATGATCGCGCCTACCACGTTGAGCACCATGACGAGGTACGGGGTGCCCGGCTCGTTGGGGAAGGTGTACAGGATGATGATGCCGCCGAGCAGCAGCGGGATGGCGTAAAAAACGTCGCCGGTTCGGCTCAACAGGGTGTCGAGCCAGCCACCGTGAAAACCTGCAACCAGGCCAATGAAGGCACCGAGAATGGTCGTTCCTAAGGTAGCAAGGACGCCGACGAGAATCGATGACCTAGCCCCGTGCACTGTCCGGGAATACACGTCGCACCCCTGAATGTCGGTGCCGAACCAGTGTACGGCCGAGGGGATATGCCGTGCCGCCGACAGGTTGCAGTCGGTGGGGTCCTTCGAAGTGAAGATTGCTGGGGCGCCCGCCATGACGAGGAAGATGACGATGAGAGTCACCGATATCCAAAACAGCGGATTGCGTTTGAGGGAGTCCCAGGCGTCATTCCACACTGAGCGCGGTTTGGAGTTTTCTAGCACATCGTTCTCGCCGGGCATGGGATCGGCTATCACTTCAAGACCACTGGCGTCGAGCGAGGAAAGGTTCATACGTGGTTCAGTCATGGCTGATCCTCGGGTCGAGCACCCCGTACAGCAGGTCGACGAGGAGGTTTGCGAGCAGATACACCAACACCAGACAGGTCACCGCACCAACCACCGAGACACCGTCGCGCTGGTTGATCGACCGATAAACGTAGTTGCCGATCCCGTTAATGTTGAAGATGCGCTCGGTGACGATGGCACCACCCATGAGGGCACCGAAGTCGTACCCGATGAAGGTGATGACGGGGATGAGGGAGTTGTGCAAGGTATGCACAGTGACGATCCGTGACGGCGACATGCCCTTAGCTTTGGCAGTGCGTACGTAATCGGCCCGCTGGTTCTCCAGCAGGTTCGACCTCGTCAGACGAGCGACGTAGGCGACCGACAACGCTCCCAGCACGAGTCCTGGCAGGATGAGTGCTCCCCATGAGCCGTCACCGGCTGTCACCGGGAACCAGCCCAGCCGCAAACCGAAGACAAGCTGTGCGAGCGAACCAATGACGAAGATCGGGATTGAGATGACGGTGAGGGAGGACACTAGGACGAAGTAGTCGATGAACGTGCCGCGCTGCACGCCCGCCCACACGCCGGCGAGGATGCCGATGATGATCTCAACGAGCAGGGCGAGAACGGCCAGCTTGATTGTCACTGGATAGCGGGCACCGAGCTCTGAGACGACGGTGTTGCCGTAATAGTCAACGCCGAGGTTGCCGTGCAACAGTTTCTCTAAGTACAGGCCGTATTGAACGAGTAGGGGCTTGTCGAGGTTGTACTCGGCCCGGAATGCCGCTACGTAGGCAGGCGGACAAGGACGTTCACCGCATCGTCCGGCCGTCGGGTCGCCGGGCAGGGCGAAGACCAAGCAGAAGATGATGAACGTCGTCCCGATGAGCACTGGGATCATCTGAAGGATGCGTCTGACGATGTATCTGAACATGGTGTTCCTCACGACGCTGTCGGTCCGCCGAGAGTGTTCGGCGGACCCACAGGTGCGTCATCAAGGATGGATCACTTCACGCTGACCGACTGGAAATCGATCGTGCCGAACGGCGTGAGTTTGACATTGGCGACCTTGTTCGACCACGCGAACGGGGTCGAGGTTGTCCACAGCGGGATGTTGGGTGGGTTCTTCAGCAGTATCTTCTCGGCCTCCTGGTACAGCGTATTGGCCTGTGTGGTGTCGGTGGCGGCAGCAGCCTCCTTGAGCTTGGCGTCGAAGGCCTTGTCCGAGTAGTCGTTGTCGTTGCTGGAGGCGCCGGTGGCGTATAGCGGGGTCAGGAAGTTCTCGATGGAGGGGTAGTCCATTTGCCATCCGGTGCGGAAGAAGCCTTGGAGCTGACGCTTGTTGATCATGTCGCGCAGGGTCTTGAAGTCCGGGGTGACCTTGAGCTGGCACTTGAGGCCAAGATCGTTCTTCCAACCGTTGCAGATGGCCTGAGACCACGCCTTGTGGTCGCCGTCACCGTTGACCGCAATGGTCAGGGTGCCCTTATACCCACCGGACCTCTTGTACAGCTCGACGGCTTTGTCCTTGTCGTACTTGCACATCTCGCCGCACTGGTCCTTCTTGTATCCGTCGACGACGGGGGAGACCCAGCCATCAGCGGGGGTCCGGGAACCAGCGAAGATCTGTTTCGTGATTGTTGCCCGGTCGATGTCCATGCCGAGGGCCTTGACCAGGTCCTTATTGCCGGCTAGCTGTTTGTCCTTGCTGGAGTAGGTCAGCGTCTGGTTGATGCCCGACTGACGGATGCCCCAGCGGCCAGAGAGGTCGTTCTTCCACTGGTCGTTGGTGAGCTGGTCGGTCGGGATGAGGTCGTTGATGTCAAGGTTGTTGGCGACGGTGTCGTTGTAGGCTGGGCTAGCGTCGTTGTAAATCTTGAAGGTGACCTTATCGACGTGGCCCTTGTACGCTCCGGTGTAGTTCTCATTCTTGGCGGTGGTGATGACGGTGGCGGTGTTGTCGGTGACCTTATATGGCCCGGCGCCGATCGGCATCTTCTCCCACTTCTTGTTATCGGATCCTTGAGGAAGGCATCCGGCAGCGGGGCGAAGGCGGTGTAGCCCAGACGTACCTCGAGGTTAGAGACCTTTTCGGTGGTCTTGATGGTGAAAGTGTGGTCGTTGACGACTTTGAGACCGCTCATGGACTTAGCCTTGGGCTTGGTCTTACAAGCCTCGTCACCACACTGTTCGTCGGCGTAACCCTCGATTGGCTCGAAGAAGTAGCCGGACTGCTGGGCGTTGGGTCCGTAGGCGGCCCAGTTCCAACCGTCGACGAAGTTTCTAGCCTTGACCTCGGTGCCATCGGAGAACTTGTATCCCGATTTGATTTTAACGGTGAAGTTCTGGTTGTCCTTGGTCTCGATGGACTGGGCGATGTCCATCTCTGGCTTGGCGGTGTCGGGGTTGTAGTGGATGAGGCGTGCGGTGACGGCGTCGAGGACGTTTCCGCCGCAGGTCTCGTTGGTGTTGGACGGAATAAGCGGATTTTGCGGGGTACAGCCGCGAACGGTGATCGATCCGCCATCCTTGGCGGGGGCGCTGTTATTGCTGCCGCCAGTGGCCGACGACTCGCCAGTCGAGTCGTTCTTGGCTGCGACATCCTCGCCGCACGCTGACAATGCCATCAAGCCTGCGAGGGACAGCGTAATGAGTGGCCTCATTCGACGCATGGTGTCTCCTTCTCACGTCTCGTCGGCGTCGAACCGACGGTCCCACGTTGTTCGGGACACCATGCCACCGCGACGCGGCATTCGTCAGCCGTTTCGAAGGGTTGAAACAACATCGTGACCGTATTGAAACATGTGTAAAGTCACTTGCTTGGGTGGACGTCGGTCTCACGATGTGGAGATATTTGGGATCGTACACCGCATCGTCGCTAGCCCTGAAGGAGTTGGGAACACAGATTGTCCTACCCCTCGGACATGCGAAAGGGACTCGCACCCGCAGGTGGGAGTCCCCTTCTCTGACATTCCTGTGAATCAGGAAATCTCGTCGACCAGAGCCTGAGTGAAGGCGGGCAGATCGTTGGGATTACGCGAGGTGAGCAGCACCCATCCGTTGCCGGGGCAGCGTAAGACTTCCTTGTCGACCCAGGTGGCCCCGGCATTCTCGAGGTCGGGACGAATAGAGATGTAGGAGGTCAACGTCTTGCCTTTAGCCACGTCGGCGTCAATGAGCACCCAGGGTCCGTGGCAGATAGCCCCGACCGGCTTGCCAGCAGCCGCGAACTCCTTGACTAGGCGACGCCCATCCTCGTCAGTACGCAAGGTGTCCGCATTGACGGTGCCACCGGGGATGACGAGCAAGTCGTAATCGGAGGCCTTGGCGTCGGCGAGCGTGGAATCAGCGTTTACCGTGGACGCCCAATTTTTGTCGCCAGTGACGGTCTGGACGGTCTCGCCGCTATTGGAAGCGACTGTCACTTCGATGTTGGCCTTCTTGAGGGCGTTGAAGGGCTCGACGAGCTCGGCCTCCTCAACTCCAAAGTCGGTGACGGCGATGAGCGCGCGTGCAGCCATGGTGGTTCCTCCTTCAGTCGCGTTCAGTGGTGCAACAAGGCCCAATGCCAAAGTATTCCGAAGCCACGGGACCAGCCGTATCGCCTGGAAAAGCGACAGCAGGTCTTCGTGGCGACGAAGTTTGCCTGGGTAAGAGGCGTAGGAATCCCGGCTCTGGTAGTGCTACAGGTCATTGTCATTGCCTGCACAATCCGATGGCGACTGATCTGCGGGGTGTCCTGATCCGTCATGGTAAGACGCCCCTGGCGTGGTGACACGAACCTGGGGTTTGCCACATCTGGATGGGGTGATGGTGGTTGTGCGGACTGTGACGGACGCTGTCCCAGAATTGTGCGATGCAACATCGTTGACAGCAGGGTAGGGGTGACGTTAGTGGCTCATCCTGCGAAACCGAGCGAACAATCCAGTCCTGGTGTCGCACACGAAACCGCCAGCTGAAGGCCCGGATGGTCGGGGTGACAGGATTTGAACCTGCGACCTCTTCGTCCCGAACGAAGCGCGCTACCAAACTGCGCCACACCCCGTGACCACGGTCATCCTCCTCATAGGGAAGACCGACGCATACTTTAACCCAGCTTGGTTGAAAGCGCCAAGCTGACCTCCGTCAGGGCCGGGGAACAAGGGTAAGCAGGGTCGCCTCCGGACGACAGAATGTCCGGTACGGAGCGAAGGGGGAGCACCCTAACCCAGCCGAGACGTGCAGCCACCCGGTGCGCTCGCCGCAGGTGTGTTGCGATAGCCCCTTGACACGGTCAGTGTCCAAATCACAGTTGGTGATGATGGCTCCCTTGAAGGGCAGACATACCTGTCCGCCATGGGTATGGCCCGCGAAGACGATGTCCATGCCGTCGCTAACCATGGCGTCGAGAATTTTGAGATAGGGGGCATGGGTGACGCCGATGTTGAGGTCGGCATCGTTGTCAGCTGGGCCGGCCACTTTCTCGTAATGATCGCGGTCGTGATGGGCGTCGTCAGTGCCGCGGAAAGCCAACCGGCGACCGGCCACCTCCAATGTTCCGGACTTGTCGTTGAGGTCCAGCCATCCCGCAGAAGTGAAAGCCTGACGAAGTTCTTGATGAGGAAGCTCTAGTACCGGCTTGTCGGATTGATGAGAGCGTCCCGAAAGGAGGTAGGAAAACGGGTTCTTGAACTCCGGCACCAGGTAGTCATTGGACCCTAAAACGAATGCCCCAGGTCGCTGTAGCAGCCCCGATATGTCGTCAAGAAGGGGCCAGAGCGAATCGGCCGAGCAAAAATTGTCGCCGGTATTGATGACAAGATCAGGCTTGAGAGCGGCGAGTTGACGGATGAACTCTCGCTTCGCCTTCTGGCGGGCTAGCAGGTGCAAGTCCGACATATGTAGTATGCGCAGCGGCGAGGTGCCAGGCTTCAGTACCGGTACTTCGACGTGACGCACCACGAACCGGCGCGCTTCGATCACCCCATAGGTCAGTCCTGCAACGCCGAGACCAATAGTGCCGGTCACCGCTGTGAAGCCAGTCTTCATAGCGGTCCTCATGTCAGCGAGGCCTCGTCGTTCCGGGCGGGTTTTGCTGGCCACCTCCATTGCTGTGGCCGTTATTACCCCCACTATTGCCGTTATGGTCGCCGGGCTGGGTCTGGTTATCAGGAGGGTTTTGTTGGCGATCGGGCTGCTTATCGCCGGGGTTGTTTGGCTGGTCTTCTGACGGCGGAGGAGAGTAGGTCGGTTCAGGAGCTGGCCTTGGACCCTTCGATACTTTGAGGGTGACGGAAGTTCCGGAATGGGCTGATCCCTTGGAAGCCGTGCCGAGGTAGGTACCGGGTTCAGTGTCGTCCCAGACATGCCACACGTTGGTGCGAAATCCCGCCTTGTGGATGGCAGTTTTGGCCTGGGAATAAGTCATTCCTTCAGTGTTTGGGATCTTGATGAGTTTGCCGTAGCGCACCTCGTCGGTGGGAGCCACGAAGGCTGTCTTGGGCTTGTCTTGGAGGACGCCGGCCATCGCTGCACGGTAGATTTTGCCGGCATCGCTACCACCAGAACCGTTGAGGTAGACCCCGGGAGTGGTCCGAATACCCTTGATCGAGCGGGACTTGTCTCCACGGAAGTAGGGGCTGCTACCATCGGCGGCGATCATCGCTACACCGGCAGCATGCGGGGTATACCCATTGAACCAGGCAGCCTCATGGGCGTCGGTGGTACCGGTCTTGCCTGCCTGCGGATAACCACCCGGGATTTTTGCCGCCATACCCGTGGCATCCATGACGCCCGAAAGCACCGAGTTGACGCCGTCAGCAACCTTCTGTGGCATGACTCGCTTGCAGTTGCCGGTCGGGACCTTGATAGGTGAACCATTCCGATTCTTGACCGACTTGAGAATGATGGGGTCACACTGAATGCCACGTGAGGCGAAGGTCGCGTAGGCCGAAGCCATGGACATCGGGGACACATACGCAGTACCGAGGGTGAACGACGGCACGTTCTGGAAGGTCTTGACGATGTCCTTATCGCTAGAAAGTTGCACGCCGGTGCTCTGAGCCATCTTGGTGACGTCACACATGCCGACGTCCTGCTCTAGCTGGACAAAGTAGGTGTTAACCGACCATGCGGCTGCCTCACGCAAACCAATGTTCCACGAGTGTCCCGCTGAGTTATGCACCCGGAACGGCCCCGACTTAAAACTTCCCGTACAGTTGGTGAACTTTTCACCGGTGAAGTCCATGGGAGAAGACGCGGTGTAGTGCTTGCTCATGGGTATGCCTTTGGCGATGGCCGCAGCTATCGTGAAGGCCTTAAAAGTCGATCCGGCCTGGAAACCGGTGGCCCCGCCCATCGAGCCTGGTGCCATGTAGTTGTAGTAGGTCTGCCCGGGCTTTTTGCCCATGACAGGTCGAGACTGCGCCATCGCCATAAGCAAACCGGTGCCTGGCTGAATGATGGCCGTTCCGGCAAGAACCGGATCCCTGGGTCCAACGACGTCCGAGACAGCCCTCTGGGCGGCATCCTGAACCTTGGGGTCAATATTCGTCTGGATCGTTAGTCCACCACGCTTGACTAATTTGGCCCGTTCGTCGGGGTTCTTGCCCAGGCTCGGCATCTGCAACAAGCTGCGATATGCGTAGTCACAGATGAACGGGTACTTCGAGGAAATACAGCCGTTCTTCGGATAGAAGACCTTCGATTTGTCGAAGACGACTGCCTCGGCCTTTCGGGCTTGGTCGGTGCTAATGAGGTTGAGTTGAGCCATACGTGCCAGCACGATATTGCGGCGGTTCAAGGCTGCCTCGGGGTGGTTCACCGGATCGTAGGCGACCGGGTTTTGCACTAGCCCAGCCAGCATCGCCGACTGGGCGAGATCAAGTTTGGCGGCCGTCGTCCCAAAGTAGTGACGGGCCGCGGACTCGACGCCGTAGGCACCGTCGCCAAAGTAAGCGATATTGAGGTAGCGCTCCAGGATCTGCTGTTTGGAAAGCTTCTTCTCCATCGCCACCGCATAGCGTAGCTCTTGCAATTTTCGGGTGACCGTCGGCTCTTGGGCGGCCTGCACGCCCTCCTCATTACCTGCGGCTACGGCGGCCTCGATGCGGATCTGCTTGACATACTGCTGGGTGAGGGTTGATCCGCCCTGCCGGGCTGATCCGGCGACGTTTGCCACTAGGGCGCGCGCGGTGCCCTTGAGGTCGACCGCTCCGTGAGAAAAAAACCGGTTGTCCTCGATAGCGACTTGGGCAGTTTGCATCTGCTTGGAGATCTTTGACAACGGGACGTATTCGCGGTTCTCGTCGTAGAAAGTGGCTAGTACTGATCCATCGGCCATGAGGATGTGGGACTTTTGAGCCTGCGGTGTGCTTGTCAACTCGGGTGGCAAGTCTTCCATGCTGTTGGCAACCATCTTGGCGGTTCCACCGGCCAAAGCTGCGACGGGCACGACGAATCCGACCGCTAGCAGTCCGGTCAGGATGCTGACGATTCCGAACATGGCTAAGGGGTAGAGCTTACCGTGCCTGTCTGAGCGCATGTTCCAAGAATACGTGAGGGTTCAGACATACCCGAGTTACCCGGGTCGTAGGCAAGTCTTTCATGGATTTATTCCATGTTCCTACTATCGTAATAGGCGCGCTTGACGGCCATGGTCTCGTTCATGGCGTAGCGCAAGTGACTGCGGCGCTCCCGTCCAAACCACGGCGGGAACGCCATACTGACGCCGGTTAGACTTTGGTGTCCGAACCTGGCAGGAGGGTTGATGACGCGAGTCGTCCAGAAGTTCGGCGGGTCCTCAGTGGCCGACGCTGCATCGATTAAGCGCGTAGCGCGCCGTATTGCTGCTACAAAGCAGGCGGGCAATGACATTGTCGTCGTCATTTCAGCTATGGGTGACACCACTGACGACCTTATGGACCTTGCCCTAGAGGTTTCTCCACAGCCCGCTCCACGAGAACTCGACATGCTCCTGACAACGGGTGAGCGGCAGTCTGCCGCTCTCCTCGCGATGGCCCTGTCTGACGTGGGCATCCCGGCACGTTCTTATACCGGTTCCCAGGCCGGAGTTATTACGACTGCTGCCCACGGTAATGCCCGTATCATCGACATCACCCCCGGGCGGATCGAGAAGTCCTTGGAGGCGGGAGACCTCGTCATTGTCGCGGGGTTCCAGGGCGTCTCCCAGACGACCAAAGACGTCACCACCCTGGGGCGAGGAGCATCTGACACCACTGCGGTCGCCCTGGCTAGCTCCTTGGGTGCTGATTTTTGTGAGATTTACTCTGACGTTGACGGTGTCTTCACCGCTGATCCACGTATCGTCAAAGGAGCTCGACGTATTCCTGAAATCTCCTACGAGGAGATGCTCGAAATGGCTGCCTGCGGTGCGAAGATCCTCCATCTGCGTTGCGTCGAGTACGCCCGCCGCGAGGACGTGCCAGTGCACGTGCGCTCCTCGTTCTCTGACAAACCCGGTACTTGGGTCAAGGACGTTACTGACATTACGAAGGGATCTGACATGGAAGAGGCCATTATCTCGGGCGTGGCCCACGACCGCTCGGAGGCGAAGATCACCGTCGCTGGGATCCCAGACGCGGTGGGTCGCGCTGCCCAGATCTTCGACATCATCGCCCATGCTGACATCAACATCGACATGATTGTGCAGAACGCATCCCGGGTTATGAACGGTCGTACTGACCTCTCCTTTACCCTGCCGATGAGTGATGGACCCACGGCAGTGCGCGCCTTGACTGCCGTCAAGGACGAGTTGGGCTACGAACAGATCCTGTATAACGACCAGATCGGCAAAGTTTCAGTGGTTGGTGTGGGCATGAGGACCCATCCCGGGGTCACGTCGACGTTCTTCCGCGCGTTGGCTAGCTCCGGTATCAACTTGCAAATGATCTCGACTTCCGAGATTCGCATTTCGGTGGTTGTAGACGCCGACCAAGTTGACGAGGCCGTTCGTGTTGCCCACACTGCCTTCGGACTCGATGCCGAGGGCGAGGCTGTCGTCTACGCCGGGACCGGCCGCTGAGGCGACCATGCCTGATTCCCATGATGACGACATTTACGATCTCCTCCGTCTCCCGGAGGCAGCTCCGCCAGTCGACGTCTACGATAGCCTCGACATTGACGCCATCACCTTCGGCGCCGATGCTTCTCGCCGCAGCCTGACGCGGCTCGGCCCTGACGAGGATTTCGATCACACCCGAGTTATCCCCGGTACAGAAGTCAGCCCACCACCAACGTCGGCGGTTCCCGAGGTACCTGTTGAGGGGTCGTTGCGTCGCGCCAGCATCGTCATGGCTGCCGGTACGATGGTGTCGAGAATTCTGGGGTTTGTCCGTACTTACCTGCTCACCGTCATTGCGGCTGGTACTTCACTGGCTCTCGACTCTTTCCAGGCTGCCAACACACTGCCAAATGTGGTGTTCATTCTGCTTAGTGCGGGAGTCCTAAACGCCATCCTGATCCCGCAGATCACCAAGGCAATGAAGCAGTCCGACGGTGGCCAAGAGTTCGTCGATCGGTTGCTAACGGTGTCGTTCGCGGCAGTGCTTGTCGTTACCGTTGTGGCGACGTTAGCCTCTCCATGGCTCTTGGATCTCTATTTCTCGTCGAGCGGGGCGACTCGTCACCTCACCGTCTTCTTCGGATTTATTTGTATGCCGCAGATCTTTTTCTACGGCCTTTACGCGATCCTCGGCCAGGTTCTCAACGCTCGCAACCAATTTGCCGCTTTCATGTGGAGTCCGGTGCTGGCGAATGTGATCCAGATCGCCGGCTTAGTATGGTTCCTGGTGCAATTCGGAGCCCACCCCGACCCCGCTACCTGGACCCCTCAGATGGTGTGGGTATTGGCTGGGACGACGACCCTGGGCATCGTCATCCAGGGCTTGTTCCTCATCATCCCCTTGCATCGTGGCGGGTTCCGGTGGCGCCCCCGCTGGGGAATTCGCGGCTATGGTTTAGGAGCAGCCGCCCGCATCACCGTGTGGACGTTCACCGCACTGGTCATCGCTCAGCTGGCCGGCATCATCATGAAGAAGATGCTATCCCACGTGCGCCTGGTGCATCCGGAGGTCTCGTCGTCGATTAGCGCCTATGACAACGCCTTCTTGATCTTCATGTTGCCGCAGAGCTTCATTACGACATCGATTCTTACTGCGATCTTCCCCCGGATGAGCCGTGCCAATGCCGACGGCAACAATTCCACCATGAAGAAGCTGCTGCGTCAGGGATTGGAGATGCCAGCGCTAGCGATCATTCCGTGCTCTCTGGCAATGGTCGTACTGGCCCGCCCTGGTGTGCAGACGGTGTTCTCGCTGGAACCTGGTCAGGTTGGGTCGTTGGCGGGAGCTGTGGCGATCATGGGGGTGGGTCTGCTGCCTTTCGGCATCACCACCCTGCAGCAGCGCTATTGCTTCGCCCGTGAGGACGGCAAGCTCAACCTCATCATGCAGACGGCTACCACGGGCACCCAGCTCGTCATCTTGGTAACGATGTTCGTCTTCCCGCCTCAGCATGCCCTTCTCGTCGTGGCGGCTGCCCAGACCATTGCCAGCCTGGTCGGTGCGACGGCGTGGCTCGTGGTGGCTTCCCGTCAACTCGACGGTATCGGCATGGGGGAAGTCAACCGGCTATGGATGAAGCTCGCTGTGGCTTCGATCGTTGCTGCGGTTCCGACCTATCTCGTTGCCCACGGAATCGACGCTGCCGGACATGGGGCGTGGGTTGGTCATGCTGGCGGAACCTTTATTGGCGGGGTGCTATTCGTCGCCTTATTCCTCGTCCTGGCGAAGGTGCTGCGCATCGACGAGGTTCTGGATTTGCTGAGGCCCATACTACGTAAGGTGGCGCGTCGGAACTGAGGCATGGTTGCCGAAACCGTGGTCACGGTATGCACGTGGGTGATGCGCTGTGATCAGTTGTGACAGCCGAATCCACTCTGGTTGACGGCAGTGCCACGGCAGTAAACCTTGCCGGCTTCGAGGCCACCAGTATTGACGGTCAGCTCGGAGACGGTGACGAGGGTGATGCCCTTGTGGCGGAGCGCCTCGATCAACCCGCTGGTCGCGTCAGCCGTTGACGAATAGGTGTCGTGCAGCACGATGATTGGCTGGGTGTAGGTGGTGGCGTACTGCGTCACCGCCTTGGTGATCTTGCCAGCGTCACGGCTCTGCCAGTCGTTGGAATCGGCTGCCCAGTTGACCATCGCCAGATTCTGTTTTGCCATCGCGACATCGACCCGCTCGTTGTGTGCACCATACGGCGGACGGAAGAGCATCGTCGGACGTCCGGTGAGCTTGCTTAGGGCATTGACGGCATTGGTGATCTCGGTTGTGCGGCCTTGGGGCCCGAGCTTCGTCAGGGTTTGGTTACTGGCCGAGTGGCTGCCAACCTCGAAACCAGAGCCGGCCAGCAATGTGGTGGTGTCGGGGTGGTTGTCGACGTTGGTGCCGAGCTGGAAGAAGGTCGCAGCGGCCTTCGCGTGAGTAAAACCGTCAATAACTTTCAGAGTCGTATCAGCGGGTCCGTCGTCATAGGTTAGGGCTACACAGTGTTCGACGATGCAATCGACACCAATTGCCGTCGAGGGGTGAGCCGGTGTACCGCTTGTCTTGATGGCCGGATCGTCCGGGAGCGGTTTGGAGTTTGGGGAATCTGCTGGCTTCGGGCTCGCCTTGAGTTTGGTAAACCATGTCGTATCCGTTGACGGGGTACCGGTGAAAGACGTCGGGTGTAGCGAGGCACCGAGGGCCTTCTGGCCAAGCCCACTGAGCATCGGAGAGACGGCCTTGGAATCGATGAGAACAGTGCGTTGAACGCTATCGATGGCTCCCGCCGGAAACCTCACAAGTAGGTCTCCCTTGGAGTCAAATGACAGCGCGGGCCCGGTGCCGTAGGGGGCTTGCGGTTGCTGGAGGGCTGCCTCGGCTTTCCTGCCGTTTAAGCCATCGTCATTGGCAGACTTAACAACTTCCTGGCTGAACTTCGGCCAACTGGGCCACGAAATGAGGGCATTCGCCGACAGGGTCTGCTTCATCGTGGCGTCGTACCACAGTGTCGTCGTGGACTTGGAGGCTGTGTTGCCCTTCTTCACTTCAGTTTGTAACTCGACTCCAAGCAGGTCAGTCGTTGAGGAAGTGAAATGACCGGTCATAGTGACCTTCGTCGCTGAATCCCATGCAGCGCTGCGCAAGGTGCGCTCCCGAACCACTTCAATGGCCTGGCTGAGATTGCGGGCGGTGGTGACGGTCGGCACCTTGATTGAGATGTCTGACGGTTTTTGGAAGGAAGTCGATGTCATCGACGCCCCCGAGACGTTGTCGGTGGCCACGGACGTTGACTTCGTGGTTGAGCGGGTGTCCGAGGGTGAGGAGTCGGGGTTCCCGTCGTCGTGAGAGCAGGCTCCAAGTGGGAGCAGGGCGATTAAAGCGATAGCCAGGGCTCGAATCGAGCGACGCGGGGAGGCACTCACGGTTCATAGATTAAGGCCCTCTTCAAGCAAGGAAGAATTACAACGCCGGTTGTCGGCAACATTCTGGGAGAGTTCTTCGGATTCTCAGATGACCGGCGCCGTGGGTGCGCATGCTGCCATTGGCGGGTCTCGGCGGTGGTCATCAGTGCAGATTAATTACGAGGGAAAGATGAGAGTGCCGATAAAGATTGCTGAGATGAAGCAGCAGCACACCGCCAACGGGACGAACCGCTTGAGGAATCCCGCACCGAAGGCCCCGCCCTCCATAGCCAAAAGTTTGACGTCGATGACCGGTCCGATTGTCAGGAAGGCTAGCTGAGCGGTGGGAGAGAAGCTCGTCAAGGAGACGGCCATGAAGGCGTCAGCTTCCGAGCACAGCGCGACGATGACGGCCAACAGGCTCAGTACTGCTGCCTCCACTAAGACGTTGGCCGTCAAAGCCTGCATCCAGGCAATCGGAACACAAACCTTGACAGTGGCAGCGATAGCTGCGCCAATGACGAGAAAGCCGCAGGATTGGATGAAATCGTGAGTCAGTTCGTTGCGGAAGGTCTCGGCCATCGCGGACATAGTGCGCGGCTGGTGGTCGTGCAGTCCGCAGGCCTCTCCGCAGACAGATTCTGCATCATCAACTCCACGGAGAGGACGGCCGAGCCAGATCCATCCCAAACCAATAAGGATGGCCGCTAATAATCCCGCTATGAACCGCGCTACCGCCATCCGAGGATTGACGGTATAAGCGATCGCGGTGGCTGTAATGACGACCGGGTTGATGGCCGGGGAAGCCACCATGAAGGTGAGAGCCGCGGCTGTCGGCACGCCGGCCCTGACCAGAGACCTGGTCGTGGGCACCGAGGCACACTCGCATGCGGGAAGAGCAATGCCAGCAAGCCCCGCGACCGCTACGGCCAAGGCGGTGCGACGCGGCAGGAAACGGGCCAGAGTCTGCGGTTTGAGGAAGGCTGTCAGGGTCGACGAAATGATCGTCCCGAGGAGCAGAAAAGGCACGGCCTGTAGCCATATGCCGATGAAGATCACGAGCCAGGCATTGACTTGGGGCGGCAGTTCGCTCATATGTATGGGTTCTCCGGGGCCGGGATCGTGTCGATGCGATTCACCTTGAATCGAGTGTCGCCGTTGGGGGAACTCGGCAGGTACGTCCCGGTGACGCGGATCCATGAGCCGCCGGCGGGACGAGACGGGGCTCCCACCATCGTCGTCATGAAGGGCAGTGCGTCGGCCACGCAGCACCACATCTTGAGTCGGGCCAGCACCCAGGCGTGGTTTGGGTCTTCCGGGGCGGCACTGGCAAAGCCGATCATCGTCAGCTTTCTGCCCTTGAGCGTGGCGATGCCGCGGGGATCGTCGGCCCGTTGCACGTAGCCGTAGACGGTGAGTTCGGCCGGATTGCCCTTGAGAGCAGGCCATTGAGCAGGCGGTGGTCCCATTGGGCCGTTGCGGTCAGACCCGACGTTGTCGCCGCCGTTGTCATACCCGCCGACGGTTTTTCCGGTCTTGGGATCGACGGCTACCGGGGGTACCGACGTGGGGGCCTTTGGTACACCGTCATTCCACGAGCTCGTGGTCGCCGACCCTGACGGCCTGGTCCCTCGTACTGCAGGACGATAGCTCGCCGCACCGAGCAGGGTTAGTGGCTCCAGCGGGACGAATAACCCGAGGGTTACGGGGGCGACGATGAGCAGCCCGATTCGGGCACGATGGTGCCCCATAATGTTCGGGTGATGGAATGCGCGGGCCAGGGTCCACAGGCCCATGGCCGTCAGGACCGGGGACGTAATCCACAGCAGGGTCGTGATAATGCTGCCGACGAACAGATGCACCCGGCCGCTGAGCAGCAGTTGGAATCCAAGTGCGGCACAGGCCAGCAGTGCGAAGCCTTCCATGGCTGTGCGCACTCCCGGTTTGATGCTCATCCCTTGCAGTTGTAGCCGTTTTGGGGCTTGACCGTTCCATTGCAGTAAGCGTGACCGGCCTGGTAGCCCCCGGTGTTGAGGGAGATTTCACTGACGCTGACGATCGTCTTGCCCTTGGCCTCAAGATCTTTATAGATCTGAGGGGCAGCATCGATGGATGCCTTCTGGATGTCGTGTTCAAGGACGATGGGTGCGGTATACGGCAGCGCAGTCATGACGTTCTTGTACGTCATTCCGGGGTTGCGGTTTTTCCAGTCCTCACTGTCAATCTGCCATTGTATAATCGCCATGCCGTTTTCTTTGGCGATTTCGTCGACGATGCCGTTGTGAGCACCGTAGGGTGGACGGAACAACAGCGGAGTGGCCCCGGTGAAATCCTTGATGAGTTGCGAGTTGTGCTCCAGTTCATGATGGATGCGGTTTGGAGTCTTCACCGGAAGATTTGGATGGGTGACGGTGTGGTTGCCGATCTCCATACCGGCGGCAGCCACCTTCTGGGCTGTGTTCGGGAAGGCTGTGATGCTGTTGCCCATCTCGAAGAAGGTGATGGACAACTTGAATTTCTTGATGGTGCTGAGCAGTTGTGGGGTCATGGCGCTGGGGCCATCGTCATAGGTGACGGCGACGCAATGCAGCACCCGACAATCTGGGCCGACGGCCGTCGACGGGCGGGCAGTTGTGGCTGTTTTGAGGGATTTGTCTGCGGGCTGGGAGGTAGTTCCAGTGAACTTACCGGGGGCCATTGAGGCTTTCTGGGCCTGGGTGCCGAAGGTGCTGAGCATTCCCTTCGCCTTGTCACTGGGGACGACGAGGGTGACGGGGTTATCGGTGACGACCCCGGATGCAAAGCTGGCTACAATGTCACCGTTGTGGTCAAAGCCTAGGGCGGGGCCGTTGCCGTACGGGGCTGACTTCGCCTTGGTGGCCGCGGCGATTTTGCCGCCATCGAGAGATTGATTTTTGCCGGCATCCTGCAGCGCCGTCGTCAGGTTGGCCCACTGGTCAGCGTTGATGAGGGCGGGGGAAGAGTAGGACTGCTTGGCGGCGGCGGAGTACCAGACGGTTGCCGGGATCGTCTGTTTTTTACCGCCAATGGTGGTGGTGTTCGTTACTAGCACGCCCAAGGCTGCGTCACTGGACGCAATGATCTGGGAGGTGACGTTAACGTCAGAAGCGTTCTGCTGCCAGGAGTCGCGCAGCATGCGCCCTTTGATGACCTCCACTGCGGTGCTGAGGTTCCGTGCCTTCGCGAAGCGTGGGAAGGTGGCTTTGACTCTCTCGGGGCGGGCATTAAAGGTGATGTCCGTTGCCCCGGCTTGAGCGGCTGAAATCTTCGCCAAAGTGGCGTGTGGTGCACCAGAAGTGGAGGAACCGCCAGACTGACTGGGATTCTTCGCATCGCCATGGGAGGAGCAGGCGCTGAGCGCTAGGCAGGCCGTGAGTGCGACGGCTGTGACCCGCAGAGGAAGGTTAGGTTTCAGCAACATGAGGGAGACCTTACCTCGTATGTTTGACTCACCGAAACAATGATGAGCGGGTCGTGGTGACTGATGGTGATTTGTCACTTACCTAATGATCGCATAACGGTAGCGGCTGAACCCAAGGAATATTTGGGCTCAGCCGCTATCAGGACACCGTTGAATAGTGCTCACTTGTTGTGAGCGTTGATCCAGTTGATGATCGTGTCGTCAACCTGATCTTTGACGGGCTCGTTGATGGTTTCGTGCATCAGACCTTCCCACTCGATGATCTTTTTGTCCTTAGAGCCAATCGCGTTGTACCAGTTGACGTCGAAGTACGCTGGGACAATGCCGTCGTTGGCGCCGTGCATGATGAGGGTCGGTTCGGTGAAGGACGGAGCGTTAAAGATGTTGTACACCTGTCCGACGCCCATCTGCTTGACCATGCCGAGGCTCATGTACTTATTGTTGAGGGGATCCTTCTTGTAGTCCTCAATGACGGCCGGGTCGGTGCAGACGCCGTTCGCCAGTGGATTCTTGAACTGGATGAAAGCCTCGACGATGGTCGAGGGCAGGTGGATCGCCTTTGGGTTGTGTATGGCCTGGGTAAGCAGAATGCCGTTGAAACTGGTGAGCTTGTCCATCGGCAGCTTCTGGCTGATGGTGGGCTTGGCATTCTTCTCGGCATCGGTGAGGTCATGGGCGGTGATCTTCTCCGGACCCTCGGTGTCGCGGCCCCACGGGTTGATAGCGATGCCGCCGCCATTGCTGACGATGCCATTAACGGTTCCCGGGTACTTGACGCCGTAGGACTGGACCGCGAAGCTCCCCATGGAGTGCCCGAAGAGAAAGACCTTCTTACCTTGGTTCTCGTTGTGGGCGATCTGCACAAACTGGTGGACGTCATTGACGAGGTTGTGCCAGTCGTCGATGTTGCCGCGCGGGATGTCGTTGTCGACATACGGACGGGCACTGCGTCCGTGTCCACGGTGGTCGAAGCGGTAGGTGGAGTAGCCGGCGTCATTGAGTCGCTTGGCTAGATAGTCGTAACGCCCGGAATGCTCCGCCGCACCGTGGACGATGACGACGGCCCCTTTGGCGTTCGGGATGATGTTCTTGCGGAAGAAGAGCTTCGTGTCCCAGTGGTCGGTGCTCGTGACGTAGCCAGTGATCAGCTTCGGTTGAGCGGAGACGGTGGCAACCGGCGCCGAGGAACTATTAGTGGCCAAGGCGGGAGCAGCCGCCATAGAAGCTCCCGTGATGGCCATGGTCCCGGCGATGGCCAGCGCACTCATTTTCTTTGTGAAAGTCATGTCCAAGCTCCTTTGCTGTGAGGTGGCTCGCCTTGTGGCTGTGCCGCAAGATTAAGCGCATTCGGGTCCATGTAGCTGAGCTGAAAGCGTGTGCATGTTCGAATTCGACCAAATGTGCGTGATCTACCAATGCTCTACGCACAACCGTGCTCAGGTCGTGGATAACCAAGTAACTGCAGCGGTGGGGCCGCGGGAGATTCCGCAGCCCCACCGGAACTGGATCAATGCAGGCGGTTGTCCGGTTGGGTCGGTTGTTGAAGTGGAAGGCTCAGTGAACCTGGCTGGCAGGAAGCCAAGCAGCGGACTGGAGATCGCCAAGCTGGCCGACATGCTGGATCTTCGGGGGCTGGCCCGGCCGGTTGATAATGAAGCAGGCCTTGGCGGCCTTAAGGTTGTTGACGATGTCCTGGGCGAGCGGTTTGAGATCGTCAAGGGCGGAAGTATCGCCGAATGCTTCACGGACGTTGTCGGTGACGATCTTGATGATCTTGGCGATGAGGGCGCCCTGGTGGACCAGCAAGGACGGATCCTTGAGGACAGCCTCAACGACGTCCTTGGCGGACTTCACGGCGACGGTCTTGGCCTTGGTGACCCCATCCTTGAGCAGGATCTTGGCGATCTTGGCCTCAATCTGGTGACGCTCCTGGGCATTGCGCTTGAGGCAGTCGAAGTCGATATGGATCGGGAGCTTCGACTTGTCGATGCTCGACTTAGTGGAGGAAATGGGAGCAGGAGCGGGATCGGCAGCGTAGGCCGGGGCGGCAATGAGGGCAGTACCAGTTGCGAGAGCGGCAACTGTACCAGCGGCGACGAGACGATTCTTGATCATGAGATGTCCTCTCTTGTGGTACTCGGCACCTGGTGGGGTGCTCGTGCCGGCTGTGTCCAGCTGACGTAGATAAGTAGGAAGCCGAGTTCTAACGGGTCCACCTGGCAAGCGGGTTACTGTACTTTCGTCTGCTTAAAAGGGCCGAATGGCTATTATGGTGGGCCGAGAGTATGGCCTAGTGACTTTGGAGAATCGCACAAGATCTGCGGTGAACGACCGCGGTCTCTCGCTGATGGATCACAGGAGCGGATGCACTCACACTTGACAACTGTGATCACAACGATTAAAGCCCCGAATCAAACCGCCGACTCGAGGCTCTCCATTCGTTGTGCGCGAGAGAGGAGTTGAACCTCCACGTCCCAAGGGACACTGGCACCTGAAGCCAGCGCGTCTGCCATTCCGCCACTCGCGCATCGGGCTCGCCTGACAAACCCAACTCAGAGACGGTAGCACGGAGATAACACGGAAGTGAAATCGACGGATTTCGTCTGCAGCGCGACACCGAGTCGGTGCGTATTATCTGTCAGGTGGCTACCGAGTAACCTTTCCCCGTGCTGTCTTTCCTCGCTGCGGCCTTCGCCCTCGGTGTCGCTGGCTTCGATCCGTTGGGATCCTTCGTGCTGTTGGCAGCACTTGGGCTCGGGGTCAGACGACGCGGCGTGGTCACTCTTCTCATAGCCTCGGTAGGGACCTCCGTCGTCTTCGGAATTGCCGGGGCGCTTGGCCTGGGGGTCCTGCTTACCCGGTTGGGTATCCATGGGTTCCACGTTCCCCACCTGGTTTGGGTGTGCCTAGTGGCCATCCTTGGTGTCGTGTTTGTTGCTTGGGCGGCATGGCGATTGCGTCCAGAGACAGCAACGAAGGACTTCGAGGGGGACACGTCTGCAGCGCCACGCTCGACGGCACCGGGAGCCCTGGCCGTCAGCGGTCTTCTGGTAGGGCTGTCGTCCCTCATCGACCCGGCGTTCTGGGCGATGATTGTGCATGCTGCCCATCTTCCGCATCAGAGCTGGGCGGTCGTCGAATCGCTGATCTGGGTCGTTTGTAGCCATAGTTTGCTGATCGTCCTGGTGATCGCGTATCTCATTGGCGGACCAGATCGCGTCGCTCGCATGGTGGCGAGTATCCGAGAGGATCACGCAGTGGCGGTCCATCGCGGTATTTCAGCTTTGCTGGCTGCTTTTGGTGTTGTTCTGCTGGCCGATGCTACTGGCGTCGTGCTTACGGGGCAGTGGTTCTTCGAGATCTAACCCGTTTAGCGCCAACGGCGGCGACGCTGACAACGCCGACCGGTACGCCCCAAGAGCCAGCCCGCCCCTAGCCCAGCAACACCGGCACCAACAGCCACCCCTATTTGAAGCGGTCCCCAGTTGCGAGTCGTCACTGTTATCGTCGACCCGTGAGGCAGGGGCGTCCCCTCGGCCTCAGCGGCACTGATGGCGTTAATACGCTGAGCAATGCGGTCCAACGACCCTTCCATGACTGTGCGGGTGTAGCCCATATGGATCGGACGGCCTTGATTGAGTTCGTCCTGCCAAGTCGACTGCAAAGTGAGGATGCGTGTGAGGGCCGGAGCGGTATCGCAGACCGGATCGCCCTTCATGCACACCGAATACGTTTCCGGATATGCCTCTGCTGGAATCGCAGCCCCTGCCTTCGCCATGTCGGCATCGAGGGCGTCCTGGTTGATGGAGTTTTGGCTTAGCCCAAGCGTCGCCTCAATGATGGCCCGCATCTGGGCGTCACGGTTGGCGCCCGGGGTGGCATTCGCGCGTTCACGCAGGTAGTAGAGGATGGCGGCCATTCCAATTGCTGACCGGCCCGCGTTCCCGCTGGCCTCCTGGACATTCTGGCCGGGGTAAAGGTCGGGGTTTCCGGCCAGGATGGCGCCTGCTAACCGCTGCGGCGTGTCGGTCTGGGCGAGGGCTTGAGTGATGGCTTGGACCCCTTGGGAAAACCTGCGAGGACCACCCATTCCTTGGGGCATTGTTTCTTCTCGGCGTTAAGTAAGACGGTGAGTTTTTTGGCTCCCAGGGCGGCAGAGTCGAAGTATTCTGTAGAAGGCATCTGGGCGTCGAAAAGCAGGCCACTCATGGGTGCCTTCTGCAGGGTGTGGGGGTCCGCTGCTGGATAGTCCAAATACACCTGACGAACGGTTCCCCTGCCGCGCCACTTTTGGGCTAGGGCGTCACGGACTGACGTAATCGTGTCCCCGTAAGGTGGGGTCTCTCCTGATCCTCGTACGCCTACGAACATGACCGAGGCGCAGTCCATTTTCGAGGCCATGTCAGAGGACACCGGGGCAGAGTCCCAGCCCATCCCCGCTCCTGGGGTCACCTCGGCTGATGGTAGTGGGGTCGGAGCCTCACTGGCGTACGCGGTGCTGGTAGTTGTCGGGGTGGGGTTTAGTGGTGCGGCGCTGGCAGAAAGGGGCACCGAAAACAGACCACGGGGAATCAGGCCAAAGAGGGCGAGGAAGATGAGAAGTGCCTGCCGAAACCTCACAACCTTAGTCAAGCAGGTGCCGCGGACACTCGTGACACCTGCTCAGATAGCTCAGGACTGCTGGAACGTTCCGGTGATCGAGGCGGAGCCCAACTCAGTGGTGTGGATGGCGAAGCGCACCTGGACGTTAGCGGCGTCGTCGGGGATGTCCAGGTGCTCATTTGGCATGGCGTGGACAGTGTGGATGTAACGGTGAGCGGGGCCGGGAGGCGGACAGGCGCCGGAGTACCCATCCTCCTGGTAGTCATTGGTCCATTCGCGCACCCCGTCGGGCAGCGGGCCTCCCTCGTCAATGGAGGTGACGTTGGCTGGAATATCGGCGAGGATCCAGTGCCAGAAACCTGATCCGGTGGGAGCGTCGGGATCGTAGATGGTGATTGCGTACGACTTGGTGCCCTTCGGGCCGGGTGTCCAACTGAGCTGAGGGCTGACGTTCTTGCCGCCCGCATCGGCATGGGCGTGGGCCAACTCTATTGGCTGCCCCTCGGTAATGGATGTACTGGTGATCTCCATGGTCGTGTCCTTTCCCTAAGCGTGTGTCCATCATGCCAGCCATCTCTGCCGCCACAAGAAGGATGGCAAAGCGCGATTGTGTGCTGCTTTATGGCAACTTGAAGAGTCGCGTACAGGATTGCCACCAGCGGCGTATATACTTCATCTTGTGCTGGTTCCCATCTCCAGATACCAGATGTAGGGGTTAATCCTTCGTGTGGTGGTGATGGGAGGTAAGAGGGAATCCGGTGGGAGACCGGAACTGCCCCGCAGCGGTAATAGGGAACGACGGCGACACCACGCACTGGCCTTCCGGCTGGGAAGCATCGCTCGGTAGGAACCCGTCTGATGACGGAAAGCCCTGAAGTCCGAATACCTGCCAGTACCCGGGTCGGCGACCCGGTACGACAACGGGCGCGCGGGACGACCCGGGGCGATCCATGCTCCACCCGTGCGCTGCTTCGAGGAGTGAGCATGTCGACGATCGTTCAGACAGACGACCAGACCACTATTCAACATCGCGTAGTACCGACGTCCATCCGCAAACGTGACGGCAGGGTGATCCGCTTTGACTCGACGAAGATCGTCGAGGCTGTCCGCAAGGCATTTGTCGCCTGTGGGATTGACACCACCGAACGGCATGCGGCTGAGGTTGCCCTCGAGGTGATGTCCCGACTGAGCGAGATGGGCGAGGAGACCCCCGATGTTGAGGCCATCCAGGACCTCGTCGAGAAGACGCTCATGAACCAAGGACATGACGACGTCGCAAAGGCGTACATCCTGTACCGGCAGCGCCGCACTGTCGCTCGCGACCAGCAGTCGGCCTTGATGCGCACCCTGCGGGAGATCACCTTCGCGTCTGCTGAGGAGGCTGACGCCAAGCGGGAGAACGCCAACGTTGACGGCAACTCCGCTATGGGATCGATGCTGCGCTATGGCACCGAGTCGGCCAAGCAGTTCAACTTGCTCGAGGTGTTGGACCCTGCCCACGCCGCAGCGCACCGAGACGGGGATATCCACATCCACGACCTCGACTTCCTCACTCTGACGACCACCTGCTGCCAGATCAACCTCACCGACTTGTTCGAACACGGATTCTCCACCGGCCATGGTGTGCTGCGTGCCCCGCAGTCCATCGGGTCTTACGCAGCCCTAGCCTGCATCGCTATTCAATCCAACCAGAACGACCAGCATGGCGGTCAGGCGGTGCCGAACTTCGATCGAGATATGGCATCGGGTGTCGCTAAGACCTTTAGTCGCGCCGTCCAGACCAGTCTGACGAGGGCTTTCGAAGTTCTCGGGGGTGATGAAGGCAAGCTTGACGAGGTGCGGAAGGCAGCGTCCGTATGGACGTTGGAACCTGATGAGGCTGGTCTTGCAGCCGAGCGAGAGCAGGCTCGGCGGCTCTTCGCGGGACTCATTGACGACACCAATCGCCTCGCCAAGCGGATTCGTCGCCAGGCCATTGAAGAGACCCGACGTCAGACCTATCAGGCCATGGAGGCCCTTATCGCCAACCTCAACACCATGAACTCACGGGCCGGCGCACAGACGCCATTCTCGTCGATCAATTACGGCACCGACACCAGCCCTGAGGCGCGGATGGTGATGCGGTGTCTGTTGGAGGCTACCGAGGCCGGTCTGGGTGGCGGGGAGACCGCAATTTTCCCCATCCAGATCTTCCGGGTGCAGGCGGGAGTCAACCTCAACCCGGGCGATCCCAACTACGACCTATTCCGCTTGGCCTGCCGGGTGAGCGCCAAGCGGCTGTTCCCGAACTTCTCCTTCCAGGACGCCCCCTTCAACGCCGAGTACTACCGTCCCGGCCGCCCCGAGACCGAAATCGCGTACATGGGTTGCCGTACGCGTGTGATGTCGAACGTCCATGACCCGTCAAGAGCCCAGACATGGGGACGGGGAAACCTATCGTTCACATCGATCAACCTGCCGAGACTGGCTATCGAGGCCCATCACGACGTCGAAGCTTTCTTTGCCTCTTACGACCGGATGATCGATCTGGTCATCGATCAGTTGCTCGACCGTCTCAAGATCCAGTCCCGCAAACTGGTGCGCAATTTTCCCTTCCTCATGGGCCAAGGGGTATGGATCGACTCCGAAAGGCTGTCTGCTGACGATTCCGTCGCCGAGATGCTCAAACACGGGACGCTGTCGGTGGGATTCATAGGGCTGGCCGAGACGCTTACGGCGTTGATCGGCGTCCACCACGGGGAGTCGGAAGAGGCGCAACAACTCGGCTTGCGGATCGTTGGGCATTTGCGTGAACGCATGGATGAGGCTGCTGAACGCACCGGCCTGAACTTCTCGGCCTTGGCCACCCCGGCCGAAGGGTTGTCGGGGCGGTTCGTCCGAATCGACCGGCAGCGCTACGGGTCCATCCCCGGCGTCACCGACCGCGAGTACTACACGAACAGCTTCCATGTGCCGGTCTGGCACCACATTGGTGCCGCCGACAAGATCGCCATCGAGGCTCCCTATCACGCTTTGACCAATGGAGGCCATATCTCCTACGTCGAGTTATCAGGGGATCCAGCACGCAACGTCGACGCTTTCGTGGCGATTGTGCGACACATGGCGGTCAGTGGCATCGGATACGGATCTATCAACCATCCTGTCGACCGGGACCCACAGTGTGGATATACGGGGATTATTGATGACGAATGCCCCAGGTGCGGACGGACTGAAGAATCTGGCCCCTTTGACCGGATCCGGCGCATCACTGGATATCTCGTGGGCACGTTGGATCGTTTCAACGACGCCAAGCGCGCCGAGGTCAGAGATCGCGTCAAGCACGGATGAGGATTGCCGGGATTGAGCCGGAGTCGATCGTCGATGGCCCCGGCATCCGCTTCGCGGTCTTTGCGCAGGGGTGCCCATTGCAGTGCTCAGGGTGCCACAACCCGGGCACCTGGGACCCTTGCGGTGGGCGGGAGGTTGACGTCAAGGAGATCATTGCTGCCATGAGGTCGTCGGTCCTGGCCAACGGCCTGACCTTGTCCGGGGGTGAGGCGAGTCGTCAGCCTGGTGATTGTGCGCGGTTGGCCCGTGCCGCCCACGAGATGGAATGGGACGTGTGGGCGTGGTCCGGGTATACCGTCGAGGCGTTGATAAGGCAGGCGCGTCGTGACGCTGACTTGGCCGACATGCTGGACCAGATCGACGTCCTGGTTGACGGCCCCTTCCAGCTCACCCATCGCACCCTCACCCTGCCGTGGCGGGGAAGTAGTAACCAGCGAATAATCGACGTCCCTGCCACTCTGCGAGTCGGACGGGCCGTGGAAACCCTGTGAGCTCGGGTGTTTTTTGAGTGGTTGGAGGGTTCGGCCTGAATGTTCCAGCCATAAAGAGCCAGCGCCTCCGACCAGGAACCCTCTGTAGTGGTCACAGGTAAGGGCGAGTAAATCGATCAAAGGGATCTTTTCTTGCCGCTGAGATGGTGTAGAGACTGAGGACTCCGATCTGTTACCCTCGAGACGAGGACCCCGGAACGATCACTGGTTTCCATATCGCCGGGGTTACGTCATGTCGGGGCACATCAGCCGTGGACGCAGTCATTGCAGCCAGAGATGACGGGCTGCGGATGGGGCGCCGCGTGTCGTGAGGAGCGGCGAGCTCAGTCCAGCCGGGTGAACGCTCTGGTCCGCAGCACCAGGTCGTCGGCTTCGTCACACTCGTCAAGGTCGACGGTTGCGGTGATTGCCCAGTCGTGGTTGCCGGCTGGATCGTCGATGATCTGACGAACTAGCCAGATCCGGCTGTCGTGTCGCCCTGACTCCTGCTCGATCATGAACAAACCGGAGGTGCGGGCGTCGGGCCCGTCATTGATCTCGTCGTGTTCATCCCAGTAGTCGCCAAGGGTGTCCTCCCAGGCGGCGGTCGTCATGGCCGATCCTTCGGGCTCGGCGGCTCCTAAGGCCTTGAAGTCGTCGTCGGCGGCCAGGATGACCTTGCGGAACATCGCATTGCGCACCATGACGGTGAAAGCACGCTGGTTAGCGGTGAAAGTCCGCACCGGACGGACTTCCTCGGGCCCCTCGTCGACGGGATGGGTGAGCTCCTCCCACTCGTCGATGAGGGAGGAATCGATGGAGCGCACGACCTCGCCTAGCCACGAGATGACGTCGGACAGTTCGTCGGTGCGCTCGGTTTCCGGCACCGTTTGGCGCAGTGCTCGGTAGGCGTCAGTGAGATAGCGCAACACCAACCCCTCACTGCGTTGCACTTTGTAGTGGGCGCAGAATTCACCGAAAGTCATAGCGCGTTCGTACATGTCGCGCACTACCGACTTGGGCTGCAGGGCGTCCGCCGGGATCCACGGGTGACTCGGGGCGAAGATCTCGAACAGGGCGTCCAGGATGTCTTCGAGGGGGCGGGGCCATTCGATCTCCTCGACGGCCGCCATCCGGTCCTCGTAGTCGTAGCCTTCCTCCTTCATCCGCGCGATGGCCTCACCGCGGGCGGAGTGCTGTTGGGCGATGAGGATGGTCATCGGGTTGTCGAGGGTGGCTTCGATGACACTGACGACGTCAAGGGCGTGACTGGGGGAATCCGGGTCGAGGGTGGCGACGGCCTCGCTGGCGAAGGCAGACAGCGGTTGGTTGAGTGCGAAATCGTCCTGCAGGGCCTCGTTCATGGCGAATTTGCGGCCGCCGGGGGTGGGCTCGTCGAGGCGGTGGATGACGTCGGAGTGCAACAGGGATATCCCGATCTGGACGGCCCGGCGGTAGAGGCGGCGTCGTTCGGCAACGACCGAGGTGGCGGCCTCGACGAGGTGCTGGACGGCCTGGGCGGTGTCTTCGTCGCGCTGCAACAAGTTGAGTAGCATCGCCTCGGTGATCTTCATGCGGGCATGGAGGGTTTCCGGGGCGGACTCGATAAGCTTGGTGAAAGTTTCCTCGGAGTAGTTGACGAATCCCTCTGGCGGTTTGTGACGTTGTACCTTGCGACGCTTCTTGGGGTCATCACCTGCCTTGGCAAGAGCTTTCTGGTTAGCGATGACGTGCTCGGGTGCTTGCGCAACGACGTAACCGAGGGTATCGAATCCGGCACGTCCGGCTCTCCCGGCGATCTGGTGGAACTCCCGAGACTTGAGGACGCGGGTGCGTCGACCGTCAAACTTCGTCAGAGACGTGAACATGACGGTGCGGATCGGCACATTAATCCCGACGCCGAGAGTGTCGGTGCCGCAGATGACCTTGAGTTTGCCCTGCTGGGCGAGAGTCTCGACGAGGCGGCGGTACTTTGGCAGCATCCCCGCGTGATGCACGCCGATCCCGGCGGTGATGAACTTGCGCACCGTCGATCCGAACCCTTTCGCGAAGCGAAAATCGGCGATCTCAGCGGCGATGTCGTGGCGTTCCTCGGTGGTCACCAGCTTCGTCGACGTCATGGACTGGGCACGTTCCAAGGCCTGCTTCTGGGAGGGGTGGACGATGTAGACCGGGGCCTTCTGATCGGCTACAAGTTCCTCGATGGTCTCGTGATCGGGCTTCATAGACCACGAATATTCCAGCGGGACGGGTCGGACGACCCCAGTGATGACGCCGGTGGGGCGCCCTGTGGCAGCTGTCAGGCCAGCGGAGAGGTCAGAGACGTCACCAAGCGTGGCGCTCATAATGATCTGTTGGGCCTGGGGAAGCTCGGACAGTGGCACTTGCCAGGCCCAGCCGCGGTCAGGGTCGCCGATGAAGTGAAATTCGTCCATGACGACCTGGTCGATGCTGGCGTGACGGCCATCGCGTAGAGCAATGTTCGCGAGGATCTCGGCGGTGCAGCAGATGATGGGGGCGTCGGCGTTGACCGAGGCGTCCCCGGTGACCATACCGACGTTGGTGGCCCCGAAGATCTCGCAGAGGTTGAAGAACTTTTCGCTGACGAGAGCCTTGATGGGGGCGGTGTAGTAGGAGCGTCCGCCGGCTGCGACGCACGCGAAGTGGGCGGCGGTGGCGATGAGGGATTTCCCGGATCCGGTTGGGGTGGTGACGATGACGTGGTTTCCCGACAGGATTTCGAGGATTGCCTCTTCTTGGTGCTCATACATTGAGATACCGTCGGCAGCGACGGCGCGTTCGAGGTGGTCCAGTGCCATGCCGGCATTGAGGGGACGGGCACCGGGGGAGTCCCAACCCGGTCGACGCTCCGCGCGGTCGGTGGTAACAGGGACGTAACCGTCGACCATGTCGTCAAGGGCTTCGGCCAGTCGCACGGTGTCTCCTTGGGGTCGGGCGGTTCGAGAGGTTTGTGTCCAATATAATGGTGGCTTCCGACGAGGTTGGTGGTCTTGAATACACACTGCGGGCCCCGAGGCGCCTCGGGGCCCGCAGTGACTTGAAGGATGGACTGCGTCTGAACCGGTGAATCAGCAAGCAGTCGGGGTACGAGTTTCGGCGCTGATGAACCACGCCTGCTGCTCAAGTTGCTGAATGAATCCGTGCAGGATGTCAGCGGAGGTGGGGTCTTCCTCGTCAATCTGATTGTGGACCTCGCGCATAGTGCCGGTGACAGCCTCGATCGACTCGGTGATGACCTTGATGGCGTCGTGGGTCAGCACCTCGCCCTGAGGGGACTCTGGCAGGGTGTTAGTGGCAGCCACAACCGCGGGACGGCCGTCCGGGGAGGCATGCAGGGCGCGCATACGTTCGGCAATCTCGTCAGCGCCCTCGCGGGCAATCGCGACGACCTCGTCAAGATTGAGGTGGAGGTCACGGAAGTTGGGGCCGACGATATTCCAGTGGGCATGCTTGCCTACCAACTCCAGGGCGATAAAGTCGACGAGAACCTTTTGAAGGTTTGCAGCGAGGGTCTCGGAAGCCTTGAAACCAGACTCAGCATTTTCCAGCTTGGTAATGGTCTGTCCAGCAGGATTCGGAACATTCACGGTATTAGCCATTCGACATCTCCTTCGTTCGTGGTGGTCAAGTGCCGGCCACCGGCGTACATATAGGGAAACAGGAGCCGAAAGTGTTTTATTCCGTTGCGAGCACGAAAGATTCGGGATGTCAAGTGTTGGAGTCTCCTGCATCGGCGAGATGCCCTCATGGGGCATGATGTGACCTATGAGCGCAGAGGTTGACGATTCGAGCCGCACTGACGGTCGATTGGCCTTTCCCGACGAAGTGGTGGCGACGAAGATCATTGCGGTACTCCCCGACGTTCCCGGAGCTGATCTCATGGCCCCCATTGAGGCGATGATCCAGGAGAAGGTACGCGCTTTTACCCTCCCAGTCGCCGATGTTGAGCGTCGTCGCGCCGTACTTAAGATCTACCGACGCCGCTCCGTTATTGGTGTCTACGGGGTGATGTGTGTCGAGGACGTCCAGGGGCTTGTCGACGACAGGGTTGCCTTTGCCCTCCCGGTGGCCGCAAACCGTGAGGTTCTCGACTCCTTACGCCAAGCTGGCATTCCCGCTGCTCCGGACGCTCTGACTCCCACCGAGGTACGGGCTGCCTGGGATGCCGGTGCCGACGCCGTCCAAGTTGTCCCGGCCGACATGGGGTCGGCTAGCTACGGCGACATCCTCACCCGCATGGCTCCCGGGACTGCCCTCATCCCGCGCGGTGGAGTCGGTTCCTACGCGCTGCGACGCTGGCTAGCCGCAGGTGCCCTTGCCGTCTGTCTTGACGACGTTCTCGTCGGGGATGCTTGTGAGGACGGTATCGTCTCGGCCCTGCGCGAGCGTTGCCGTTCGGTACTGCAGGTGATTGCAGATGCGAACGCCTGATCGCGCCTGAACTCGATGGGTGCGTCACCGACGACGTCTTCAACGCTGGTCCGGGCCACCCCAGTCGTCGAAGAGGGAATTGCCGTCCCCCTCGTCACCAGAACGGCTCTTGCCACCGCGGCGACGGGTCACTGAGCCGAGCAGGACACCGAGCAGTAGAACCCCGACGACTCCCGCGAGGATGAGAACCGGCTTGCGGCCGCCGAAAGAGTCCAGGACGCTGAGGTGCGCGGCTGGAGCAGGACGGGATGACGTCGTAGGGATCCGGCCGTCCGGGGAGCCCACACCATCATTGGTAGCGGTCGGTGGTGTCGGCGTCGTAGGGGTCACGGTGGTCGGAGTAGGAGTCGGGGTGGGACTTGGACTGGCCGACTTCACCTGCACCGTTGACGTCCGCTGCGAGACTCCGTATCGGGAGTCGAGCAGTTTGACCGTCACCGTGAGAGGCCCGCTTGGAGCATCGAGCGGAACCTGGATTGCGGCTTGGTAATAGCCCTGGGAGTCGGTGGGAGTCGTCAACGCCGCCTGACCGTCAGTACCGAGCACTATCGCCACTTGGCCGTCGGTGACTGGACGATGGTTGGAAAGGATCACTTGGCCATGAACGTTGAGCAGCGTCCCGGGCGTGGTGGCCATCGGTTTCACGGCTACTGAGATGCCAGTCGGCAGGGGAGCGATCGAGAAACTGCCGCTTGCCGACGCGGCTCCGACGCCCTCGATGCCGTCGAAGGTGGCAGACAACTCGTGGGAGCCAGCTTGCATACCGGGAGGCAACCGAAGGGTGCTGGACCACGATCCGTCGCCATGCGTCACGCCCGCAGTGAAGGGTTTTCCGTCTACCGCCAGGTTGATGAGGGCTCCTGAGACCGGTTGCCCGTTTTGGGTTCGTAATGCCCCCTTGACCTGCACGGTGCCCAACCGGTCGAGGGATGCGCTCATCGACAGGTCTCCAGGCGGCGTCGCCCCCGGAGGTACGGCATGGGCCGTCGATACCGCCCACGGCGTCGACGTAACGGGCATTGGCGGGGTCAGGATCAACATCGAGACGGCGAGAAGCGACGTCAGGGCCAGGCGGTGTCTCGCGCTCACGTGTCCTCCATATAGTCGATCCCGAACATGATAAGTGCGGTGGGCGTTGATGACACGATTGCCGCCGCATCTCCTAGGCTTGAGTTATGCAGACTCCCATCGACGCTACGTCCACCCCCGCATGGGGAAAGCTCTCCGATCTGAAATCCCACTTCGTTGACGGGCCGCACAAGCTGCGCCGCTTGTTTGACGTTGACTCCCAGCGTGCTGAGCGCTACACCCTCGACGTTGCCGACCTGCACGTCGATGTGTCGAAGAATCTTCTCACCGACGAGATCCGGGACGCCCTCCTCGAGCTTGCCGAACAAACGCACGTCACCGAGCGTCGTGATGCGATGTACGCCGGTGAACACATCAACGTCACCGAGGACCGCGCCGTCCTTCACACCGCTTTGCGTCGACCCGCTACGGATTCCCTTGTCGTCGATGGTCAGGATGCTGTCGCCGATGTCCATGAGGTGCTTGACAAGATTTACGCTTTTGCGGGCAAGGTGCGTTCGGGCGAGTGGAGGGGAGTCACCGGCAAGCCGATTCGTACTGTCATCAACGTTGGTATCGGTGGTTCCGATCTTGGCCCCGTGATGGCGTATGAGGCTCTCAAGCCCTACGTCAAGGAGGGTCTGGAGTGCCGTTTCATCTCCAACATCGACCCGACGGATGCCGCCGTCAAGACCGCTGATCTCGACCCCGAGACCACCCTGGTCATCATCGCCTCCAAGACCTTCACCACCCTCGAGACCCTGACCAACGCCCGGTGCGTGCGTGCCTGGCTGCTTGATGGTTTGGTCGCCGCCGGTGCCATCGAGGACACCGAGGAGGCCCGTCGCGGAGCCGTCGCTAAGCACTTCGTCGCTGTTTCGACGGCCCTGGACAAAGTCGAGGAGTTCGGCATTGACCCGGTCAACGCCTTCGGCTTCTGGAGCTGGGTGGGCGGACGCTATTCGGTGGATTCCGCCGTCGGCACCTCGCTGGCCGTGGCTATCGGGCCGAAGGGCTTCGAGGACTTCTTAGCCGGATTCCGCGCCGTCGACGAGCACTTCGCCACTGCCGCACCGGAGCAGAACGTCCCGCTGCTCATGGGCATGTTGAACATCTGGTACGTCAACTTCTGGAAGGCCCACTCGCACGCCGTGCTGCCGTACGCCCAGTACCTGCACCGCTTTCCGGCGTACTTGCAGCAGCTGACCATGGAGTCCAACGGCAAGTCGGTGCGCTGGGACGGCTCGGCGGTGACCACAGATACTGGCGAGATCTTCTGGGGTGAGCCGGGAACCAACGGCCAGCACGCCTTCTATCAGCTCATCCACCAGGGCACTCGCCTCATTCCCGCCGACTTCATCGCGGTGGCCAACCCGGCTCACCCGACCAGGGACGGCGAGACCGATGTCCACCAGCTGTTCCTCAGCAACTTCTTCGCCCAGACCGCTGCGTTGGCGTTCGGCAAGACCGCTGACGAGGTGCGCGCCGAGGGCACCGACGAGGCCATTGTGCCAGCACGGGTCTTCCCCGGGGACCGTCCGACGACGTCGATCATGGCCGACGAACTCTCCCCAAAGGTCCTCGGAGAACTCATCGCCTTGTACGAGCACATCACCTTCGTGCAGGGTGCCGTGTGGGGTATCGATTCCTTCGACCAGTGGGGTGTCGAGCTCGGCAAGAGGCTCGCCCTGCAGATTGCCCCGGCGGTCAGCGGTGACGACGAGGCCCTGGCCACCCAGGACCCGTCCACCCAGGGTCTGGTGACGTGGTATCGCGAGCATCGGCGGTGATCACTGTGGGGTGGTGTTTGGCGGCAGTGATGCCGTCAAACACCACCCTAAGAAAAGCTGTACTTTCGTATAGGTCGTGAACATTTCGTTCGATCTGTGCCATGATAATATGCTCTTGCATACCTTCAATGGGGAAGCATTCGATGAAGAGTTAATGGTACGAAAGGTAGTCATCAATGTTCTCACGTGAAGTTTGGAGGTACCCTTACTGGTTATGCTGGTTTGTTTTCTAGATCAAGGTTCCTGGATCTCTTTGTAAAGGACTTTAACGCAACGGCTAAGTTTATAGACTGACTAGTTTGAAATAGTTTTATGAGTATTACTGCTGGGTTGCTAGCTGAATGGGAAGTCTAGCGCGTGGATGTATTATTGATGTCGAGTGAGTCGTGGGTTATCTCGATGCTGATTGTCGCGGTCGTTATTCTTGCGGTCATTATTGGTCTCCTAGTGGCGATAAGCATGGCGAGAAGCGTTGGGTTAGCGACGGAGTTTTTTGGGGTAGGCGGCATGGTGTGGTGGTGACCTCTTTTGTGCTCCCACGCACCATTGCAGTCGCTGGAGACCGCAAGTGAAACACGGGTTATACAGTGGGAGTGTGAGTTCGCGCCGCCGACACCCAATTCGCACCGTGATCGTGTCGACATGCATTACTGCCCTCGTTGCGCTGTTGGGGGTCTGGGTGCTGGCTGGGGTACTGTCATACGGCAAGGTTCACGACGTCGATTCCGCTCCAACTCGCGATGTCACTATCGTCTTCGGGGTACAGGTGCTGTCGTCTGGATAGCCGTCGGCATATCTGAAGGGGCGCCTTGACGTCGCCGCTGCGCTGTACTCGTCTGGTCGCACTAAGATCATCCCTGTTTCTGGGGACAACCGGACACGTTATCATGATGAGCGCTGCGCTATGAAGAAATACCTGGTATATGTTAAAGGTATCCCGGCGTCCAAAATCGTGCCGGACCGAGCCGGATATGGCACCTATGACACGTGTTGCGGGCCCGTCGCATTTTGACGTTCAGTCAGCCATACGCAGTGCTATTAGGAGTCGCGGGCATTTGCGACGTGTTAGAGAACGGCCTTGCTGCCGTCGGCGTCCCGGATCGCGGTCAGCCTCGCGATGACGTCTGGTGGTATGGCTGGCACCGCGAGTTCGGGTTCCGGCTCAAGATGATCTGGGACGTCGTCAGCTGGTGAAAACCGACTCTGGGACAGACTGTCGACGGAGTCCACAAGGCCCTCAACTCGTGATGGCGTGCGGACGATTGTCGCCCGCAAACGCGTTGCCGGGGCTGAGATATGGACCCGGCAACGGTTATGTCTTCGGAATCAGAAATCAGCGGTAGCTGGGTCGCCGCCAAGCCTGTTGCCGTGGTCGAGGCCGTCGATGGCGGCAATCTGCTCGTCAGACAGCTCGAAACCGAATACGTCGAAGTTCTCGGCAATTCGTGACGGTGTCACCGACTTGGGGAATACCACGTTGCCGATCTGCAGATGCCAGCGGATGACCACCTGGGCAGGCGTCTTGCCGGTCGCCTTAGCAATGTCGGCGAGGACCGGGTTGTCGAGGTCCTTCGACTGGCCCAGCGGGCTCCAAGCTTCCGGGGTGATGCCGCGCTTGGCCAGCTCTGCTCGGAAGGTCGCCTGGTTGAAGGTCGGGTGCATCTCGATCTGGTCGACACTCGGGGTGACCCCTTCGATGGCGTCCAGATGCTCGGTCTTGAAGTTCGACACACCAATGGAGCGCGTCAAGCCCTCTGACTTGAAGTCCTGCAGGGCGTTCCATGCCTCGATGTAGGCATCGCCATACTTGACAGGAGCCGGCCAGTGGATGAGGTAGAGGTCGATGTGGTCAAGGCCCAGCTTGGACAGGCTGGTCTCGATCGCTTTGCGGGCATCGTTGGCATGATGGGCGTCGTTCCATAGCTTGGTGGTGATGAAGAGGTCTTTACGGTCCAGGCCAGAGGCAGCGAGCGCACGGCCAACCCCCTCTTCATTATCGTAGATAGCTGCGGTGTCGATATGGCGGAAACCCGCCTCCAAAGCGGCACTGACGGCTTTCTCAGCCTCGTCGGCAGGAACTTGCCAGGTGCCGAAACCGAGCTGGGGGATGACAACTCCGTCGTTAAGAGTGGTAGTGGGAACGCTCATAAATCCTCCCTGTCGAAACGTCGCTATCGTCAAAGTGAACGTATCCGCGCTGGTGTTTGTTCCAAAAACGTCACCACAGCGCCTGTGACGCCTCCAACTGTGACGAGTTGCCCCGCTCGTGGGAGAATGCCGCCATGTCGTCACTTCCTTCTCAGCTTGCTGCCCGGATCGAGTCCGTTACCGGGATTGATCCGCAGTTGCGCCCGGCTACTAAACCACAGTTCGGGCATTTCCAGTCCAACGTTGCCCTGCGCCTGGCTAAGGAGGAGAAACGCCCGCCGCGTGACGTCGCCGCCGACATCGTTGCCAAGCTGGACGTCGAGGACCTGTGCGAGACCCCTGACATCGCTGGCCCGGGTTTTATCAATCTGCGGCTACGTTCCGATGTGTTGGCCCGCGTTGCCTCCGACCTCATCACCGACCCCAATATCGGGATTACCCAAGTAGAAGAGCCTCAGCGGGTCGTCATTGACTATTCGGCCCCCAATGTTGCCAAACAGATGCACGTCGGCCATCTGCGCTCGACGATTATCGGCGACTGCTTCAACCGGGTGCTTAGTGCTCAAGGCCATACCGTCATCCCGCAGAACCATCTCGGCGACTGGGGTACCCAGTTCGGCATGCTCGTCGAGTACATCGTCGAAAACCGGATGGATCTTTCCGAGTTTGATCTTCCCGGCGTTGAACAGCTCTACAAGGACGCCAAGAAAACCTTTGATGCCGATCCCGAGTTCGCCGATCGTGCGCGTCGCCGTGTCGTCAAGCTGCAGGGCGGCGACGAGGAGACTCTGCGGATCTGGCGGACCCTCATCGATGTCTCGTTGGAGGGGTTCAATGCGGTATATGCCCGGCTGTCAGTGCTGCTAACCGACGACGACGTCGCCGGGGAGTCCACGTACAACGACGACCTTCCCCGTGTTGTGGACGAGCTCGAGGCCGATGGTCTGGCCGTTGAGGACAATGGTGCGTTGTGTGTTTTCGTCGAGGGGCAGGATGCTCCAATGATCGTGCGTAAGAGGGATGGCGGTTTCGGATATGACGCCACCGATCTCGCCGCTATTCGTCGTCGCGTTGGCAAGCTCAAGGCTGACCGCATCATCTATGTCACCGACGTGCGCCAGAGCCACCATTTCGAGGTGCTTTTCCAAGTGGCACGGATGGCCGGATTCCTGCCCGACGACGTCGAGACTCAGCACGTTGGTTACGGCATGGTGCTTGGCCCGGATGGCCGCCCCTTCAAAACTCGTGAGGGCGGTACGGTGTCGTTGTGGAGTCTACTCGACGAGGCCGAGACCCACGCCGCACCGAACATCGCCCTGGCCGCCATTAAATACGCCGACCTGTCCACCGGCCTGCAGAAGGACTACGTCTTCGACGCTGAGCGGATGGTCCAGACCACCGGCGACACCGGCCCGTACCTGCAGTACGCCCACGCCCGCGTTTCACAGATCCTGCGCAAGGCAGCCGCCGAGGCCAACCCGGACGTTGACCCCGAGGCTGACCTGGATGCAATGGTTTGGGGTCGCATTAGCGTTCTTGACGAGCCCGCCGAGCAGCAGTTGGCCCTGTTGCTCTCGCAGTTCGGTGAGGTCGTCGAGCTGGTGGCCCAGGACCTGACCCCGCACAAGCTGTGCACCTACCTGTACGAGCTGGCCGGTGCCTACTCGGTGTTCTATGAGCAGTGCCCGGTGTTGCGTAGCACCGGAGAGGTACGCGGATCGCGTTTGGCCTTGTGCGCGGCGACTCGGCGGGTACTTGGCCGGGGCCTTGATCTGCTGGGTATCGACGCCCCCGACCGGATGTGATGCGAGCCTGTGCTCGCCGACCGCCTCTGCCTTAGAGGCGGTGCCCTCTTCGATAGGGCTCTCGGTCAGCAAGGTGGGGTCTTGATGCTCCTTGCATCGACCAGCTGCAGACTTCATCTGCGGCTGGTGAGGCCGTGTTTGATCCCGGGATTACGGCTCGGGTCGCCAGCGAGGGTGGTCAGTCCAGTGAGGTTGATGATGATTGCCTACCCGTGCCGGCCAAGCTGGTGGGCCATATCGCGAAGGTATGCAGTGGGCTGGATGGGGCCTACGTAATTGCCTGGTCAAGTTGCCCACGGGACTGAGATGCAGAACGGTTGGAACGAGTGGATTGGATTACCCTGATCAGCCAACGCAGTATTCCTTTTTGATGACTTTTGCTCTTTTTCCTCTTTCTGTATCAGCTTGTGATTTCGGTGGCGACGCCGACAGTTCAAAGGAAGCTCCTAACGGTTCGGAGGCAAGAGGAAATAAGCTCTTTTTATCGGAGATGATTCCATGGTCTCCTCGGACGGCAGCCCTATCACCGTCCGTGTACCAGACGCTGCGATAAAGGCTGTAACAGAGGATAGAAATCCTCCAAATCACCTTACAAAGTCTCTCACGATTAAATCTAATACGCTAAAGAGAAGTGGTAAATGTGTGATCGATTTAAAGTATCATCCTGATCCAGAGGTAGAGAAAGAGGTTCGGGGAAGGATAGAGAAGAAACCTGCTTAATTCAGTAGATCTGATGCCAGTTTAGAAATCAGTTCACTGTTAGGTCTTTGAGATATGGAAGGGGCTGATAATATATCATTCAATGGTCTCATGAAAGAGACGGACGGCCTATGGAGGCAGCTAGCCGTTAGCGAACTGAGTATGCATCCCGCCATTGGAGAGATAGCTGACAGGGTGAGGAAGCCCGTTGTCAGGGTAAGCCCACGAAACGAACACGGTACGAAGCACGGCTGCATATCGGCCCCTGAGGACCGATGGTGTGGTAGCTATTGCCGTGGACGCGGGAATGATGCGGTCTCAGTAGGCTCTTTTCGCCTGGACTCTTTTGTCTACGGTCGATCCACCGCTCTCGTCGACGATCTCAACTTGCGCACCTACGTTCACGATGTCGGCAACGTAGCTTGAACCCGCCCGCAACACGGAAAAACGGCTGGGAGCAGATCAAAGAAGCTCCTCGCCTCCAAATGGCATCACTCAGCAAGGCCATGAATTGTTGCCCCTTGAGTCATAGGTGCCGGCTCGCAAGTAGGGAAGTTCCGCTCCTTGCGGACCTTGTAGATGAGTGTCGGAACGAGGGAAACCAGAACGATTGCGGCCGAAATGAGGGTCAGGATGAACTCTTGCTTGGTCATGAGTTTTTTCATGTGCGGCTATGGCAGTGACCCTGCCGTGGTGAAGGGCCGTCGCACATCGTCCCGCGGTACGACAACCGAGTGATACGTGGGTTTGAGTGCGTAACTGGTCAAACTCGCAGACATGACGATCGCCCGTCCGCTTGGACGGGCGATCAATGTGGGTCAGTCTGCGTCCTCCGCCTTCTTGGCTGCCTCGACGATCTGCTCCTCGGGTACGTCGGGGTGGTCAAGGCGCCACCGAGCTTGCCAGGCGGCACCAATGATGCCAGCACGGTTTAGCAGCTTCGCCGGGACCATCGGCGTCTCCAGATTAAGGTACTTGAAGAACTTGTTATGGTCCTTGGAAACACCGCCACCGACGACAAAGAGATCGGGGGAAAAGAGCATCTCGACGACCTCATAGTAGCGCTGCAAACGCTTGGTGGCCCAGTCCTTGTAGGACATGTTCTTGCGGTCCTTGACTGAGGAGGCGGCGCGCCTTTCAGCATCGTGGCCGTCGATCTCTAGATGCCCGAGCTCGGTGTTTGGCAACAGGATGCCGTTGTTGATGACCGCAGAGCCGATGCCGGTGCCCAGAGTGGTGAGAATGACAACACCCGGCACCCCCTTCGCGGCCCCGTAGTGGACCTCGCCCACACCTGCGGCGTCGGCGTCGTTAAGGACGGTTACCGGGCGGCCCAGAGCGTCACTGATGTAGTCCTCCGCGTGCAAACCGGCCCAACCTTGATCGAGGTTGGCGATGAAAGGGATGACGCCGTGGCGTGCCGGGGCGGGAAAGGAGATACCGACCGGCCCGTCGCCGATGGTGGGGGTGAAATTGTCGACGATCTCACGCAGTACGGCGACAACATTCTTGGGCGACGACTTCTCCGGGGTGAGAATGCGAAGCCTCGGTTCGGCGAAGTCCCCGATTTCGAGGTCAACCGGGGCTCCTTTGATTCCGGAACCACCAACGTCAATTCCCAGCACCTTGCTCATGATGGACAAGCGTAACGGTAGATGGCTGGTCTAAGAGAGACTCATGGGATAGTTCCCGGGCACGGGATGCACGGGTGCGATCCATCTGACCAACGACAAAGGCCCGGGCGTGCGCGGCGTCAAGGTTGGGGCAGGAGACCGTCACCGGACCAGACGAGATATGCACGTCGACATCAGCCAAACCAAGTTTGCGCTGTAACGGTCCTTGGGACAGTCCTACCGACTGCGATCGAGCATGAGGAACGACACTGAAGGTCCGGGTGAACAGCCCCTTGCGTGTCACGACAACTTTCTCGTCGAATCCCCAGCCGATGATCTTCTGGTCAAACCAGCGAAACCATCGCGCTCGCTTTGGAATCCCAAGGAGGTGTACTGCGTCCAGCTGGAATCCGGGCCACAGGGCGTCAAGAGCCGTGCGCACCTGCTCATCGTCACCGATCGGCAACAGCACTGTCGACTGCTCGACGTCGGAGAGCTTGGCTCCGCCGAGCACCGTCATGGTGATGCGGGACATTCCGAGCGGCCGCCACAGCAGGGGCTTGGACACCTCGACGGCTTGCACTCGTCGTACCGGAACTGTGCGCGTCGTTAGGCTGGTGAGTCCGTGGACCGCCTTGAGCGCCCCCGGCGAGCGCAGTAGGGCGAATTTCCATGCTGCATCCAACTGTTTCCAAACCACACCAATCATACTCAAAAGTAAGGCAAGGATGGCGGCGATGCCAATAGGCTGATCGGCGATGACACTGATAACAATCGAGGCGATTAGAGCTAACACCTGAACCACGAACGTCATCGACAGGAAACCCGCGATGAGGGCGCGGCGCGCAGTGATGCTTACGATTTCATGTTCGTCGCGGCGCCGATCCCACCATTGGGATCCGATTCCGTCGCCTTCTGGGCGCTCGGCTGCCTCATGATGGGCTCGCGAAATGAGCAGGTCGCGTAGCTCGTAGGCGACGCGACGCGTGAGGAACTCGATCTTTTTGGAATCGGATGCCCCGACGTCGATATTCAGGCTTGCCAGTCCGACGATTCTTGCGGCGAAAGGCTGGACGACGTCAACTCCCTGAACCTTGGACAAGGACAGCCGGTCGGATTTGTGGATGATGAACCGGTGTTCAATGCGCACTTCATCTTCGTCAATTCGGAACCTCGTAGTCAGCCAGACGAAGGTTCCGACAATGATTTGCAGGATGGCGACTACGACGACGATGCCGCCTGCGACCCCCAGATTTCGAAATGATATCGAGTGGAAGTCGTTGGCATTCTCGAGTATTTCTCGCAGTACGATGACTGCGGCGGCTGCAATGATCATCCAGCCGCGCACGAGTGGAGTCGCCCAGTGGGGACGCTGCTCGACGACCTCTTCGACGTCCCTCGTCTCGCTGGCCCTCTGTTCGATCACAGCGCCGCGTCCTTCTCCTCGGCCATTTCAGTAATGCGGTCGCGCAGCGCACGGGCCTCCTCGGCGGGCAGACCGTCGATGGAGGCATCGGTGGCCGTGGCGGCAGTAACGAGCTGGACTGATGCCACTCCCCAATGCCGGTCGATAGGGCCAGCATTGATCTCCACCGCCTGCATACGGCCATAGGGGACGATGACCATTTGACGAAACCACGGCCCTGAGCGGATGCACAAGTCGCTCTCGCGTTCACACCACCCCATCGCCGCGACGATGGCGGGCATTCGGGAGTACCTCCACCCGGTGAAGGCTAGACCGACAACGGCCGCGATGATGCCCGTCCACCAGGTGACGAAAACTCCCAGCACGACGGCGAGGATGATCGTTAAGATGCCCCAGGTCAGACAGACCATGAGCCTCTTGACGGTTACGAAGCTTTTGGAGACTGGATGCCACTCGCATCCGGGAGGGCTAAAGAGTTCGTCCACGGCATCGACCCTAACAAGGGACAATGCCGGCCCCAAGACATTACGTGGGGCCGGCATGTCAGCGTGCATGCTGTGGCGACATTCATGCACGTTCACCACACGGGGTTGACGGCGAGTCCCCGAATACAGGGGCTCGCCGTCATCGGGGATCGGGGTCCGCTCCCGATCTCACCGACCCCCGGTGGCGTGGGCATTGACCTCATATGAGGTGTTGGTGGTCTCGAAGAAATTCACAAGCTGCAAGGTGTCATTGGCTGTGGCCATCCATTTGGCCGGGTTAGCTACGTGATATTCTGGCTCGAGTCCGAGCTCCTCGAGACGACGATCTGCCAAGTATTTGACGTAGTCGGCGTTCATTCCGGGGATGCCCCGAGGGAGCATGTCGCGGTTGTACTGTGCCTCCATCTCGACCCCTTTGAGGATCATGTCGTGGATCTCGACCGCGAATTCATCGGTGGCGATATCGGGATTTTCCTCCAGAACTGTCAGGATGAGATTCATTCCGAATTTCAGGTGTAAAGATTCGTCACGGACCACCCAATCGATGAGAGAGCCAAAATTACGCAGTAAATTCCGCTGGCGGAACGACAACGCGACCATGAATCCGGAGTAGAACCAAATCCCTTCGAGGATGATGTTGTAGGCAATCAGGTTGCGTACGAAGTCCTGCTTACCCTCGACGGTAGTGATATCGAGGGTCTGCTCGGTCACCCGTTTGATGAACTCCACCTCGAAGGCCTCTTTGCGAGCCATAGAGGGGACGTGGATGTGAGATCGGTAGGCTTCGTCGCGGTCAATCGGGAAGGTCTCGAGGACGTACTCGAAAGCCATGCAGTGGTTGGCCTCTTCCCACATCTGCTTTGCCAGGTACAGGTGGCACTCGGCAGCATTGACGTAGGGATAGACGCCAAAGGCCAGCGCTTTGTTGACGAGTAGCTCATTGGGATTGAAGTAGCTCATGAGGTGGGTCAGGGCATGGTGTTCGTCCGGGGTCATCCGGGCGAAGTCGGCGAGGTCTTCATCGAGCTGGACCTCGTTGGGGAACCACGTGTTTGCCACAGCCTGGTTGTAAAGGTCATAGGCCCAGGGGTAGGTGACGGGCTTGAGTAGCAGCCCCTCCTGGATTCCGGAACCAAGGATCATAGGTGCTCTCGCTTTCAGTGGGCGGTGTGGTTAGTCACTGGCAGGACTCGCACTGTTGACGTTCCTGCGGATCAACCGGGCAGGTGGTGCCGTCAATGAGGTTGAGGGAGACTGGCTTGACCTCATCGAATTCCTCGATGACTGGTTTCTCGATCGTCGCGGTGCGTGACGACCGACGCACTGTGGTGGCGAATCCCCGACGTGGGCCATTCCGGCGCCCCGCGGCCTTGTTGACGGCCACCGTCGACTGCTCGGCGGTGTGGCGAGGCAGCATGTGCAAGTAGTACGTCGTCTTGACGCCCATCCGCCATGCCGCAGTGTAGAGATCCTCCATATCGCCGACTGACCGCGAGGCCAAGTAGATATTGCGGCTAATGGCCTGATCCACCCATTTCTGCGCCCGGGCCGCCACGTTGAGGTAGGCGATCGGGTCCAGGGTGAAGGAGGTGCGGTACAGGTGTCGCAAGGATGCCGGAATAGCGTCGATCTCGCTGGGATCACCCTGACGGCGCAACAATTCCTCGCGGGTCGAGTCCCACAGGCCCAAATCCTTGAGATCGGCCACGAGGTTGCGATTAACCTCAAGGAACTTCCCGGCCGAGGTCGCTCGGGAGAACATTTGGGAAAACTGCGGATCCAGGCCTGGCGTCGTGCCCGCGATGAAACCGATCGACGCCGTCGGAGCGATGGCCATCAGGGTGGCATTACGTATCCCGGTGCGCACCTTGGCGCGCAGCGCGTCCCAGTCCATCCGCGTCGTCCGGTCGACGTCGACGGGGATGCCACGGTCGCGCTCAAGGACGGCCAAAGTGTCCACCGGAACCATCCCACGTGACCACCCTGACCCTTCGAACATCGGGTAAGACCCACGCTCGGTGGCCAGGTCGGACGAGGTGTCGATGGCATGCCAGCTGATGAACTCGACGACCCGATCAACGATCTCGCAAGCTTCTGGAGAGTCGTAGGGGACTCGAATCTGCTCAAGCATATCCGTCAGACCCATAACCCCCAGACCGATTGCGCGGTTCTCCTCGTTGGAGCGCTGAGCCTGTGGCACTGCGGATGCGGTGATGTCGACAAGATTGTCAAGGTGGCGCACCGCCAGCCGAGTGGTGGCGGCCAACTGATCCCAGTTCAGACGACGCTTGCCACGCGGGCCGACGAGGTGCGCCGCCAGATTCACCGAGGCGAGGTTGCACACCGAGGTGTGGTCGCGGTCCTGGGGCAAGCAGATCTCGGTGCACAGATTCGACGAGTGGATCGTTCCGGTGTTGTTGTTCAACGCGCGGGTATTGACGCTGTCCTTCCATGTCAGCCACGGGTGCGACGTCGTCTGCAGGCTCACTAAGATGGTGCGGAATTGCTCACGAGCAGTGGTGCGCCGGAAGCGCTTAATCTTGCCAGCTTGGGCCTGCGCCACGTAGTAGGCGTAACGCTTAGAGAAAGCCGCTCCCGTGAGCTCGGTGAGATCTGGAGTTTCCGCCGGATCGAAGAGGTACCAGTCCTCATCCTTCGCAACGCGCTTCATGAACTCGTCGGAAATCCACACCGCGGTGTCAGCGGTGCGGGTGCGTCGGTACGGGTCACCGGAGTTCTGCCGCAGGTCGAGGAACTGCGGGAAGTCCAGGTGCCAGTTCTCCAAGTAGAAGCACAAGGCACCGAGTTTTTTGCCACCCCGGGAGACCGCGCGCAGGGTGGAGTCAATGGTGTGGATGAAGGGGATTGGTCCGGTCGATGCGGTGTTGTCCGAGCGGATCGGGGATCCCTCGCAGCGCAGGTCCGACATCGACAGTCCGATGCCGCCGGTGCCCTTGGTGATCCACATGACGTCGCGGATCGTCTGGGCGATGTGTTCCAGATCATCTTCGGTGCGCATGACGAAGCAGTTAGAGAGCTGGGCCGACGGCGTCCCCGCATTGACGAGGGTGGATCCAGCCGCCAGATGGCGCAGATTGCTCATCGAGTTGTAGAGGGTCAGCGCCGAGGAGGTCGGGTCGTCCTCAGTAATGCTCAGCCCCATTGCTACGCGCATCCAGAAGTACTGCGGCACCTCCAAGGCCTTCTTGTCGGGAGTGCGTAGGAGATAACGGTTGATCATAGTGCGCACGCCGGTGAACCCGATGAGGTCATCTCGAGTGGGGTCAAGGGCGGCTGCAAGTGCTTCGAGATTGAAAATTCGCTCCAGACGCTCGTCAAGGTAACCGTCAGCGACGAGTTTGGCGATCGTTCGTGGGAAATAGCTACGGTGCAGGTCGTGTACCTGCTCCGGGTCGACGTCACCTAGACTATCATGGGTGTTGCCGAAAACCTCTTTGTAGAGTTTCTTGACGGCAATTCGGCTGGCGATGGTGTCAAAGGCAGGATCGTCCTTGGCGTTGCCCAAAGCCACCTGAATGACGGCCTCGTCGAGGGCGTCAGTGGTAATGCCGTCGAAGAGGGTTATTTCCACCTCTGCTTGCAGCAGGGTTGCCCGGGCGACGGCGTCATCCAGCCCGCGGGCTGAGTCAATGATCGAGGCGGCGACTTCATTGCCGTCGTAAGGGGCTAAAGACCCGTCACGCTTGCGGACGCGGATGGTCGAGATGGGGTCGGCGCTCATTGCAATTCCTCCGTGCGATGCCGTTGGCACGCGACCGGGCGGAATGCGGCAGGGACAATGGTCCCCCTGAACGCTGCGATACTTCCCGCGAGATCGCGAACCGGGCCCCGCGGTTGCGGGACCACACCTGGCAGGTCTTCGGGCTCACGAGCACTTGTATTGCCTACTGGCCGTCGCTTCCCATGCCGAAGCACAGTGCGTGATGACGGCGGTCGTTCTCGTATACCGCTGCGGGGCAGCTCCGGATTCGCACCGGATTCCCTCTTGGCCCGTGCGAACACGGGAACCATGTGCATTCGTCACTATATGAAGGGCGAGCAAGGGGAGTCAACGGAAGGTGTTGGGGGCCGGGTGGCGTTCCCTACACTGGCGTCATGACGATATCGAACGACTGGCGTGTTGGGGATGCTGAGCGAGCGCGGGTTACAAGCATCCTTGATGAGGCCTGGGTCGTCGGAAAGCTGACCAGGACGGAGCACGACGAGCGTGTGGAAGCCGCTCTGACGGCGCGCACCTATGGTGACTTAGGCGTCTTGGTAACCGACTTGGGAACAACAGTAGAGAACGTCGTGTCCCCAGATCCTCGAAATCACGGTGAGGTTGTACGCATCGTTCCCGGCCCGGACGCCGACCGTATGACCTGTATCATGAGCGATACCACTTGGGCATCGGGACGCACGATGGCCAGACGCACCACCGTCACCGGGATCATGGGAGATCCGCGCTTCGACCTCACGTCTATGCCGTGGGCGAGTCGTCACATCACTATCTACCTCATGCTCTTCATGTGCGGCGCCTCCATCTTGGTGCCCGATGGGGTGCGTGTCGAGGACTCGATTTTGCGGATCCTTGGCGATGTCAAGGTGCGTGGACTGTCCCAGCCTGGCCGCGATGCTCCGGTCCTCACCTTGCGCGGAATTAACATCCTCAGTGACGTCGTCGTCCATGGACCTGGTTCGAAGAAGTTCGCCAAGTACAAGGATGAGTGGAATCGCTGAGACCGTTATCTTCAGGCGCCGCGGAAGCATGTCGGATACTGCGTTTCTTCACTGAGTGATAAGAGGTATCGATGCTCTCGTCGCAGCTTTCGATACTGTCGCAGGCGGGATTGACGCCATGGTACTAACGCTTTCGGAGTGTTGAAATGGGCGCTTAGAGGAGAACACTCGTGGTAGTCGCCCACATCGATGATGGCGCTCACGAGGCTGTCGGTGCGTCCAGGTGCGACGTCGTGCGCTTCGCCATCCCGAAGAGGATGGTGAGGAAGGTAATTGCCGATAGCGCCGTCACGTAGCCGATAAGGCGGGGATCGCGTCACCCTGCTTCGCCCACACATAGATGAGTGGAGCCGTGCCGCCGAACAGCGAGTTCGCAAAACTGTGGGCCATGCCCACACCAAGGGCGCGCATATCGGCGGGGAACAAGCAAGTCGGACTCCACGACAGCCGAGATTGAGGTATACCCCAGTGAAGTGCTGGAAGGAGGAGAAGAAGCCGCGGTGTCCCTTAGCGGAGGCCTCTGGCATATAGGTGGCCGAGGTGCCGTGTTCACCTCCGGTGGCGAAGCCCTGCACGATGTGGCACAAGAGCAACAGGATCGGTGCCCACGCCCCGATGACGTTGCGGGTTGGTAGGACCGAGGTCACCAGAGATCCCGCGGCCATAATCGTCACCGCCATGGTGGTCGGCCCAGCGGCCGAAGAGCACGACCCGAAGGGTCTCATGATGAACGTCGCCTAGAAAATCGCGTAGGTGTAGATGCTCCTGTGCGGGTCGTCGGGTGAGAAGAATTGGTCCTTAAAGTAGGCCGCAAACGTTGTATACGTGTAGACGTCGAACCACTCGACGAGGTTGCCCATCGACCCCTTGGCAGTGTTCCACACTGCACGGGACATGTCCGTTTCGTTGCGTACCGATGCTGACCTGGCGCTATGTGTGTCCAACATGTCGTCCCCCGGCATTGCGGGACCGTATCAACTCGCCGGGGAGCATGGTTGCAGTAGTCTCCGACGGACACGGCCAATAGGCGTGAAGTCGTCATCGACTACACCGATTTAAGCGCTGTATGTGCGTTTGGGGCCAAGGATGGGCTAACTCGTGGACGCACTGGTTTGAAACCGGTCGTCACCGCCAAGCGCCACGGAACCGTGCCGGATGCCACGGGGCATCCTCGTTGGGGACGCCGAGCTCATGGGCGGCGCGTAGCGGCCAGTTGGTGTCACGCAGTGCGGCCCGGCCCACCATGATGGCGTCCGCGCACCCCCTAGTGAGCAGCTCCTCAGCCAACTCGCTGGTCCAAATCATCCCGACGGTGGAGGTGGGAATGCTGGCTTCGGCGCGCACTCGAGCCGCCAAATCGGCCTGGTATCCTGGCGCCACCGGGATAGGGGCGGACGAATTGCCACCCGAGGAGGCATCCACAAGGTCGACGCCAACCGAGGCGAACCGGCGCGACAGCTCAATCGAGTCCTCGACCGTCCAGCCATCGTCACGCCAGTCAGTGACCGAGAGACGGGCCAGTAGCGGCATGTCGTCGGGAAGGGCCCCGCGTACCGCTTCGGCTACCGACAGCGGCAGACGAACTCGTCCGTCATAGTCGCCTCCCCAGCTGTCGGCACGGGTATTGGATAGCGGCGAGTAGAACTGATGTAGCAAATAGCCGTGGGCGCTATGAATCTCGACGGCGTCGAATCCGGCCGCCACGGCACGCGATGCTGCAGTCCGGAAGTCGTCAATAACCTTCGAGATGCCGTCCTCATCAAGGGCAGTGACGGGCAACCCGGCATACTGCTCGCCGTCGGCAGGTGCGGTAGTTGGTCCGACGGGAATCCAGCCGCCCTTGTCGGGAGGAACCACCCCGCCATGGAAACCGGGCCACCATTTCTCTGTGGAGGCTTTCCGGCCGGCGTGGCCTAACTGGATAGCGATCCTGCCACCGAGCTCATGGACAGCATCGGTGATGGTGCACCAGGCTGCCACCTGGTCGTCACTCCATAGCCCAGTATCACAGGGGCTGATGCGGCCTTCCGGGCTTACCGCGGTGGCCTCGGCGACGATGAGGCCGAAGCCACCGACAGCGAAGGACCCGTAGTGAACAAGGTGCCAGGTGCCAGGAATCCCGTCGCGAGAGTCCACGGCGTACTGGCACATCGGCGGTAGCCAGGCGCGGTTGCGAACCGTTAATCCACGGAGGGTGAGGGGTTGGAACAGCAGAGGTGATGTCATGACTCCATGACATCACGCGTTTCAACCTCGACCCCTAATGGGTGATCGTCGGCCTCAGATGGTGCTCAGCCTCAGGCGTGGTGGTGGTAATTCGGCTTCCACTCGCGCACGGAGGTCACATGGACGGCCGCCTTGGGATAAGGGTCAGCCTCCAGCAAGCGGTCGAGGGCGTCACGGTCAGGCACAGTGTAAATGAGCACCGCTCCGCTGCCGTCGGCCAACGGGCCGGCATTGACGAGCTGGCCACGCTCGCGCATGACGTCAAGATTCTCGAGATGGGCCGGGCGCGCGGCCATGCGCTCCTCGGAATGGGCGGGATCGTAATGGGTTTCGACAATGAAAACAGCCATGTAGGCATCCTAATCGCGTCCAGAGAGCGTGTCGTGGTGGATGTGTTGCCCCTGAGGTGATGTGCCACCGTACGTTACATGGCTAACAGTTGTGAACCAGATTGCTACACTGGTGAAAGGCCTTGTCAGAGTTACTTTGGGGTGACGATGGGGGCAAGCGTGCGTAACGCCAAGGTGCGTTCTGGGTGGTTGGGTGGCCAAGGTTTTTTCGGGTTCAGCCGATACTGCACCGTCCAGTCGATGCCGGAGTGGAATCGTAGATGCCCGACTTGATGAGCTGTCGAGTCTCTCGGTTGGTGAGGGCATAGCCGGTCTGTGGTTGCGAGGTGGACCGAGCGAAGATCGTCCCTGCTACCTTTCCGTCGGTGGTCAGTAGTGGACCGCCTGAGTTGCCTGGCTGCACAGTGCCGCGCAAAGACAGAATCTCGCGAACGACGTCGCTGTCGCCGTAAATGTTCTCGCCACGAGCGGTTATTGTCCCGCGCACTCGCGCAGCTTCGGTCGTGTATGGCCCGTCGAGTGGAAATCCGGCGATGACTGTTGAGTCCCCGGTGCCTACCGATGAGGCCATAGTCAGGGAAGGGGCGTTGAGATTGGGGACAGCGAGCACGGCTAGATCGAGGTTAGGGTCGTAGGCGACGACACGCGCTTGTAGGCGGGCTCCGTCGCCACCAACCTGCACCGTCACTTGGCCAGACCCGGCGACGACATGGGCGTTGGTGACAACGCGGTGTCGTGAGCTAACCCATCCGGTGCCCTCGGAGGCCCGATCGCATTGGCGCGCCAGTGACCTCACCTTGACGATGGACCTTGCCGCTTGCCGTACTCCAGAGCTACTCGTCGCGGAATCGTCAGGGACATCGCCGGGAAGGCGGGGATCCTGGCCGGTAAAGACTTTCGGGAAGGTATCGGCCACCTGACCGACAAGCCGTGCCGCTCCGCGGTTGATCTGGGGTGGAACCGCGCGGTTGGCGGTGTTAATGACAGCTGATTCGTCGATGGCCTGGGTCCATCGGGGAGGCAGGATTGGGGCTAAAGCCGTCGCTCCCACCGTCACTACCAGGGCGGTAGCGGCCGCAGGCAGCAACGCGCCGCCAATCCGGTCAAGGGTCCCTAACCCTGCTGCCTCAGAGGCATGGCGTATTCGGCGGGCGAGTCCAACACAGAAGCCATGAAGAATTTCTGCGATGACGAGGACAACACCGATGCGCAGGGCTCCGGTGGCAAACCATGACGATGACTCGCTGGTGATCCGGGGCACGGTTTCTCCCGATGCCCACAGCCCCACCCAGACTCCGCCAATCAAACCGAGGAGGCTGACGAGCCCGACAATCGCGCCCCGGGCCCATCCGCATAAGGCACGGAGGATGAGGATCACCGCGAGGATGATGTCGAGGGTGTGCGCCATGGCTCTCCCATCAGGGGTGGGTGGATGAATCGACAGCATCTCAATGGTGCCCGTGAGGCGGCGTTGAGCCAATGTTGAACTCGCCTGTGAGACCAAAACGCATTCGACTTCTCGGAACTCGCGGTTATTGGTAGCTTGACGTCATGGGTCAGCACGGTGGCGAGAATAATGACATGAACGCGGATTCCTTCCACGACGATCTCGTCATTCTGCTCGATGACGACGGCAACCACATCGGAACCGCTCCCTGGGCGACCGTCCATAGCCAACATACTCCGAGGCACCTCGCCTTCTCATGCCACGTCCTTGACGCTGGAGGCCGGGTACTTTTGACCCGGCGAGCCTTGACGAAGGTGGCTTGGCCAGGAGTGTGGACCAACACCTGTTGTGGGCATCCGCGCGTGGGAGAGACGACCATTGATGCCGCTGTGCGCCGCACCCATCAGGAGCTCGGACTCGACCTTGATCCGCGTCGAATGCGCGTCGTGCTGCCGGATTTCTCCTACCGCGCCACCGATGCCGGAGGCATTGTTGAAGATGAGTTCTGCCCGGTGGTTGTTGCCCGGTTGTTCCTGCCAGAAGAGCTCGTCGAGCTCAACCCAGATCCTGACGAGGTGGAAGAGGTCACCTGGGTTGGTTGGCAGGACATGTACGACTTGGCCCAGGCGGTACCGGCCTTGCTGAGCCCCCGGGCTGTTGAACAGATATTGGAGTTTGGGCCCTATCTTCCGCGCTGATCGTCGCTACACCGAGGTGAGGATGTCGTCATGATCTGGCCAGGCAACCGGCATTGACGCTGACATGTGGCAGACCACCAGTTGTCCAGAAGAGTTTACGTCGATGAGACCACTGATTGAGCTGGCTGCCGCCAGGTGCCCATGACGATCCCGGACAACCGCCCCGACGGGCCCGTCTCCGGTCATGATGGCGGAATCGGTTTCGACGGTCTCGTTTGCGGTGAGGACCCCACCTCGCCTGACGTTGAACAGCGGGTCATCCTCCATCGTCATGGCGGCTGCGATGGCGGTGTTACAAGCACTAACGACGAGGGCTTGCTGCCCGGCGGGAAAAGCCTGACGCAGGGAGCAGCGGGACTTCGCAGCTTCCTCTCCGGTGCGTGATGGGACGTTTCCAGCCCCACCGTGGATGACGAAGGCAGGGTCGATCTGGTCGACGATGTGACTGGTCATACCTAGATCGTAAAAGCTCACGGTTTGACGTCATGAAAGATGTGTCCACCGGTGCTGGCTCCGCCTGTGGGAACGACATCAATGTGTTTTCCCCAGCCACACTGGTTTTCCACAGGCTTTTTGTGGAAAACTCGCCAACCGTGGTCGCGATCATGAGGACGCCGGCGGTTCTTCCGTCGGAGGTTCTGCCCGCGGCAAGGACATTGTGAACATGGCGCCGCCGCTGGGGGCGCGTGACGCTTTGATCCAGCCCTGATGGCTGGTGACGGTGTGCGCCACAATCGATAGACCGAGGCCGGTTCCGGGAGTGTTGCGGGCGCGGTCAGAGCGGTAGAACCGGTCGAAGATGTGAGGCAGATCGGCTTCCGCGATGCCAGGTCCCTCGTCACTGACGACGACGGTGTCGCCCTCCATAGTCACCGTCACGGTGCCGCCGGCAGGGGAGAACTTCACCGCATTATCGAGCAAGTTGGTGACAGCTCGCTCCAAGGTGGCCTCGTCGCCAAGCACCAGATGGGGTTCCAAATGGACGTCGAATTCCAGGTTCGGGCCGCGCCGTCGTCCCCTCTCGACGGCTTTGGATACCGCATCTGACAAGTCAAAATATTCTGGACGCGGGGGAGGAGCGTCCTCACGAGAGAGCTGTACGAGGTCGCCGATGAGGCTGGAGAACTCACCGAGCTGGGCGGCGACGTCGTCAAGGATCTCTCCGTGTGCTTCGTCTGGGAGCATGTGGCTCTTTTGGTTAGCCATGAGCAACTCAACGTTAGTGCGCATCGAGGTCAAGGGGGTTCGCAACTCATGGGAAGCGTCAGCGATGAGCTGCTTTTGGCGTTCCCGGGAGTTCGACAGCGACGACAGCATGTTGTTGAAGGAGACAGCAAGATCGCCGAGTTCGTCATGGGAGTGGACCCGGATGGGTGTTAAATCTTCGGTGGTGGTGACGTGGTGAACAGCTCGCGAGAGGTCGCGCAAGGGGCTGGTCGCAGAGTTGCCTGCCACATATCCGGCGATGGCGGTGAGCACGATGCCCACGATTCCGGTGCCGACGAGAACGATCCACAGCGACCCTAGGGTGGCCCGGGTCCCAGCGAGATCCTGGCCTGTGACGAGGGCATAGTGGACACCATCTGAGGTGAAGGGGATCGCGACGATGCGCACCGGAACGCCGCGGGAGTCAATGACGGTGTGAGCCTTGACCCCAATTCCGGTGCGGGCAACTGCGAGTTCTTGGGGTCCCGTGGTGACGGTAACCTCAGTTCCAGGGGCCGTGGTTATGTGGCCGTCGGCGCGTACCAGGATGAGGGTGGTGTTCGTGGCGGCCAGGGAACTGGCTTCCAACCCACCGAGGTTTTGAGGGTCGGCGGCGACACTTGGCGAGATGGTGGTTGCCATCCGGGTGAGTTGCTCGTCAAGCTCGCTATACAGCGAGATGCGAGTCATGAGCCACGCCGACAAGGAGGTCAAAGCGACCGCGACGACAACGGACGTCGATACTAGGAGG
>ERZ1023183.40-NODE-40-length-56820-cov-10.214569_pt1 | contig 56820 bp, 61 predicted proteins | sample MGYA00521095_ERZ1023183 | MGnify/ENA primary metagenome ERZ1023183 (study PRJEB32759, sample SAMN07749889) | skin metagenome | biome: transportation; feature: city; material: polyester macromolecule | host: Homo sapiens | place: Hong Kong:TW line | collected... | reverse complement strand
AAGACGGATTATGTCGTTGTCTCTCGCCAGGGGTTGCGAGCCCCGAGCGCGACGGACCGTCGGCGTCGCGGGTGCTTCAGGTCCGTTGGCACACTCACCATGAGAGTGCCAACCACGAAAGTACACCCGTCGTTGGCACTCAGGCAACGGGAGTGCCAGAAATGACCCTCCGAAGGTCAGCAACCATCAATGAGACCCGGGACTCTTCCAGAAATCGTCAGGGTCTGACGGAGACTGCCAACCCGGCTGCGAGCCCTGGCGACGGACCGGGTCCTGGCCGGGCTGGGGCGCGCTCGTCGCATCACCTGAGGCATATCCCCAGGGCTGATTACCCCAAGGCTGACCCGAATCCTGTTGACTCGACGCCTGTGGAGGCTGCGACTGTCCCTGTAGTCGCCCATCACCTAGGTACTGCATAGCCCACGGAGCATCATCATCCTCCGGCTGGGTCGCCTTCGGGCCCTTCTTCTTGCTCACGATGACCACAACAGCACCGGCAATGGCCAGGCCGACGACGGCAGCACCAATCCAGATCCAGGCCGGTATACCGTTCGAGCGCTTACTCGCCGCGGTCAGCCCCGAACTGGAGAACAAGTCTTTCGGATCGGTCCAGGTAACGGTGTTCCCGTCGACCGTGCTCGATCCAGAATGACTGACGACCTTTCCCGGGAAGGTCACGGAGACTTTAAAGTCACTAAACATGGTCGCGCCAATGGCTTCGCCGGAGCGGCCACTATCCCGGAATAAGTCCGAACTCACCTGGGCGGACACCTCATCTTCGTCAAAGGTGACCTTCATGCCAGGCTCTTTGTTGAGCTCGGCAGCGGTGGTGTCCTTGGTAAAGGTGCACCCGATGTACTCCTCGTCCTCAAGCTTCTCGGCCTTGTCACTCGAGCCGACACCGGCGGATTCCTTCGAATTGCTGCAGTCGGAGAACTCAGGCGGGAGGTTTCCACCCGACATGCCGACCATTGATTTGGAGATACCAACCGTGGCCTTGAGGTGGATGTGGTTCTCGTCCTTGAGCTCCATGGAAGTGTCAAATTTTACACACCCGGCAAGCAGTAATAGGGGCGCGAGAAGCAAAACGAGACAGCGTCTCATACGACGCGAAGCACTCAGCATGACCACATAAAATCACGAACGGAGCCGGTAGCGGTAGATCTGTAATAGAAGCGATCGTCTTTACCAGATAGATCTCTAAACGATCTGTGCAGCCCGTTTCCCCTACTCATACTCACGGCACACAAGAGGGCTCGAAACATCACGTGGCGGACACCCTCGCAACAGCCAATCCCTAGCTGACGTCTGGGCGCTGGTCCTCGCCGTCCGGACAGGTCTGCCACTTCTTATTAACGGCCACTGCGGTCACGGCGCCACCAATAGCCAGCACCAGCAATGCGCCAATACCCCACACCCAGTTGGGGAGGCCACCCTGGCTCTTACCTGACGCAGTCAAGCCATCTGGCGAGAGGAGATCATTGACGTCGGTCCATGTCGCGGTGTTTCCGTCGACCGTACTCGATCCAGAGTGGCTAAGTACTGTGCCGGGGAAAGTCACCGACACCTTGAAACCGCTGATATCAGACATATCACTGACATCAGAGAGGCCCATACCCGGCACGGAATCAGACAGATCTGACCCGTCAAAGTGGAACCGAATCGTCTCGTCATCAAAAGCAATGTCGATCGGACCCTCTCCCCCATGTCTTCTCCATGAACCTGTAGACGACGTCGCGCCGCTACTAGGCCGGATAGACTTAGAAGTGATGTCGGCTACCGCCACAGTGCCAGCGACCGTGCAGCCGACGTACCTACCGTCATCGAATGGCTTGACCTTCACCTTGCTAGTCAGGCTGACACTCGATCGAGTCAATTCGGAACAGTCACGAAAGCGCGACGCGAGCTTTTTGGACTGATCGCTTCCATCCTGATCAACGTCCGATTTGAGAACCCCGAAGGTGAAGGTGACCTCGATATGGTTCTCGTCCTTGATGACGAAACCAGCATTGAACTTCCCGCAGCCAGACAGCAAGACGAGCGGAGCCAACAGCAGAGCAAGGAAGTATCTCGCCGGGCACCGAAGAGTCAACATGGACTCATGACATCACATCCGGAATCCTCCGGAGATGCCATATGGCAGTCTCACGCGATCACACACCAGCGCCTTGGCGCTTCCGGTGGTCGGGGTACAGATGAACGTGACGCAATTTGGCCCCGCCGGCTTAAGCTTGCGTCGCCACGCGACGGGGTCGACGTTGACACCGCGTTTCTTGATCTCGACCGTTCCGACGTGATGGTTACGAACCCAGGACCGCAGCGATCTGACGTCTAGAGGCAGAACCTCCTTGACGGCAAACCATGTCAGCCACGGAGAGGCAACAGGTTCAACTGCGGTGAGATAGGCGATGCCCTCCGACACCGCGTGCAACGATCCATCGATTGCCGAGAGGCAACCAGCACGGATTGCCGCCGGATGAGGTTCAGCCACAAAGGGGCCGAGTTCACCAACTGCAGGGGCAGGACACCTACCGGGCAGTTGGTGCACTCCCGCAGGATCAATCAGCACTGCCCGATCCCCCGGCCACAGGTCGCCAAACCCGGACCACACCGTCGCCTCAACCAGGTCTCCACGATGTCCGACATAGGTGACGGGGAGGTCTGGCAACTGGGAACGATCGACACCAGGCCCCAGTTTGACAACTGCGGACACCGATTCGAGCACTTTCTCAACAAATGACCACGGCGGCTGCACATCTTCTAACCGCCAGGTTCGGCCCCGGCGCGTACGTCGAGCCGGATCGAGCATGACGACTGTGGTGCTGTCAACCTGCTCACAGAGGTCACCGTAGACCGCCGTAGCGTCAGCACACATCACCTGTGCTTCGGGCAAATTGTGGCGCGCTAACTCGGCCGTCACCGGATCGACCTCGACGGCTGTCACCTCGAAGCCAGCATCGAGGTACGCTCGCGCGTCCGCCCCGCAGGCGCATCCGAGATCAATAACGTGGGTGAATCCAGCCTCGTTGAGGCGAAGGGCACGCCATCGCGACACATCTCCACGGGTGGCTTGCTCCAGACCGTCACGAGTCCACAACATTGACGCAGCTACCGGTCCAAGTTTCGCAACAGCCTGACGCCTCAAGCTGATTTGATCGAGAACTGCTGCGGCGAGATCGGCATCTATCTGACGACGCAACCTGGTGGCAGCTGACAACGAGTCAGGATCGGCTTCGGTGCTGGCTAGCTCGAGGGCCTTGCGCCCCTCGCTACTAACCAAACGACGCGCCACGGTGTGATCCACCTGCTACCCTAGAGGTACTTTCTGACAGTGTGGGTAGAATTTTTGGTCGAGGCATCGTAATACACCGTTTTCCACACGAGGAGCAACCAGTACTGTCGTGGCTATCACCACTTACGAGAATCGATTGAGATTCACCCAACGCCTGCAGTCCCGGGGGTCGCAGAACACGACTTCCGGGGGCGATCTATCGCACCGTTCAGCAGGGTGGTACATCCATCATTTCACCGGTTCGGCATTCCAGCTTGGCGCTATGGCGACGACCTATTACGCGTCACGCACCAAGCCCCTCAACTGGGGCGCCCACACCAACGTCAGCTGGGCGCTGCTCTTCGTCGCGATCATCGTGATCCCCGGCCTGCTGACCTTCGTGGAATCCTTCGTTGAACCGGACGGTTCCGGACAGGACGTGGTCACAGCAGTCTCCATCATGCTGGCTCTGGGCGGCATTATGGCAATGGGAGTCCTCGCGGGTACCCCCATCGTGACAACATCGGTACCGTTCTCGATCCTGCTGCCGGTGAGTCTTGCGCTCCCAGCCATCGCCCCATACAGCCTGCCAGGGGGAAATCCGCGAGCAGACAGTATGTTCGTGGAGAATCACTATGGGGCATGGAGTTCTCGTTGGGTGGCGCCGGTGGTCTGCCTGGTTTTGTGGATCGTGGGGCTAGCCGGCTGATCAAGATCAACGCCCAAAGATCACGCGGTTACCACTGGACGAACGACGGGGATGCCGTGGTCGTCAAGCACCCGGGCACGGAACCCATAGACGCGCTCTAACACGTCGGGGGTGAGGACCTCTGACGGCTGTCCTTCGGCATGCACCCCACCTGCGTGCAACAGCACCAAGCGGTCACAGTAACAGGCGGCCAGGTTGAGGTCGTGGAGGGCTACGATGGCCATCTTGGACCCATCATCAACAGCCTTGCGTACCAGGCGCAACACCTCGATCTGGTTGTGCAGATCCAATGCGGAGGTGGGCTCGTCGAGCAACAAGACCTGGGGATCGCGAACGACCATCTGCGCCAATGCCACCAATTGCCGTTGGCCACCGGAGAGTTGAGAGATAAACCGGTGGGCGATGTGTGCGATACCGATGCGCTCCAAGAGATTAGCAGCACGTTCCACTGTCGTCTTGCTCCTGCTGCGAGCCGAAGTCAAGACCGACTCGAGGACGGTCAAGGACGCGGTAGCGAGCACGTCCTGGGGAAGATAGCCCACAACGTTTCGCAGTTGCGTTCCGCTGATGTGTCGACCGTCATCACTGATGATCACCTCCCCTAAGGTGGGGGTCTTCAGCCCGGCAATGGTTTTGATGAGTGTGGATTTTCCCGCTCCGTTGGGTCCAAGTAGCCCGGTGACCGTCCCCCGCTCCAGTGGGCCAAGACTCACTCCGTCGAGCACGTGACGCCGCCCATAGGACAAGTGCAGGTTAGTCAGGCGGACGTTCACGATGCCCCTCCGAAGACACGATGCCGCGTAAGGATGAGGGAAACAAACACTGGCACCCCCACCAGTGCGGTGATGATCCCGATGGGTATCGCCACCCCAGGGATGATGGTGATCGACAAGGCATGGGCGGTGGCCAAGAGGAAAGCCCCAGTAGCCGCAGAGGCAGGGGCGAAGTAGCGCTGTTCCTCGCCGACCAGGATGCGGGCGACGTGGGGACCGACTAGACCGACGAATCCGATGACCCCGGCGAAGGCGACGGTAACCGCTGCCAGCAGTGACGCCAAGATAAGGATCCGCGACCGCAGCCGGGGCACGTTCACCCCCATAGCGGCAGCACGCTCATCGCCGAGTCTCAGCGCAGTCAGCTGCCCTGAATGGGCCATCGTGATAGGAATAGCGATAGCCAGGACGGCGGCGATGATGGCATTCGAGGTCCACGTGGCCCGCTGTAAAGAACCCATCGTCCAGAAGACGATCTGCTGGAGGGCCTCCGGGGTGGCGCGGTACTGCAAGAGGGCCAGAAGCGCATGAAATCCGAAGACCAGGGCAATGCCAAGCAGGATCATGGATTCCCGGCCATCGTCCCGACGGCGCGAAACACCGGCAACGATGGCAACCGCGACCAGGGATGCCACCGCCGCACAGACCGCCACGTTGAACTGGGCGTTGGGAATGATCGTCCAGCCCAAGACGATAGAGGCAGCCGCTCCAAAAGCCGCAGCCGCAGAGATCCCCAATGTGAAGGGCTCAGCCAGCGGGTTGTCCAGGATGGTCTGCATGTGCGCACCTGCAAGCGAAAGGCAAACCCCAATGAGTACCGCCATCACCGAGGACGGAATGCGTAGTTGCCACAACACCATTCTGGTCTGATCGTCCACCGTGGCGGGAGTGGCCACTGCTTTCACCAGCTGGGTAAGGGTGATATCCACAGGGCCAACTACGATGGTAACCAGGAACGCAGTGACCGCAATGACCGACAGCAAGACAATGGCCCAGCACTTCCAACGGGCTCGCCGGTAATATCCCCGCACCACAGTCGCCATCCCGACGGCAGGATCCTCCCGAACAAGGGAAACATCAATGTTGCTCATGTCAGTTTCGCTTTTTTAGCGTAACGAAGAACACGCCGTGATAGTCGAAGGGAAGATAGTCCTTGTGGAATTTGGCGAAGTCCTTCGTTGGATCGACTCCCTCGAATTGTTTGGGATGTTGCCACGCCGCAAACTGCTCGAGTGCAAAGACGTTGAAGGGAGAGTCGTAGAACTGATGATAGACCGCGTGCATCCTTCCCTCCTTCGGCGCCTTAAGCAAGGAGAATCCCGGAGTCTTAAGCAGGCCAGCCAAGGTCTTTTGCGCAACGTCCTCGGTAACGTTATAGCCAAGTTGGACGTGGGGAACAGACTCCGCCTTTTTTGGATCTTTGGCCCACGAACCGCCGGTAGCAATGATGTGTTCTGGTTGGGTTGCTACGACCTTCTCTGGGGTGACATCACCCGCGGGGGTCCGGAGCAGGTCCTCCCCAAGATTGTGCCCACCAGCAGCGGTGACGACGTCACCTAGATTGAGATCCGCAAAGGTGGAGCAGCAATCCTTAAGCCCCGCGGCACGCCACAGAAATGTGCGAGGTTTATCGCCTGCCCGAGAGACCCGTCGTAACACGTCGTCAACCTTCGATTGATAGAAGGTATTAAATTCTTTAGCACGATCAACAGCTTTCCCGCCAAAGATACGTCCGAGTGTCGTCATCGACTTCGTAGTGTTTTCTAGAGGTTTCTTCCGAAAATCAATGAAAACGTAGGGGAGCTTGACCTGATCCATTTTCTGAAGGAATCCAGTCTTTTCAGCGGACTCCTTCTGATCCAGGGTCATGACCACCGCATCAGGTTTAAACGACAGCATATTCTCCACAGTGACGTCTCCCTTGGCAATACTGCCAATCACTGGAAGCGTGCTCACCTGTGGGCGGGCCCGATACAGTGCGGACTCGAAGCTGGGGGCAGCCTGGTGCAAGTCCCCACCGACGGCTACCACGTTCTTAGCTGGATCCTTCTTGTTCAGAACGCTGGTGGCCATCAGCGCACGCCCCTCAGCTAAAAGAATGCGTTGAGGTTGAGCATCGAAGGAAACCGTACGCCCTGCGACGTCGGTAACCTTCAGAGCTGAAGCATGACCACTCGGCTCTTTCGCTGGGGAGCCACCAGCGCAGGCACCAAGACCTAACGCAAGGGCAACCGTGGCGATGGCGCCGAGAGCTCTTGTGACATTCATAATGGTGGCGGGCCTTCCTTTAAGACGCACAGCAACGATACAAAGTGGGCATAAGGCTAGCTTTACCTAAGATTCAGTGCAAGCACGGCGTCACGCCCCACGATGCCCGCCACCATCAGAGGTTTACACGGAGTACGACCACCCGGTCGGTCGACCATCGTGATAAGGCAGACAGCCGTGGAACTGCGGGGTATCGGGATCGAAGACCAGCGGCAGGAAGTAACGGTCCCCTTCCCACATCGGTAACTCGTCGAGCGAGTCGACACGCTCCCAGGCCAGTGGCCCTTCTTCGTTGGCGTCAGGGATGGCGTCGCCAAGGGGATGCCAGGAATCGACGACGAAGACAAATCCGAAATGGTCCTCTCCGTGACGGCCAAACCCTGGCCATGAGACAGTGCCACGCAGCCTCATGGCATCAACTTCGATGCTGGCTTCTTCGCGTAGCTCGCGCCTCATGCCGGCGACGACGTCCTCTCCCGGCTCGACTTTGCCACCCAGCCCGTTGTATTTACCGAGCTGATCGTCACCAGGACGGGCGATGCGGTGCACCATGAGGACGTGTTCACCATCGGGGTGCATGACGAAACCAAGAGTGGTGAGGATCGGGGTCATCATGGGGCCAATCCTCCCACCCGGCAACAACGCAGGACCAGATCATGTCCCACTCGGGCACCACGATGGTGTGAACGTACTTGTCAAACCACGAGCCGTTCATCGTGAAGAGCCCCTTCCGACCTCCTCACCCCACGAATTTTCGACCCTCCAACGCGCCGGGGTATTGTCAACGAAGTCTACACCAACGAAGGTCATCGCGTGGGTGCCACCGGACTCACGCAACCGCAACCTCTCGGCCTTCGACATCTCGAGGTTAACCCCGTACAGGGCCCCGTAGTCGTGCAAGTTAACGTCCCAGACGCCGAGACCCTTGTCGAACTGCTTGACGTTGCAGGTGAACCAGACCGTTTCCCCGGCGACGATGGAGTCGATAACGGTTTTCTCGCTGGCGTCGAGCTCCACCGAAAGGTACCAGTAGGGAGTGCCACCTCCATAAATGGAGTGTGTTCTTGGACGTAGGTGCGGCCGACCGGATGCTCCTCGCATGGGTCATGGCCCAGGCTGGCCCACGGTTCGAAGACCTGCGGCACGATCTCGTGGGCGAACTCCAGCGGGGTGTAGGTGCCCTTGCGGTGGAAGTTCTCGTCCTTGTCGCGGTGCTGCCACGTGAAGCTGATAGGTGGCGTCCCCAGGTAGATCACCAGAATCCGCCACACCGCGTCGAGGACAGCACTGCGGGCCGCCTCCATCTGCAAAGCCCCTTCTGACATATCGGAGTTCGTGGCGGCCTCCCGGATGTGCTCAATGGCCCGGCGCAGCACGGTGGCCAGAGCCCGGTTCATCTGACCAGTGTTGCCAGCCGATTCAGTGTCGGGCATCGCCCAAGTAAGGCGTCAGACCGCACTTGGCAACAATGTCGGTAAACTCCATCCGCCGTCCTCGGCGGGTGGTCCATGATGGAGCACACTTTTTCATCAGCGTCACGAGATGCGGTGACGATAACACGGGCGAGGGTGCGGTCCAGGCTAATAGTGTCAGCGCCGGTACCGGTCACAGCGTTCTGCACCAGCCGTCCAGTGGCTTCATTGGCGAAGGACTCGGCGCGAAATGTGCTGAAACTGGTGTCGAAGACGAAAAGTTCACTCATTCCTCATCCATTCCTGCCAATTAATGATGTTCCACACAATGACGCAGTAGAGCGCGCTGCGAGCGCAGGTTAGCGCGCTCGCGTCCCGGAACATCCCTGCCTTAGACGAGCACCGTCTCGATAGGCAGTCCAGAATTAGCCGAAATGTCCATGGCTGACGCAGGCAGTCCCGCTTTGACGACCTGCATGCCCAAAGCCGCGATCATGGCCCCATTGTCGGTGCATAATCCCGGACGCGGACGTCGCAACTTCACCTCTGCGGTCTCCATCCGCTCAGCGAGCAGAGTGCGCAGGCGCGAGTTCGCCGCCACTCCCCCGCCGATGAGGAAGTGCTCGAGGCCGTACTCCTGACACATGTCGACGGCCTTAGCGGTCAGAACGTCGGCGACGGCCTCCTGGAAACTGGCAGCGACATCGGCAATGTGGAACTCGACTCCGTCACGCTGCTGGGTCTCAACCCACCTGCTCACCGCCGTCTTGAGGCCAGAAAAAGAATAGTCGAAGCGATGCTTAACCATGTCGTGACGGGCGGTCAGGCCGCGCGGGAAACGAATCGCTGTCGGATCACCGTCAGCGGCCGCCTTGTCGATGACCGGTCCACCCGGGTACGGCAGACCGAGCACACGGGCCACTTTGTCGTAGGCCTCACCAGCGGCGTCGTCGATCGTCGAGCCGACCTCAACAATGTCAGTGGCGATGCCATTCACCCGCAGCAAGCTGGTATGACCGCCTGAAACGAGCAGAGCTCCACATGGCATCGGTAGGTCGCCGTGCTCCAGCAGGTCGACGGCGACATGCCCGGCCAAGTGGTTGACGCCATAGAGAGGCTTGTTAAGCCAGCTTGCCAAGGCCTTGGCAGCCGACAGACCGACGACGAGCGCCCCAGCCAGACCTGGCCCGGCCGTCACAGCGATGCCATCGAGCTCGGATAGGTCTATCCCCGCGGTTGTGACGGCCGTCCCTAGTACCGGGACAATAGCTTCCAGGTGAGCGCGCGAGGCAACCTCGGGGACGACCCCACCGAAGCGCACGTGCTGTTCCATCGACGAGGCGACCTCGTTAGCGAGCAGGTCGTTGCCTCGGACGATGCCAACTCCGGTCTCGTCGCAGGACGACTCGATGCCCAAAATGAGCGGTTCAGACATGGTTCTCCTCGGGAGGGGTTGTGGTCTCGGTGCGGGGCAAGTCAACAGACATGATGAGGGCGTCAACCCCACCGCCGTAGTAGTTGGGACGCTGCGAAATCGTCTCGAAGCCGAAGCGTCGGTAGAGGCAAATAGCCGGATCATTATCGCGGCGGACCTCGAGCATCATGGTGCGACACCCCCGCGATGTCGCCCAATCCAGGCCGCGGGAGAGCAGCTCACCGGCCAAGCCACGTCCTCGTGCCGTGGGGGTCACCATGATTCGATCGAGGTCGGCAACGTCGAAACCGTGGAAGGTCGCGACGGCAGCGACCTCATCATCCCCGGCGACCAGAGTGAGACGGTGGTCAGCTGGAACGATCTCCTCGGCCCATGAGGAACGCGACCACACCGAGTCGAAGCTGGCCTGTTCAATGGCCATGACGGCGTCGAGGTCGGTCATGCGGGCGGGTCTCGTCATCACCTGAGACCGGGCAGGGTGAGTCGGGTCGGGGTCAAGGTGGCCTTGCGGGTCGTCGGAACGGTGGCGTCGGGGTCGCGCAAGTAGAGCGGCTCTAACCCGACGTCCGGCATGGTCTGCCACGACGCGGCAAGTACCCCGGCGTCTAGAAGTTCCGGAGATCCCGAGGTCGGCGTTAGACCACGGACGAGGCACCCTGGACCACCGACTGGCAGGCCCTTCGGCAGTTCCTCGGGACAGGTGACATTGGGGCCATCAAGTCGGTTTCCCGATGTGTCGTAGCGAACCCAATACAGTTCATGACGGCGGGCATCGGTGCACACCACGAACTCCCCGTCGACTCCAGCCCACTGACGGGCCAGGACGTCGAGGGAACACACCGGATGCGGGGTGAGACCGGCCAGGTGGGCCAGTACCCTTCCGGTAGCCACGCCGACGCGCAGGCCGGTATAGGGACCTGGACCGACTCCGATCGCCACTTCACCGATGTCAGTCAGGGCGATCCCGACCTCTTCGCAGCCGCGATGGATGAGGGGCATGAGCTGCTCGGCATGGGCGCGAGGATCATCGTGGTGCAGACTAACAAGCACCTTAGATCCGCGCGCCAGCCCGACGCTGACAGCCGTCGACGTGTCGATTCCCAGAACGATAGTGTCCATCAGTTGTTGTCTCCGGTCTGGTCGGGAGAAATGGTGTTGAGGGGAAGTTCGGACAGCGGCGACAGGTCGACGTCCTGCCAACGCGGGCCAAAACCTTCCAGATAGACCACGCGGGTCTTGCCGTCGGGGTCTCCACTACGCCGGATGTCGACGTCGAGATGAGAACCACCGAGGTCCTCGGCGATGCCGGCTCCCCACTCGATGAGAGTGACTGCCTGGTCCATTGTCTCGTCAAGATCGAGATCAATAAGCTCGGCGGCCGAGCCGAGGCGGTAAGCATCGACGTGGACGAGCCCGGGCCGTCCCTTGGCTCCGGCGTGGCGTCGAGCTAGTACGAAGGTCGGGGAGATCACCGGCCCTTCGATGCCAAGCCCCATACCAATCCCTTGGGCCAAGGTGGTTTTGCCAGCGCCGAGATCCCCGGAGGCCAGCACAATGTCTCCGGCATCCAGTTCAGCGGCTAGAACGGCTCCGAAGGCGCGCATATCGTCAGCAGTGGGGACGACAATTCGGGTGGGCAGTACGCGGACCCAGTCGCCATCACGGTGGTAAGCCGGGCCGGGGGAAGTCGGCAAACAGGAGATGCCGAGGGTGCGCGACTCCAACTCCGTGGCGATCTGCTCAGACCCACTGATGAGGGCTGTGATGACGTCGACATCGTCCGGGGTGAGGAAGACCAAATCGGCAACCTCGGCGTGACCACCGTCATCAACGAGGTGGGCGAGGCCGACGATCCGCGAGCCGTAGCGGGCAACGATGCCAAGGCCCTGGGTCAGCCAGGCTGAGACAGTCGCTACCTCAAGGTCAAGGGCACGCGCAAGGTTCGAGGCATCCTGCGGAACTGCGAGGGCGAGTTCCGGGATCGGCTCTTGCGGGCTGGTCTGATCATCCACAAGGGATCAGGATAGTCGCCGAACCTTTCATCGGGCCTGCCGTCCCAACCCCTTGGCATCCAGTGGAACAGGTGTTCCGTTTCAAGCCTTCTATCTGGTCAAACCTGTGGTGTAGCGTCCATGACCATCTCGCCAGAAATATCACGCTGACCAACAAGGTTGTAGGAGGTGACGATATGGCGTTGAAGCCGCGACGCAGATGGGCATGGTTGTGGATCTTCGTCGTCGCACCACTGGTGCTCGTCGGAGTGTACCGCAGCGCTGTTCCACGGGAAGGATCGACGGCCTACGGCCAGGCCGCAGAGGCCCTCGGCGACCTCCCTGTGAAAGGACGGGCACCGATGACCGGCTATTCGCGAGACCAGTTCGGGCCGGCTTGGAGCGACAACTCTGATCCTGCCCTCACTCGCCCCTGGGGCCATAATGGCTGCGGCACCCGCGACGACGCCTTAGCCCGCGACCTCGTCGAGGCCAAGCTGAAATCCGGCAGCCGGTGCCGAATAATCTCCGGCGAACTGCACGACCCCTATACGGGACGGACGATTACGTGGAGACGCGGCCGCGATACATCGGCAGTGGTACAGATAGACCACGTCGTCGCGCTCGGGAATGCCTGGGTCACTGGGGCTCAGCAGATGCCGATAGACCGGCGTCAAGCATTAGCGAACGACCCCCTCAATCTGCTAGCCGTCGAGGGACGGGCCAACCAGAACAAGGGAGCCGGAGACGCGGCAACATGGCTACCACCGAATAAGCCATACCGCTGTGACTACGTGTCTCGCCAGATTGCTGTCAAGCGGAAATACCATCTCTGGGTCACCTCGGCGGAGCGCAACGCGATGGTTCGGGTGCTCTCGACATGCCCGAACTATGCGCTGCCCGCCCGGTAACTCAGCGGTCACTCACCAGGTGTCGTTTCCGGAACGGCCGTACTTGGCCTCAATGTCGCGACGATCCCGACCACGCGAGTCGTGGCCACGGTGACGCCCCTCACCGAAGCCACGTCCACCGCGGTTGCGCCCGCCTTTACCGCGACGAGGCTTGCCGTCACGAGACTTCTTACCCCGCTGCTGTTTGGGGGCGACGAGCGCCTCGTAATCCTTCTCGTCAATGGGAGCGCCCAGGGCCGGGCTGCAACCCGCCACCTCGGCGACATGGTCGTCGCCAAGCATGACCTGGGCCTCCACCGGTTTCACCCCGGCCTGACGGTATAGACGAGCCATAGTGCGACGCTGATGCGGCAGGATAAGAGAGACGACGGCCCCGTCGTGTCCAGCGCGCGCCGTACGACCGGACCGGTGCAGGTAATCCTTGGAGTTCATCGGCGGATCGACTTGCAGCACCAGGGTGACGTCATCGACGTCAATTCCTCGAGCCGCGACGTCAGTGGCGACCAGAACTGGAAGGGAACCGTCCTTGAACGCCGCCAACACGCGAGCACGGGCGCCCTGGGTGAGGCCGCCGTGCAGAGCGCCAGCCATGACACCGGCACCACGCAGCTGTTCGGCCATCCGGGAAGCACCTCGCTGGGTCCGGGCGAAGACGATGGTGTGACCGCTACGGTTGGCGATCTCGCACATCAGCCCCACCTTCTCGTGCGGCTTGATCTGGAAAGCGTGATGGGTCATCGTCGAGACCGAGCCCTTATCAGAGTCGACCTCGTGGGTAACCGGATCGTGCATGTACCGTTTGACAAGCTTGTTGACGGCGCCGTCGAGGGTGGCCGAGAACAGCAGGCGCTGCCCGTCTTCCGGAACGGCATCGAGGATCGAACCGACGGCCTCCATGAACCCGAGTTCGGCCATGTGATCGGCCTCGTCGAGGACGGTCACGGCGATACCGGAAAGGTCGGCATCACCGGTCTCCAGCAGGTCGACCAGACGTCCAGGAGTGGCGACGACAAGATCGACCCCCTTCTTAAAAGCCTTGGTCTGCGGGCCATAGCTCATACCACCAGCGATGAGAATGGTCGACAGGCCCATCGAGGAAGCCAGCGGGGACAGCACGTCGGCAATCTGCATGGCCAGCTCACGAGTGGGCGAGAGGATGAGGGCTCGAGGCCGCTTGTCCTCGCGTGGGGCGGCGGACAGGCGCGAGAGCAGCGGGACGCCGAAGGCCAGGGTTTTACCCGAACCCGTCGCAGCGCGGCCCAGTACGTCACGCCCAGCGATAGCGTCGGGAATGGCGGCAATCTGGATACGGAACGGAGCTGCTATGCCCATCTTTGCCAGAGCTGCGACGATTTCGTCGGGCACGCCAAGGGCCGAAAAACCGCCTTCGTGGTCAATAGCTGTGACGTCGAGATCGGTTAGCTCAGTAGCCTTCCAATCCATGTTGTCGGCGTCGTCGCGATCGTCACGGGACCAGTCGTCGCGGCGGTGATCCGAGCGGTCTGACCAGCGCTCATCCCGACGATCATCACGCCAATTGTTACGATCCTCGCGCCAATCCCGAGAACCCCGACGGTCGAAGCCACGGCCGCCGTCACGACGATCCCAGCGGTCGTCACGGTCGCGGTGCTGTCCACGACGGTCTCCGCGCCACTCGTCACGATCCCACGAGGATCCGCGACGTTCGTCACGCTTCCAATCACGATTGGCGCGATTTCCCGGTCGACGCGACTTGTGTGGACGGAACTCGCCGTCGTCGGACCACTGGCGGTCATCGCGACGGCCCCAGTCACGGCGGTCGTAACGACGGTCATGACGGCCATCAGACCACTCATGGTTGCGTCGGTCCTGAGAAAAACGGCGGTCTCTGCTACCACCGGCGTCGTCGCGACGCACGTCTTCCCAGGGGGCCCATGCCTCGAAGTTGCGGCCAAGGGAATCGGTGCGCCCGTTGCGGACTCCGCCCCTAGTGCGTGGCTTGTGTCCGCGGGCAGCTCGCTCGGCTGCGGTCCAGCGCCGCTTTGGGGTGCCGTCGGCCTTGAAAGATTTGGGATTGCGTTTTTTGTTGCTCAATGGGGTGTTCCCTCGTGGTCAGCGGACTCCTTGGCCAGGGGCGACCGACGTCACCGCGCACAAAAACGCGGCACCACTACGCGGGGTCGCGGAACCTGACCGCGGCACATCGGACCCAAGACGGGCCTCGGTGATGGAATCCTGGATGGCTATCTGTCTCGATGGCTGGGCGAATAGCTGCTGTGCAGGTGAATGCAATAGTCCGGAAGCAGTAGCTCCGTCATGCTCTGAGGGCACATCGAGCAACTGAAACGCATCATGGGCTCGAACGAGTCGGGCCGTTGCCAACGGCAGTACTGTACCCAAACAAACCCAATTGGCGAAATCGACCACATTCCTCAAGAAACGTCAATCACTGATGGTCGTGTTCCATGAGTAGGGACGGTGGATGGTCGCACCGATGACCGAACCAACTATGACTGCCCCTGTCAGGGCCCCCAAAACCCACCATCCGCTGTGGGCCAGATCCATGGTGCCAGACATGACTCGACTGGTGGCCAGCAGGGCCAGCAGCGACCCCATGATGCCGGCGACCACCGCGACGACGCACGACATGGCAACCTGAAAGAAGATCACGCCGTCAACCCAGCGCGGCGCCAGTCCGAGGCGTCGAAGGTGCGCAGTAAGCCGTCTTTGAGCCAGGCGTTCGTCCCGGGCCAGTGCCCCAGCCATAATGATCGTGATGATGGTGAACAGCCCGGTCGCCACGAGGGTCGCGGCGGGTAGGGGAACCTTGGGCGCCATTCTTGGGGCCATAACATAGGAATAGTCGATGTGGTGTGTGGGGGCCCAGTGGTAGGCGACGTCCTCCTGGCTCGGATTCAGGCCGGCATACAGGAATCCCTTGCTCACGGAAGAATCACCCGACTTGGCTGGTTTAGCACCTTCGTGCCCGACGACCTTGATCTGATCAAGCCAGCCAAGATCCCTCGGTACGGTGATATCGGTGTCGGAAGTCTGTTCATCGGTGGTGACCCGCAGGCTTCCGGTCGCTTGCAGTTGACGCCGCTGCCCATCACCCAAGGGAAAAACAGTAGCGACGTCATCCACGTTATGAAAGGCCCACCACGCCACAGATCTGCCAGTAGGATTACTGTCAGAACCGTATGTCATCGGCACTTTGTGTGCGCCGCGCATATCACCATCGAATGGAACTCGTAGCGTTCATCTGCGCAAACAATGAGGCCACAATAAGCAGACCTGTGGCAGCAGCAGCAATGAGACCTGCCATGAGTCCCGAGAACAGCCCATGCCATGAACCACGAGAGCGAAGGGCACGAGACGCAGCCGGCCAGCGACCCGGTGGGACCTCATGTCGCGACACCAAGGTTAGCAACCACGGTGCCACCAGGCCTGCCGACAATGACGACGCCACGGAAATGACAGCTACCGAAATCAGCGAAGCCTTCGCCGCTACCGAAGCCCATACCAGGACGGCGCAGGCCACGATGGCGCCACTCCATGCCAGTAGGCGGACCATCTTCACATTGATGCGCTTGCCATGGATCTTGCGTTCCCGATGACGGCTTGGGGTACCCATAACGGCGGTGGTCAAAATGGCCGTAACCAGGCAGGTAATGGTGCTAATCGTAGGCAATGAGAGAGGTGACAGTGGGCTAACAGTGGGCTATCAGACTTATCGGCCAGCAACGGTCGAATGGCCATAACCAGCAGCTCTCCCACAACCAGGCTTGCTGTCGCAGTGGACACGCTAATGAGCAACGTAATAACTCGCAGAGACAGGGCCAGTTTGCGACGTGGCACACCCATGGCAGTAAGGGGCGTGACAATTCGGCGTGCTGACGTCGTGGCGGCCGCAGCAGCCAAACCTGCCCCCAAACCGGCGACGAGGAACCACGCCAGATACTGCTCGACGATCTTCTTTCCAGACAGAGGTCCCGATTCCTTTTCCTTGGAAAGTAGTTGCTCTCTCGTAGCACATGCACCAGTGTCGACAGCATCAGGGCCCAGATCGTCATTGACTTTGCTGCACGTAGCGGCTGGATCGGATGAGGTAAAGAAGATGAGGAAATTTCCGCTTAACCCAGACGTTCTAGCCTGTTTCCGGGTCAGGGGCCACGCCTGTCATGTTCCAAGGTGAGCTAGGATTTCGCACGATGATTTATCGAATGTTGCACTAACCGTTCCAACGACGGAGAGATTGTAATTCTCGGGCTCTAGGACGAGTTTCTTCCCCCCACCAATCTCCCGCCTCAAGGATGAGGTAATAACCACTTCTGAAGGTTTCGTAGGCCATTTTCCCGAGACTAAAGTATATTTTCCCTCGAAATTAGAGCTGGGCATACGGGATTCTCGATAGGGAACCTCCTCAGGTAATCCCTTCGCGGAAACTTGAGCCTCGAGATATGAATTAGCCTGGCGTACTTTCCATCGACCCGTAGGCATGACTGGAGATGATGATCCAGCAAGAACCGAAAATCCCGGATCCACCGATCCATCGGCGGCTCCGAGCGTCGATGTTACCGATTGTTCCGAGTTCAAAGTGATCGAGCGATTTACTCCGAGGCTGATGGTCATGATAAGCAAAGCAGCCGCCAAAGGAATCATGCGCAGCCAACTTTTCCGAGAGCGCAATACCAAGACAGCTAGATTCCACATCCGCATCAGCGGGAGCCCTCCAGGTGACCATCGACCAATTCACAGGATCTGTGCGCATAATCTTTGGCGGTGGGGTCATGAGAGGAGAGCACAACGGTACGACCTCCCCCATCCTCAGCAAGGTTGCGCAGCAGCTCGAAGACCATCTGGGAATTGCGTCGATCGAGCTGGCCGGTGGGCTCGTCGGCCAGCAAGATCGGAGATCACCTGCAATAGCCCGGGCTATCCCGACCCGTTGAGCTTCACCACCGGATAGCTGTCGAGGGTAGCGACCTTGCAGGTGGCCTATCGCGACTTTTTCGAGAGCCTCGACTGCCATGGCGTGAGAACGAGAGCCGAATCCACGAACCCGAAGGATCAGTTCGACGTTCTCCCGCGCCGTGAAATCGGCGATAAGGGAATGTTCTTGGAAGATCATTCCGATACGATTGAGGCGAATATCGTCACGCTCCGGCGTCGACAGAGAATAAATATCGATCCCCTCGACGAGCACTGTTCCCGAGGTCGGCTTCAACAGGCCCGACATGACATTGAGTAGTGTCGTTTTCCCTGATCCACTCACACCATGCAGCAGGGTCATCTCCCCCGGCTTCATGAAGACAGTGACATCATCCAAGACAAGATTGTGATTGTGTCGGGTCGCGAAATCATGGCATACTTCCGAAACTGTGATCGCTTCGCCGCCAACAGCTGCCATCTTTCCGTTGGCGGCGAGGTGACTCGAGAGAGCCTGTCGACTCAGCATCCGCGCCCCAAGGCGAAAGATGATGCCTGATTGTCGTCATACCACCAGAAGTAGAGATCTTCTGTTTTAGGGCTATAATCCCAGCAATGACCTTTTAGATTTGCATCATACCAGAATGCTGACGACCATTTCGTATGATTCTTGACTGAGCTCAATGTGTCGTTGTTGCGTGCGGTAATATTCCAACTTCCAGTCGTTGTTCGATATCCGATGCGTGCTTTGTAATGAGGCTCAGCGAACAACTCAAGGCTATCAGAATGAGCCGCGGGGGCGGCAACGACAAGGCTCCCTCTTAACCTGGCAGCGAGAACTCCTACGCTCACTAATTTGGGCAATCTAATCATAGTGACTCCGTTGAGTAGATTTTAGTCTATCTGCCATCTGACGGATACCCCGTAGAGGACTAGCCTCCCCATAGCTGACGCGTCCAGGGAGCGACGACACTCACACAAAGTCCCAAACGATCCTGTTGCTCCATGTTCACCACCACGACACCGCGACCCCACCAAGGCGTCGCTTGTCCCGGTTATCATGGAATCGTGCGTGTTGCGATCATCACTGAGTCATTCCTCCCCCAAGTCAATGGGGTGACGAACTCGGTGCTGCGGGTGCTGGAACATCTTCGCGATAACAGCCATGAGGCTCTCGTGCTCGCCCCTGGTGACGCCCAGACCCCGCGCGAGTACGCCGGATTCCCCGTCATTCCGCTAGCCTCCCTGCACTGGCCGGGCTATCAAGACGTCCGTGTCTCCACCAGCCCGCAGTGGACGATGGAGCGCTACCTGTCGGAGTTCGAGCCCGACGTCGTACATCTAGCAGGGCCATTCATGATTGGGTACAAGGGCGCCATGGCGGCAGCCTCCCTCGGTATACCCATAGTGGCGATCTACCAAACCGACATCCCCTCCTATGCCGGTCGCTACGGGCTCGGCAAGCTCGAGTTCTACGGCTGGTACCGGGTGCGTCAGATCCACTCCCTCGCCGTGGCAACCTACGCGCCCTCCACCTTCTCCCGAGACCAACTTGTCAACCATGGCGTGCCCCGGGTAGGCATCTGGGGACGTGGCGTCGACAAGGTGCGATTCCACCCGTCGAAGCGTTCCCAGCAGCTGCACGACAAATGGGCTCCCCGTGGCGAGGTAGTCGTCGGATACATGGGGCGTCTAGCTGCCGAGAAGCGGGTCGCCGATATGGCCAACCTGGCCGGCCTCCCCAACACCAAGCTCGTCATCGTCGGAAACGGCCCGGCTCGCGCCGAGTTGGAAAAACAGCTTCCTCACGCCATCTTCACCGGCGGTCTCGGCGGGGAGGACCTCCCCCGCGCCGTCGCCAGCATGGATGTGTTCTGCTCGACGGGCGAACTCGAGACCTTCTGCCAGGCCATCCAGGAGGCCAAGGCCTGCGGCGTCCCAGTCATCAGCCCGCGCAAGGGCGGCCCGATCGACCTCATTGATCCGTCTCGCACCGGATGGCTATATGAGCCCGGCGATATGGCCGACTTTCGCTCTCGCGTCGTCGATCTCGTCGGGGACGACTACAAGCGGCGTGCCATGGGTGTAGCGGCGCGAGCCTCGATCGAGAATCGCACCTGGCAGAACCTGTGCAGCGAGCTCGTTGAACACTACAAAGAGGCAATCCGGCTAGCCGGTCGCTCGACGAAGATTCGTGCAGCCCTCTGACACCCCCTCTTGAGCAGCCAGCCTGGTATTCAGGGCTGATCAGCGCGATAGAACCGTTGTGACGGTTCCAGGTAGTAATTCGGCAATTTGATCGGGAGCATAGGGCCCAGGCATTGAAATAGCTGTGGCGGCTTGCATTCCGGCGGCGCATAACGCCGCATCGTCAGCAGGTAGTCCTGCGGCCATGAGAGTGCCGCACATTCCCGCCAAAACGTCACCGGACCCAGCTTGAGCGGTCCATGCGGGCCCAGGAAGAGCGGCACGAACCGCCCCGTCAGGTCGGGCAACCCACTGGATGGAGCCTTTCAGCAAGACGGTCGCGCCAAAACGCTGGGCCGCACACACGACCGATCCACGCGGATCAGCTTCCACCTGACTGCGCTCTACCCGCAGCATTCGTGCCAGTTCCCCAGCATGAGGTGTGAGTAGAGACCCCTCTGGCAACTCCGCTGGAAGGAGGGCCAGCGCATCGGCATCGACAACCATTGGGAGGCCATCAGCCGCCCGATGAATGAATCGGTCGGCGTTGTCATCGTGAGCGCCCCAACCAGATCCAACAACCCAGGACTGAACGCGTCCTTCACCAATGACCACAGACGGAGCACGGCTCAGGATAAACGCCATGATGGCGCCAGGTCCGGAAAACCGCACCATTCCTGGGCCAGCGCGCAATGCTCCAAGAACGCCAAGCACCGCCGCCCCCGGGAACTTCTCGGATCCGGTATCGATGCCGACAACCCCGCGAGAGTACTTGTCGTCGAACGCACCAGGAACCGGCCACAACGACGCGATCTCGGCAAGATCGCAATACTCGTCGATGCCGTCGCAATACTCGTCATCATCGCTGAAAAGGTCGAGACCGATGTCATGAACCTCCAACTCCCCGCAATAGCGGGCAGCCGGGTAAGCGATATGACACCACTTGAGACTGGAAAAGGTAATGGTGCATGCGGCGTGAACACAGGACTCCACCTCACCAGAATCCGCATCCAGACCCGATGGTAGATCGACTGCAAGCACCGGTATCTGACGAGCGCGTAACCAGGTGTCTATTCGTTCAAGGGACTGCGGAATACCCGGACGCCCACCAATACCGAGGACAGCATCAATCGCGAGGTCGTACGAATGACTGGTGACCTCTCCGAGCGAGATGCGGATGCAACCAGCATCGAGGGCAGCTGCCATGCCAGCTTCGTGCGGTTGGCCCATCACCTGAGCTAATTCGACCCTCCACCCACGGCGCGCCAAGGCCGCAGCCGCAAACAGACCGTCACCGCCGTTGTTCCCACCGCCAACCAGAACGAGAACACACTGGGATGCTGCCCAATCAGGCATGACGTCATCGCCGACGCCGCCGAGCAGCAGCTCCTGGGCTTTTCGCGCGACAGCATAAGCAGCAATGTCCATGAGGTCTTGCCCCGGGTGGGCATCGAACCACCTCTGTTCGGCTGCTCGAGTGGCCTCGGCGGTACAGACAATTGCCATAACGATCCCTTCAGCCCCGGTCAGGGCCCTCGCTGCAGATTGGTACTCATTCAACCACGGTGTTGGGCAGGCGCGGCTCAACCCTCGCAGACCACCATCGCCACCGCGACGCCAGCGTCGTGGGTCAAGGAGAGATGGAGCCTACGCACCCCCAACCCCTCGGCTCGTCGAGCTAACGACCCGCGAAGTTCGAACCTCACACCGCTACCATCGGTGACCACCTCGCAATCTTGCCAAGAGAGACCCTCTCCCCCGCTCAATGCCTTGCATAGAGCTTCTTTGGCGGCAAAGCGGGCCGCCTGGGAGCGCGCCGGCATCGCAGCCTCAGCACTGGTAAGCACCTTGCGGACCATCCCCGGGTGGCGTCGTGCAGCAGCCTCCCACCTGGAGATGTCGCAGACGTCCACTCCGATTCCGATGATCATGGGGTCAAGACTAAAGGTCCGATCAGCGCCGAATACCCGGCACCTACCGTCCGAAACTGACAAGAAATCATCATGGCAACGCTCACAGCACGAATTTGGGGCAGTTTTTGGCAGCTTTGAACGACTTTGCGAAGTGCGGGCGGCGTATCAGCACCGAAGGGGGACAATCGCGAGGGCACCCAGCCCCAGCGAACTCACTCCACTGTGACCGACTTGGCCAGATTCCTTGGCTGATCAACGTCATGACCTTTAGCGGTAGCCAGCTCACAGGCGAAAGCCTGTAACGGCACGGTGGCTACTAGCGGCTGTAGCAGGGTCGAGCAGGCCGGCAGCCCGACAAAGGTGTCAGCGTACGGTTTAACGTCATCATCCCCCCGCTCAGCAAGCACGATCGTCCTGGCACCACGGGCACGGATCTCCTGGATGTTGGAGACCACCTTGTCGTGCAGCTGATCACGCCCCTTCGGCGGTACGACAACGAAGACCGGGGTGCCCTCCTCGATGACGGCGATGGGGCCGTGCTTGAGCTCGCCAGCAGCAAACCCTTCGGCATGCATGTAGGCGATCTCCTTGAGCTTGAGAGCACCCTCAAGGGCCACCGGATAACCGACGTGGCGTCCCAGGAAAAAGACCGCTTCCTCTTCCTTCGCCATCACGCGAGCCAACTCATAAACCGGTCCGATCTCGTCGAGGACCTCTTGGACTTTACCGGGCATGTGGTCAAGCTCAGACATCACGCCGCGGATTTCATCGCCGTACTTCATGCCGCGCACTTGGGCCAAGTAGAGGCCCAGCAGGTAGCAGGCGACTACCTGGGTGAGGAACCCCTTAGTGGAGGCCACAGCAATCTCGGGGCCAGCGTGAGTGTAGATGACGGCGTCGGACTCGCGGGGAATCGTCGCACCATTGGTATTGCAGATCGCGATGACCTTGGCATGCTGCTCGCGAGCATGGCGGATGGCCATGAGGGTATCGGCGGTCTCACCAGATTGGGAGATCGTCACGACGAGCGTCGTCGGGTCGATGATCGGATCGCGGTAGCGGAACTCACTGGCCAGATCAACCTCGCAGGCGACCCTCGTCCAGTGTTCGATGGCGTACTTGGCAACCATGCCGGCGTAATACGCCGACCCACATGCGACGACCACGATCTTGTTAATACGGCGCAGCTCTTCCGGCGAGATATGCACCTCGTCAAGGACCAAGTCGCCACGGTCGGACCAGCGACCCAGCAAGGTGTCGGCCACAGCGCGCGGCTGCTCGAAAATCTCCTTGCGCATGAACCAGTCATGGCCTTGCTTTTCGGCCGCTGACAGGTCCCAGTCGACGTGGTAGGGGCGGGCTTGGCTGGGGTTGCCTTCAAAGTCGGTGACAGTAACCTCATCGGGTGTAAGCACGACGACCTGGTCCTGACCCAACTCGAGGGCTTCGCGGGTGTGCTCGATGAATGCCGCAACATCGGAGGCCAGGAAGTTTTCCCCTTGCCCCAGCCCGACGACGAGCGGAGAGTTGCGACGAGCGGCCACCACCGTGTCTGGGGCGTCCGGACTGGCGGCCACCAGCGTGAAGGCTCCTTCGAGCCGTGACGCCACCGCACCCATCGCCTCTGCCAGCGAGGACCCCTGCTGCATCTGAAGGGCGAGCATGTGAGCGGCAGTTTCAGTGTCAGTCTCCGACGAAAAAATGATGCCCTGGTTCTCAAGCTCGGCGCGCAGCGCGGCGAAGTTCTCGATAATCCCGTTGTGGACGACGGCGACTCGACCGTTGAAGGAAAGGTGGGGGTGAGCATTCTCGTCAGTTGGGGCGCCATGGGTAGCCCACCGGGTGTGACCGATACCCTGACTGGAGTCCGGGAGCGGATGGGCTGCCAGCTCCTCTTCAAGGTGAGTCAGCTTGCCCGACTTCTTGGCTCGGTACAGATTCCCGTCCGCCACGACCGCCAAACCGGCCGAGTCATATCCTCGGTACTCGAGACGTCGGAGCCCGTCGACGATTACGCGTTCGGCCTGTCGATGGCCGCAATAACCAACAATTCCGCACATGGCAAGAAACGTACATGAATCATGAGCGATTCCGCGAGCTGAAACGCCTGAACGTTTGAACAACACCTCACACGCCCGCCTGCACGTATGCCCCGTTTTACCACCTAACGCCTCCTATGGTCCCGTCGATTCATAACCTCAAGCTCACATCCTGCATCGACGCAAGATATGGAGAAAAGCATGAAGAGATCAAAGAAGATCGCAGCCATCATGGCCTCGCTGACGACCGTTGTGGCCACCGCATTCGCGACCATCTCAGCCACTCCTGCGCACGCCTCTGACAGCGACACCTCGGTTCCCCCCGAGATCACCATGCCCGGCAGCCCGAACGGTATCCCGTCTGCCGGCAATGGCCCGACGAGACTGTTCGCCTACCCTGCTTCTATCTACGCCTTGACCCACCCCGGCACGAACCCGCAGGGAGCCAATGACTTCGGTTGCAAGCCGCGTAAGGGCAAGAACCCCGTCATTCTGCTGCCCGGCAGCAACTCCGACGCCTACGCCTCGTGGTCGATGTACTCCCCGAAACTCACCAAACTCGGCTATTGCGTCTTCTCCCCCCAACTTTAACGGGATCAAGCTGCTGCCAAACCTCGCCTATACCGGTGACATCCGTGTCTCTGCGAAGGCCGTCTCCGGATTCATCGACCGTGTTCTCAAGGCCACCGGTTCCAAGAAGGTCGACCTCATCGGATGGTCCCAGGGGGGCGGACCGCTGCCGAATTACTACATCACCAAGCTCGGAGGAGCAAGTAAAGTTGGCAAGCTCATCGGCCTTGCCCCGTCGAACCACGGCGTCGTCCCCCGGGCCATCTCGAAGTTCGTGAACGAGACCCTCTCGGAGGCCAGGCACAAGCAGATCGAGGCCGCCTTCGCCAAGGCCAATATCGCCGGCTATGAGCAACAACTCGGCTTCTCTAACTTCAACAAGGAGCTCTACGGCAACGGCCCGGTGACCCGCCCCGGCATTAAATACACGATCATCGAAGGACGCTACGACGACACCGTCGTGCCGTTCACGAACGCCTTTCTGCACGAACCCGGCGTCAAAAACATTCTCGTCCAGAACATCTGCCGCAACGACTACGCCAGCCACATCAACTTCACCTATGACGTAAACGTCTATCAGATGGCCGTCAATGCGCTGGACCCTGATCACGCAAAACCGGTGACATGCGTGTTCCAGCCGTTCATCGGCTAGTCACCTGATACCACCCCATCCCGACCGTGGGGCCTTCGTAGTGAAGGCCCCACATTTCGTCGTGAGGCCAGGAACGAGCCCTGCAACGACCACCAATAACGGGTTTGTCCAAAGGAGATCCATGAAGAAAAACTGGTTACTCGCGACCCTCCTCGCCACTGTCGCTATCGCCCTGGGCACCGCAACGACTGCCCTCGCCAGCCCACCCCCACACATCACACCCGACCATCCGGGTGGAGTTGCCGCGCCTCACAGCCCCGACGGCATCCCCTCTAACATCGAGGATCCGAGCATGCCCAGTTGGACCTCCGCAATCAGGTTCGCAAAAAAGCATCCCGGCGCAAAAGTTCCCGGCACCAACGACTTCGGATGCAGACCACGGAAAGGCACCCATCCCGTCGTCCTCATTCCGGGCACGTCCGAGGATGCCTTCATCACATGGTCGTACTATGGACCCCGCCTCAAAGCCGCCGGATTCTGCGCCTATACGTTCAATTACAATCCCGAGACGCATCCGCTCGTGGAAGCTGCTGAGACCAGCGGCAACATCTACTCCACCGCAGCGTTCATGGCCCACTTCATCGACAAGGTGCTCAAGGCAACCCGGGCCCAGAAAGTCGACCTCGTCGGCCATTCACAAGGTGGCGGCCCATTACCGCGCGCCTACATAAAATATTACGGAGGCGCGAAGAAAGTCCACCACCTTGTCGGTTTGGTTCCTTCAAACAAGGGAACAAGCATCCTTGGCTTGGAAAATTTCCTTAATGCGGCTGGAACCCCACTCAGCGCCATCTTCAATACTGCAGCAGAATTTCGGAATCTAGAATCATTACCTCAACAGCTACAGGATTCTGTGTTCCTTAGGGAACTCAACGCTGATGGAATGACCGTCCCTGGCATTAAGTACACCGTCATCGCCACCCGGTTCGACAACCGAGTATTTCCGTGGACTAACACGTTCATCAATGAGCCCCGGGCTAAGAACATTGTCATCCAAGGCGTCTGCCCTTTGGACCTCAGCGCCCACACGAATATCCCCTATGACCCGATGACCCTCCAGATCGTCGTCAACGCTTTGGATCCCCAACGGGCGGCCCCGGTCACCTGCACCATCCGTCCATTCATGCCCAGGTAGATACCGACACGACACCCGGTGGGCACGGTCCCGCGACTCAGAACTGCGCCATCCTGTCGCATTAACCATGTTCTCAACGTCGCTGTGAAGTACAGTCGCTACGACCAACCATTCGGAGGCGCCCGATGAACTTGACCCCCACCACCCCCGTCGACGACGACAACACCGAGCCGGGGCCGTTCATCGAATTATCTCGAGAATCATGGGCCGCACTTTCAGATTCGACCGAAATCGATATCGACGAGGCCACCCTGAATCGCATCCGTGGTCTCGGCGATCCCACCAGCCACCGTGACGTCGTCGAGGTATACCGCCCGCTAACCCAACTCATCCATCTGTACTGCATGCACACTGGCGCCCTCTTCGACGCCTCCAATAACTTCCTACAACTCACCCGCCACGGCATGAGGCGCACCCCCTTTGTCATCGGAATCGCCGGGTCGGTGGCAGTCGGCAAGTCGACCGTGGCGCGCCTGCTTCGGGAACTTTTGGGACGTTCCCCGCGCCGTCCCATCGTGGACCTCGTGACGACCGACGGATTTCTCTACCCCAACCAGATCCTCGAGGAACGCGGTCTGCTTTCACGCAAGGGATTCCCCGAATCTTACGACCGCAAAGCCCTGTTGAAATTCGTCGTCGACGTCAAGTCTGGAATGCCCGAGGTCACCGCACCCGTTTACTCTCACGTCACCTACGACATCGTCCCCAACCAGCAGCTCGTCGTCCGGCAGCCCGACATCCTCATTATTGAGGGGCTTAACGTTCTGCAGCCGCCACGACGCCGCAGCAGCGGGACGATGGGGCTAGCCCTGAGCGATTTCTTCGACTTCTCGGTCTATGTTGATGCCGAAGAGGCTGACATCATCCGGTGGTACATCAACCGATTCCTCACCCTGCGCCAGACCGCGTTCACCGATCCCCACTCGTTCTTCGGCGAGTACGCACGGATGCCCGACGACGAGGCCAGCACCATCGCTAAAGAGATCTGGGACACCATCAACGGCCCGAACCTGGTACAAAACGTGCTTCCCACCCGTGGCCGAGCAACCGCGATCCTGCACAAGGGCCCCGGCCACGAAGTCCGCAATATGTGGATCAGGAAGGTCTGAGTCGACGTCATCTCGCCGCGCCCAGCCCTCAAACGTCCAGTTCGGTTAGACGATATACCAAGGGAACGGATCCGCGATTCGAGACGCCGACAAGACTTCGTTCATCTGCCTCTCCCGGCCCTGCGCCGCGACCACAACACGATCCGGGGCCTCGATCCCAACAACCACGCTCTCACCCAGCTCGTCGGCGATAGGCCCTCCTGCCCCCTTCGCCAACGGCCATGACGACACCAGCCACGACGAGCCAGTCACGACAAGGATGTCACCGTCACGAGTGAAAGAAAGCCCGTCGGCGAGGACCGACGCTAATCTTTCGGTACCAAGACGGTACGCCGCGTCAAGGTCTACAACCTCGGCCAATGTCGCGTCGTTGAGGAGCCCAACCTCACCGTCGAACCATGCCAAGGCGACGACCAGCCCGGGGACAGGCTCCCTAGTAACGTTCGAGATAAAGGACTGCGCGTAGTCGAAACTGCGTCCGGCACGCTCCCGATCGCCCAACACCTTGACGACAACGTGCTCGGCGAGGGTGGCGTCGGTCAGAGGAGTGGCACCGTCAAGGACAGACCGTACCATCCGCGTAACAAGTTCGTCGACGACCAGCTGCCAGTTGTCGCGATGGTGGCCACCGAGCTCCTCAGCGATCGGGGCAAGCGGGATATCACCGATAGAAGTCGCGGCTCGATCGCCCGAAACATTTGCGTCGATACCCATTGCCGCTAGCGACTCCTCGACCATCGCGCGCAGACGCTTCGCCACCCCGGCGTCCAGACCGGACAGGTCAGCATCGGGGCGACGAAAAAATCCCATGACGCTCACAAAGCCAAGCTGGCCTTGACGGTCTCGGCGAGCTCAGAGCAGATCCGATCAGCCTCCTCTTGGGTACCGGCTTCGACCATGACCCGCACGACCGGCTCAGTACCCGACGGACGCAGCACCACTCGACCGGTGTCACCGAGCTTCTGGTTGGCATCAGCAACCGCCTTGTTGACGTCTGGATCGATGCCAGCTCGCAGCTTGTCGACGCCATGCACATTGATGAGAGCCTGCGGCAGCCGGGTCATCACCGAGGCTAATTCCTTGAGGGCCTTGCCGGTACGCGCGACGCGCGCAGCCAGGTGCAGACCGGTGAGAACACCGTCACCAGTGGTGGCGAACTCACTCATAATAACGTGTCCGGACTGTTCACCACCTAGCGAGAACCCATTGGCGTTCATTGACTCGAGGACGTAGCGGTCACCGACCTTGGTCTGGTCGACGTGGATATCGTGCTCGCGCATCGCGATGATAAGGCCAAGGTTGCTCATGATCGTCGCGACGACGGTGTTCGAAGCCAAGCGGTGGTCCTCCTGCAAAGCTAATGCGAGGATCGCGATGATCTGGTCTCCATCGACGATGTTGCCCTCATGGTCGACAGCCAAGCAACGGTCAGCGTCGCCGTCAAAGGCCAATCCCATGTCAGCGCCGGCCTCAACGACCTTGGCCTGCAGCTTCTCGGGATGGGTGGAACCGCACCGCTCATTGATGTTGAGACCGTCAGGCTGGTCATGGATCGCGACGACCTCGGCACCCTGGGTAGTAAAGGCAGCCGTCGCCGTGTGGAAAGAGGCACCATTGGCGGTATCCAGAACGATCTTCAACCCCTTGAGGGTATCCTGCTGACGCAGCGAGCGCACCAGGTGGTCGACGTAGGTGTCGACGGCCTGCGGGGTGTAGCGGATACGACCGACTTTGTCGCCAATAGGGCGGGCCCACGGCTCGCCCATGCGCTGCTCGATGGCATCCTCAAGGTCGTCAGGTAGTTTCACGCCACCGCGGGAGAAGAACTTGATGCCATTGTCAGGCATAGGGTTGTGCGAGGCCGAGAGCATGACGCCCAGATCAGTGCGGTACTCGTTGACGAGGTAGGCTGCAGCGGGGGTTGGGATCACGCCGACGCGCAGCACATCCACACCGGCACTGGCCAACCCAGCACAAACAGCGGCCTCGAGAAACTCGCCGGATGCGCGTGGATCACGTGCTACTAACGCGGTGGGTTGACGGTGCCCGAAAGCACCCGCTTCGCCCAGGACATGAGCAGCCGCGACCGACAGGTCGAGGGCCAACTCGGCGGTGAGATCCTGGTTAGCTACACCGCGCACTCCGTCAGTTCCAAAAAGTCGTGCCACGAAGATCCACTGTACCCATCACGTGTGGCGCCTGAGCGGAACACCCGCTGAAGAGGTATCGATCGCCCCCATAAAACGCCTTGGGGCGACCCTCCAGGAGAGTCGCCCCAAGTTACGGGAAGCAGATCAACGCTTCGAGTACTGCGGAGCCTTACGGGCCTTCTTGAGCCCAGCCTTCTTGCGCTCCTTGGCGCGAGCGTCACGGGTCAGCATGCCAGCCTTCTTGAGGGCGGGACGCGAGGCCTCGGCATCAACATTGTTCAGGGCGCGGGCAATGCCCAGACGCAGCGCACCAGCCTGACCGGTGACACCGCCACCACCGATACGGGCAATGACGTCGTAAGCCCCCTCGACACCAGCAGCGGCGAAGGGATCGGTCACGATCTGCTGGTGAACCTTGTTCGGGAAGTACTCGTCCAAGGTACGACCGTTGATCTTCCACTGGCCGGAGCCGGGAATGATGCGGACGCGGGCGATGGCTTCCTTGCGGCGGCCGGTGGCAGCGCCAGCAGCGATCATGGCAGGGCGCTTGGACTCCCCGGCGGCCACGGTCGGGGTGGAGTCGGTGCGGTAGGCGATCTCACGGTCGCCCTCGGTGAATGGGACGACCTCGGTGTTCTCGAGGTTCTCGGTTGCGGTGTCAGTCACTGTCACAATCCTTCGTGGGCGATCACTGGGCGATCTGGGTGATCTCGTAAGGCTGCGGGTTCTGCGCAGCGTGCGGATGCTCAGGGCCGCCGTACACCTTCAGCTTCTTGAGCTGCTGACGCGACAGCTTGTTTTTAGGCATCATGCCCCACACCGCGCGCTCCACGGCGCGACGCGGGTTCTTCTCAAGCATCTCGCCGATGCTGGTGACGCGCAGGCCACCCGGGCGCCCGGAATGGTCGTAACGCAACGAGTCAGTGGCCTTCTTGCCAGTCAGCGCAATCTTGGAGGCGTTGACGACGATGACGAAGTCACCGGTGTCGATGTGGGTGGCGTACTGCGGCTTATGCTTGCCGCGCAGGAGGTTGGCAGCGGTGGTGGCCAGACGACCCAGGATAATGTCCTCGGCGTCAATGACGTACCAATTGCGCCGCACCTCGCCGACCTTGGGGCTGTAGGTGGTCACGGATACCTTCTCGAACTCGGTCCCATACGTGAGGTTACGTACAGGGATCTTGCAACGTGGTGCTGCCCTGCGGGCGATTCCTTCACTCGACGGCGTGACACGCCGGAGACCGGAACCGCATCACGACATCGCTGTGTCGGACAGGCGGAGCGACCGCGGTGGTCAACTCCCGTTTGCTCGAGTGCAACGGTGAAAGGCTACAGGGTAGAGAGTAGGAGGGCAAAATCCCGGCGGACGGCGGCTGCCAGTTTCGCGATACGGGCCCTGCCGGATATGGTGGCGCCCACCTCATCGCCCGGCGACCTGAAAGCGCGAGTCGAGGCGCTGCATATGCGACGCCAAGATGCCGTCATCGTCAGCAAGGTCGCCCTGGTCACACCGGATCTCCGCTGGGTATGTATCCGGATCCTTCTATGCCTTCGATGAGGTAGAGCATTCTGTTGATGGAAGCGCAGCAACCACACCTGAGCCGGGAATCTTACCGTCCCTGCCCCCGCACCTGGTGCGAACACGTCAGATAGTCGACCGGGCTCCCGGTGATTTTTCTGGGGAAGTACAGTCAACGATCTGCCACGACGCACAGCAGCACGGTTCATGAGCGAACGGCCCAGCCCCAAGGCAGCGAAGGATGCCTGGAAATGGTCGTCCATGAGGCCGCGAGAAGACCACCGCGACGCGCCCAACAGACTCACCGTATGACGCACCCCGCAGGCGCTCGGATCACCTGCGACCATGGCTTGGACTAGCCGTCTTGCATCCAGTGGCCCAATCCCAAAAAGTGACGCTCTGCATTCACCTCGAACAATATCGTGTTAGATTAGGCTCGCCTAAGATGAAGGGATGTGACAATGACTACCCCACGACCTGGTGACACCTCCGGCGGCCACGGTGCCGACGGGACGAAAGACACCGCCCGGATGGCATCAGTCCTGTCGCAGCGCTGTTCTTCCCTGGCCCGCCGTATCGCCAGTGGTGCCGGCATGGCCACAATGGTGGCTCACGCCATGATTTCAGCCGATGGCAATCTGGATGACTGGACATGCGATCTCCAAGCTCATGGCGTTACCACCTCCGGCCGGTTCGTGGTGGGCTTGCGATCCCACCCAGATCAAGCCCTCTGTCAGATACCAGCCGGACTTGCCACCGACGTCCGCCTCGAGATCTCCAAGGACGCCCCGGAACCGGGGATCCGCCTGCTGGCGGCCACTCTTCACGTCCTCGGAACAGTCACATGGTTGAGCGCCGACCAGATCGACCATCTTTTAGCCACGGATGTCCTACCGAACGAGGTATCAACCATCGCCGATTTCAGCGATGCCCTCATCGGGGTTATCACCCCGACTCGCAGCATCCTTCACGACGCCATGGGAAGCACCGAGATTGATCTTCCCGCTCTCATCGATGACATCCCGAACGACAAGGTTTTCCCCTCCGTCGAGGATGAGTTCTCCGCGTTGGATATCGTCGCGCGCTTAGGTGATAGGCAACTCTCGCATCTGTGCGATGAGGTGCTCGCGGAAACTCTTTCGGGCTGCCGCTGCTGGTCACGAGCAACCCACCACGCCTGCCCGCATACCGTGGGTCGGGTATTCTGTGCCGACATCGACCGCACGGGGCTGACTCTCATGTACGTCAATCCCAACCAGACGGGTGCGGTGTTCATTCCGCTGGACCAAGATGTGGCATCCCTTAGCGAGCTGGAGGACGCCGTGGCCCAGCTCCCTCTGAACTCGGGTCCGGTACACCCTTCGCGTGTCTGACAGCCGGATCCGGGACAGTGTGGACCCTCTCTCCCCCGAGAGGGCCCACACCTAACCTGCGCTGGGGCAGTCAGTTGCGCCAGGATCCGACGCCTTACAGCGTCGACGGGTGCAGGGAAAACGCCTCCTGTGTAACTCAGCGAGCTTGGTAGGCGTTGCACGCTGCGGCATCACTAATGGTGACCTCCTCGGCGGTGCACATGAGCTTGTCGTTATGGATGCACTCGATGCGGTGGCAAGCACCGACACGCCCATCAGCCGAAGACAGGCCAGCACGGGCATCGAGATGGGCGATGGTTGTACAGGTGGGTTTACCGGTCGCCCCACCGACGGTCACCGCGAAGGCAGTGCAACCGGAATCATTGAAAGCGCAGTCGGTGCAGTTACAGGAAATAACAGGGGTAGCAGTAACCATGTCAGTGACCTTTCATAAATGACCACCGCGTGTCTGACTGCATCCAAGTTACACATGAATAATACCGCCCACAAGCAAGGCAAGCCTCATCTAATCGCATTTTGCGACAAAAATAATGCGCCCCAAATTAGCGAAAACTAGATTTTTATTACTTTATCGAATTCCGAGCTAGTACTGATTTTCGCAAGGCTCACCACTTGAAAAATGCGCGTTCCGCAACTCGTCCACACGGGGTGTCGGTGCCGTCACCTAGGATGTAGGCTCATGATTGACGACCTCGGCTCCACCTCTGGTAGCGACTCCCTCACCCCGGGGCCCAATGCGGAGTATTCCGACGACCACTCGGCAGGCGCCCACCGCTCGGGTGACCGGGTTCGGCGCGGGGTCGTCTCTTTTGTCCGTCGATCTCCTCGGATGAATGTGTCCCAGCAGCGGTCCATGGACACCTTAGCTAGCACATATATGATCGAGGTCCCCCGCGACGCAACCAGCACCTCGGTGGCCCCCGGGGCTCACCTCGACCTGCCGAAAATCTTTGGACGCACCGCCCCGCTCACTGTGGAGATCGGTACCGGATCCGGTGACGTTCTAGCCGCCCTAGCCTCAGCTCATCCAGAACGCGACTTTATTGGCTTCGAGGTCTACCTACCGTCGGCCGCTAGCACCCTCACCAAACTCCACGCCGCCCGTGCGACGAACGCCCGCATCATCCTTGCTGACGCCGCAGCCGGGCTCGATCATCTCGTTGAGCCCGGTGAGGTCGACGAGATCTGGACTTTTTTCGCCGACCCATGGCATAAGAAACGTCATCACAAGCGCCGCATCGTCAACCCCGACATAGCTCGCCTGGTGGCCTCCCGGCTACGTCCCGGCGGCCTGTGGCGCCTGGCCACCGACTGGGACGACTACGCCACGTGGATGCTCGGGGTGCTATCGGCTGAGCCGCTCCTTAAGCCGGTCAACACAGGCCCAGACGGGTTCAGCCCACGCTGGGATGAGCGCCCAGTTACTCGCTACGAAAAGAAAGGGCTGGCGGCCGGACGCGTCGTCCATGACCTCACCTGGCGTCGCGCGGAGAAATCATGACCCGCTGGCGCCTGGATATTGCCTATGACGGGGCGAATTTCTCGGGGTGGGCCGTGCAACCAGACCGTCGCACCGTCCAAGGCGACCTAGAAAGGTGGATTCCTCGGGTGCTACGCCTCGGCGTGCCCACTCCACTGACAGTCGCCGGACGTACTGACGCTGGTGTCCACGCCCGCGGCCAGGTAGCGCACGTTGACCTCCCCGACGGTGTGGACACCTCATCAATGCTGCGACGACTGTCCCGGGTCCTCGACCCTGACGTCGTCGTCAAGTCCATCCGCAGCGTTCCCGATGAATTCGACGCCCGGTTCTCAGCCCTGTGGCGCCGCTACGTCTACCGGCTGTGGGACGAGTCGTCCCGCCCCGATCCAGTGACACGCTTCCACGTGGCATCCGTACCAAGACACCTCGACCTCGACCGCCTCAACGCCGCAGGCGCCTCCCTTCTCGGGCTGCGCGACTTCGCCGCCTTTTGTAAATACCGCGAGGGCGCCACGACGATCCGCACTCTCCTCGACTGCCACGCAGAGCGGCTCGACGACCCGTGCGGCACTGTCGAGGTGACCGTCCGCGCCGACGCGTTCTGTCACTCCATGGTGAGATCCCTCGTCGGAGCTCTCACCGCAGTCGCCTCGGGACAGCGCAACCAAGGTTGGCTCGACGAGGTTGCCGCCAGCGCCTCACGAGCATCATCTGTGCTCGTCATGCCAGCCTGCGGACTCACCCTCGAGGAGGTCGGCTACCCCGCTGACGCGGATCTCGCCGAACGCGCTGCCCAGGCCCGTTCCCGTCGAACCCACGACGACATTTGCGACACCTGTTGGGAGGACCGATGAGCCAATCGCGCCGCGACGACCATGCACCCTGCCACTACTTCAACACCCCGAAGGGATCGGTCCAGACCCGCACAATCACCGTCAACGTCTGGGACGATTCCATGACGATGACCACAGCCGGTGGGGTATTTTCCGGGGCGCGCCTCGACCCAGGCACCGCCGTCCTCATGCGCGAGGTCACTCCCCCGCCATCTGACGGCACCTTCCTCGACCTTGGCTGCGGCTATGGGCCCATCGCTTGCGCCCTGGGGCGAGCCTGCCCTGGTTCCCGGGTCGTCTCCGTCGATGTCAACGACCTCGCCATCGACTTGACGACCCGCAATGCCAAGGCCCTCGGAGTCGGCGATCGCGTCCATGCCTGTCGTCCTGATGAGGTAGACCCTGACCTTCGTTTCGACGAGATCTGGTCAAACCCGCCAATCCGGGTAGGCAAGGCGGTCCTACACGAGATGTTGACGATGTGGCTGGCGCGTCTGAGCGACGAAGGGGTTGCGCACCTCGTCGTCGGGAAAAACCTCGGCGCAGACTCTCTCACCCGCTGGCTGTGCGAGCAAGGTTTCGACGCAGCCCGGGTTGCTTCCGCGAAGGGGTTCCGGGTCATCGACGTCAATGCCTGACCGGGTCGTAAACTGAGATAGTGCCCATAGAAAGCAAACCCATGCCTCACAACAACTGGAACCGGCGCTGAACCGTGTCAAGATTGGTGACGAGGACGGCTGACCCGGTCGTTGAGATCCCTGTCACGACCGCCGCAAGCAGTACCAGGACTGTCCATCCGTGGTCGTGGTGGGCCTGGGCAGCAGGCTGCGGAATCGCCATCAGCCTCACCAATAATCCGCTTCTCGTCGTCCTCGTCGCGGGAGCCGTCGCCATCGTCGTCGCCTTGCGCCGCACTGACGAGCCGTGGGCCCGGTCAGCAGGGGTCTATGCCGGCATGGCCTTCACGATCATCGTTATTCGCGTGTTCTTTCAAATTCTTATGGGTGGTGACGGAACGGGAACGGTGCTTTTCCGTCTTCCCGAGGCGTCCCTCCCCGACTGGGCTGCCGGGATCCGCCTCGGCGGCCCGGTTACCGCCGAGGGGCTCGCCGCCACCGGTTATGACGCCCTCCGATTAGCCGGAATGCTGGTCTGCTTCGGTGCCGCGAACTCCCTGGCCAACCCGCGACGCGTCCTCAAATCAGTCCCGGCCGCTTTGCATGATGTTTCGGGGGCAGTTGTCATCGCTCTGTCGGTCTTTCCCCAACTCATCGCCTCGGTGCAACGAGTTCGACACGCTCGGCGGCTGCGCGGCGATACCCGAACCGGAATCCGCGCCCTGGTAACCGTGCTCGTTCCAGTCCTTGAGGATTCCGTCGAGACATCGATGTCTCTGGCTCGCGGGATGGAGTCGCGCGGGTACGGACGCACCGATCGTCGAGTCCGTCCGGGGACGCGAGTTCTGCTCATCGTCTCGGTGATGCTGCTGACCCTAGGCTGTTACGGCGTCCTTGCTAATCCAACTGGGTCGTTCAGCGCCGACCCCTCAGCCTGCGCCCCGGGAAGCCTCTGTTCGTGGTTCCTGACCGACCGGATGGGCCAGCATATCGGCACCGTGCTCATCATCGCCGGGATCATCGGATCGATTATCGGGCTGCGGATCTCGGGGCGTCTACTCGGGGTGAGCCGGTACCGTCCCGACCCGTGGGCGTGGCAGGCGACAGCGTCGTGCCTATGCGGAGCGGTCGCGGTAGCCACCATGATTTGGCTATCCCGCGCTAACCCCAAGGCCATCACTGTGTCTACCTCGCCGGTGGTCTGGCCGCCATTAGAACCGACGATGCTCCTCCTCGTCGTGGCGGCCATCTTGCCTGGAATATTCACCCCCGCGCCCCAAAGATCCACCCAAGTTGACCCGGAGCAGGCCACGTCATGGGCATCCCGGAAGGACGAGGTACTCGAGTCATGAGCGATGTCATCACCCTGTCGAACGTGTCGATAACCCTCCCTGGGGCCTCGACTCCGACCCTCAGAAATATCAATCTCGCCGTCGAAGAGGGGGACCTAACCCTGGTCGTCGGGCGCACCGGCACCGGCAAATCGACGCTGCTGGGGGCTCTCAACGGGATCGTCCCTCACTTCAGCGGCGGGCGCCTCGACGGCACCGTGATCGTCGCCGGGCGCGACACCGGCACCCACCGCCCCCGCGAACTGGCCGACGTTGTTGGGGTAGTCGGGCAGAACCCGGTCGCCGGGTTCGTCACCGACACCGTCGAGGACGAGATCGCCTACGGCATGGAGCAGTTGGGCATTTCGCCGTCAGTAATGCGCAAGAGAGTCGAGGAAACCTTGGACCTCATAGGGATCGCCGATCTGCGCCGCAGGGCCTTGCTGAGCCTTTCTGGAGGCCAGCAACAGCGGGTAGCTATCGCCGCCGTTTTGGCCGCCCAACCTCGCATTCTTGTCCTCGACGAACCGACCAGTGCCCTCGATCCGACGGCAGCCCAAGACGTTCTTGCCTCTATTACCACGCTGGTCCATGACGTCGGGCTGACCGTCGTCCTCGCCGAGCATCGTCTGGAACGCGTCATGCACGCCGCAGACGCCGTCTGGTGGCTACCCGGTGATGGTTCGGTAGTGCAGGGGCGCCCCGAGGACGTGTTAGCCCGCGCTGACGTCGTCCCGCCATTAGCTGCCCTGAGCCGCACCATGGGGTGGCAAACCGTCCCGTTGTCGGTGCGCGAAGCACGCCGTCGGGTCGGCCCGCATCTAGACCTCCCACATGCCCCGCAACCCTCCGAAGCGATGACCTGGCAGAGCGACGGCGACGAGGTGCTGCGTTTGGAGAAGCTTGGGGTCAAGTACGGCACGGTGCACGCCGTCGATTCCATAACGGCCACGCTGGAATGCGGCACCATCACCTGCCTCATGGGGCGAAATGGATCAGGCAAGTCGTCTCTCATGTGGGCGATCCAGGGGGCGACGAAGTCGTCAGGGAAAGTGCTAGTCAACCACGACGGCTCCTGGGCCGACCCCCGCAAGGCCGACGCCGCAACCGCTCGCCGGATGGTGAGCCTGGTACCGCAGTCGGCCTCCGACCTGCTCTACTTACCGACTGTCGCCGAGGAGTGCGCCCAAGCTGACAAGGAGTCTGAAGTACCTGACGGTACCACGCGGGACATCTTGTCCCGTCTCGGTGTGGAATTGCCAGAAGATCGCAATCCTCGGGATATGTCGGAAGGCCAGCGTCTGGCCCTCGTGCTAGCGATCCAGCTGTCCAGTCGCCCCGACATCCTCCTCCTCGATGAGCCCACCCGCGGCCTCGACTACGCCATGAAGATCGAGCTGACCAGGATCATCAGGGATATTGCCACCGGCGCTACGGGTGAGTCGGCTGCGGTGCTACTGGCCACCCACGACGTCGAGTTTGCCGCAACAACAACGGATCGCACTATCGTCATGGCCACCGGCCACGTTGTTGCCGATGGGTCCACGCGCTCAGTGTGTACCTCCTCGCCCGGGTTCAGTCCACAGATTGCCAAGGTTTTTCATCCGGCCGACGTGATGACGATTGCCGACGTCGAGAGACTCGTACGCATCCCGGCGGGAGGCCGCCGATGAGCAGCAGGCAGAACGTCGCCGTCCGCACCTCGACGACGTCTCGGGTGCTGCTCATCGTCACCGCCGTCATGGGGCTGCTGGCCTTCTGTTGGCCGCTCTTCCTGAACCCAGGAAGCGCTGCTGACTATGAGACGCGCACCCCGTTTCTCTTCGCGGCGATCCTGCCAGTGGTGTTGGCGGTGGTGGTCTCTCAACTCAGTTCAGATGGGATTGACGTCAAGGCCCTCGCCATGATCGGCGTGCTCACCGCATGTGGGGCGGCACTACGCACTCTCAGCCCGTCGATAGCTGGGATCTCCTTCGTCTTCATCCTCATGATTGCCGGGGCAAGGGTATTCGGCGCGGCTTTTGGCTTCGTCCTCGGCACCACAACGATGTTCGCATCGGCCCTGCTCACCGCTGGTTTCGGGCCGTGGCTGCCTTACCAGATGATCGCCTCGGGGTTCGTCGGGCTGGGAGCGGGGTTGCTCCCCAGAGCACGGGGAAGGGCCGAGATCGCCTGGCTGTGTGGTTGGGGATTCATCTCAGCCTTCGTTTACGGATGGTTGATGGACTTCGCCTTCTGGCCTTTTAACCTGGGCACCAGCACCCAGCTATCCTTTGTCCCGCACGCCTCCCCACTCACAAATCTGTGGCACTTCGTACTGTTCAACATGGCGACGTCCATGGGATGGAATCTGGGACGCGCACTCACCAATGCGGTATGTCTGGCACTGTTAGGACGTCCGATCCTGCGGGTACTACGGCGGGCTTCCCGACGTGCCCAATTCGTGCCAGATGCCGCCGAGGCGGGCGGCGACTACATTTCTGCCAGCGCGTCCGGTCCCTCGGGCAGGATCTGCCCACCGTCGACGACAATCGACTGACCGGTCACATAGCGTGCACCATCGGAGGCGAGATACGCTACCGCTTCTCCGACATCCGTCGCCTCGCCGAGCATCCCCAGTGGAACTGCCTTCGCCATCTCGGCGATGTAAGCGTCGCCGAGTGCCTTCAAACCTGGGGTCACGATGTTGCCCGGCATCACGGCGTTAACGGTGATCTTGTCGCGTGCTAGTTCCATTGCGGCCGAGCGGATGAATCCCATCTGTGCCGCCTTGGTAGCACCGTAATGGGACCATCCCGGGTGTCCGGTGATATTGCCAGTGATGGACGAGGTCACCACGATGCGGCCGCGACCAGAATTCACGCAGGGCTGGCGTTGCCGCCTGGACGACGTGCATCATGCCCTTGACATTGACGTCGAAGATGAAGTCAATTTGGTCGTCGTCAAGATCGGCGAGACGGGCCTGGGGGTACACACCAGCGTTAGCAACGAGCACGGACAGGCCACCAAACTCGGCAGCGACATCATTTACCACGCGAATGCAGGCTTTCTTGTCCCGCACGTCGAGTTGGTAAACATCGAGTCCATCTTCGCGTGCCTGAACACACCTTCCCTCGGTCACACCGGTCACGGCGACACGGGCGCCGTGGGATGTGAGTACCTCCGCGATTCCGCGACCTATTCCAGCGGTTCCACCGGTCACCAGCGCAGTACGACCAGCAAGTAGTTCAGTCATCGCCACTCTTCCAACGTCGTTGATCGCAAGAGACATCTTCATGGTAACGCTGGATGATCACATGCTGGCGTGGGAGCACTCAGAAGTGAGAGCACTGAAATGGGACCCTGGCTGGGTAGGTCAGGCCGCCGGGGTGATCTTCGTCAGCACCTCATTCCAGCTGCGATCGAGTCGTCGTCCGCCCATCGTGATCCCGATGTGTAGCACCAGGAAGGACCATCCCAGACCTGCAACACAGGCCAGCAGAATGCTCCACCCCGCATTTCCCGACATCCCCACAAGCGCCACAAGGACGATCATGGGGATGGCAACAAGAAAACCTGACACCATACCGATCAAAGCACCGAGACAGCCGGCACCGGCAGATGATCCTGACCCTGAGCTGAACCCGCTGCCCTTGCGATTCTCCGCAATACGCATCGGATTGACGACACCCATCCACGAGCCGATCCCGGTCGAGAGTAGGAGAGCCCCTAAAGCCTCTGTTATTACTACCGGCAATAACTCCCAGTGACCACACCATCCCGTGATAGCGACGGACAACACCAAGCTGACCGGCATGGTGACAAAAAGATAAGCAATCGCGCGGCCGCGTCGGTCTTCAACACCCGTGACCGACGCCTCGATGTGGTGCCACAGCGCTGTCCCGTCGTAGCTGATGAGTGACCCGCAGTACAACGGCGTCGCCACGAGCATCGTGGCGAAGGGAATCGCAGTCATGATGACGGCAGTCTGCGGATCGTGCGCCTCCTCTCCCGCGTTGACGAGCATCGGAAGACCAACCAGAACCGGGACGAGGAAAGTGTTGAGTATCACCGAAATCATTCGAGGGTCTCGCTTCAGGTACCTCAGAGTGCGCCCAGTAATAGCCCCGGTCGGGGTGGCCGGCAAAATTCGGTCGATCCGGCTCGCCGCCTTCACTTTCTCGACGCTTCCGCCGTCCCCAACTGGTGCAACGAGGCGACGCGCGACGAGGACCTGCCAGGCCCACACCATGACACCGACTACGGCGACGCCGGCGACGAGCTTGACGACGAAAGCTAACCAGCGACCATCGGCAGCCTCCCACGGCAGTGACCAGGCCCAACCCAACGGGGTCCATCCAACGATTTGCCCAACGTTGACCGGAATCGTGTGGGTGGTTGCGTCAGTCCTCGTCACAACCTGCATCCCGACGCCAAGGCCACAACACAGCAGCACAACGAAAACCATCATGGCCTCGCGGAATCGACGCTTCGCCAACACAGCCGACATCGCTGCCAGCAGGAGACCCGACGCGATTATGGCCGCAGTCCATCCCAACAGGACACCGAGCACAGCCGCCGCCATCGCGACGGCTCCGGCCCCCGACCATGTCAGGACGTGTGAGGCCGATGCTATGAGGGTGACGATCCCTCCCCAGCTCAACAGCGCGACGATAACGAAGGCGGGCATGAGTTCTTTCGCTCGCCTGGGAAAGACTGCGTATCGCCACGGGTCGGTGTAGGTGGGCTGGGCACCAAAAAGCACCGGCAGAATGATCCAGAAGACGATGAGCGAGGCCCCTGCCACAGTGGTGGTGGAACCGCGCGGATCAGTGCCAAGTTGCCCGGCTAACCACACGTAAGCGAAGTAGTTCCCGCCCAAGAACAAGGACATCAGAATGAGGAAGATCAGTCCGATGGTCTCGGCCGCCCTGGCACCTTTACGGAAGGGGGCCAGGGTGGTGCCCCACTGGTATTTCAGGACTTGCGCAACCACGTGAGTCCCTCCCCCGTATTAGCGTTCCCACCGACCAGTTCGACAAACCTATCCTGGAGTGACTTGCCCTGACGGACATCGTCAAGGGCTCCGATTGCTTGCAAGCGCCCCCGGGCGATGACGGCCACCGAGTCACACAGGGACTCAACAAGTTCCATGACGTGGCTGGAGATGACGACCGTCCCGCCGCCCTCGACGAAGCGACGCAGGATCACGCGGATCGTCTGACCAGAGACGGGGTCGACGGACTCGAAAGGCTCGTCAAGGATGAGGAGTGCAGGGTCAGAGATAAGAGCGCAGGCCAGGCCGATCTTTTTGGTCATGCCGGCGGAGTAGTCGCAGACCAGAGTGCTCGCGGATTCCGTGAGGCCAAGAGCATCGAGAAGCCCGTCGGTGCGTTCATTGACTGTGACCTCGTCAAGACGGTGCAGCATGCTGCAGAAGTGAAGAAGTTCTCGCCCGGAGAGCCGGTCGAAGGTTTTCATTCCGTCGGGCAAGACGCCCATCTGAGCCTTAGCCGCAACCGGATCGGCCCAGACGTCATGGCCCAACACCTGAACATGGCCACTGTCAGGCCGAAGCAGCCCGGTAACCATCGACAGGGTCGTCGTCTTGCCGGCACCATTAGGGCCGACGAAGCCGAACATCGAGCCGCGCGGAACCCACATCGTTAAGTTGTCGACGGCGACCTTGGGTCCGAACCGCTTGGTCAGCCCCTCTATCATGACCGCCGGTTGGTCCGATGGCTGGATGTCCGCGGGTGCGGGAGCGGCTGTCTTCGGGATGGTCCGGGATCCGGTAGGGTCATCACTCATACTACTCATCACATCATCTCAAAGGGGCAGTCTTACAAGTCACACGTCAAAAGGTGCCGGTCGCCGCCCCTGTACAGCGCCGTAAGGCCGCTCAGAACGCTCTAGCTCACACACCCCCAGGATGGGGACAATCACGGGCTTTAACTGAATACCCTTGTCAGAGGGATGGTGGCGGAAGACACCAGTGTGAGCAAACCGTCCATCACGAATCAAGGTGATGTCTGAGTAGTAGCCTGAAAGTTAGTATCGCCTTACTCAGGGGATCTTCCCTAGTTCGGACTGCAACAGCCGCGAGGCGTGGCGCTGCCGTTATCGCCTCCATCAGCCTCAGTTGTTGGCAACCGTACGGACACACCTATGAATCCCCGTACCTCGTCGGCTACGGCCGAACAGGACCAATTCGTCCACAGTGCGTGAAAAATGTCGCAGTTGTGGGAATGATGGAGGACGTATCGGTGTTGTACCGAACACGCGGCTCCGCCAGGGGCCACGTCATGGCGGACGTCATGACGCATCTCGTTCCATCAGGAGGAAGAATGGCTGTTTACACCCTTCCCGATCTCGACTACGACTACGGCGCACTGGAGCCCCACATCTCGGGCAAGATCATGGAACTGCACCATGACAAGCACCACAACACCTACGTGCAGGGCGCCAACACTGCCCTGGACAAGCTGGCCGAGGCCCGCGAGAAGGGCGACTTCAGCTCCATCAACAAACTCGAGAAGGACTTGGCGTTCAACCTCGGTGGGCACATCAACCACTCCGTCTTCTGGAAGAACATGTCCCCCACCGGCGGTGACCGTCCCGAGGGCACTGATCTCGCCGCCGCCATCGACGAATTCTTCGGCTCCTTCGACGGGTACAAGAAGCAGTTTGAAGAGACCGCCAAAGGCGTTCAGGGCTCCGGCTGGGGCATGCTCGTATGGGATGTGATGGGTCAGCGCCTCAACACCATGCAGCTGTTCGACCATCAGGGCAACCTGCCGTCAACCCAGATCCCGGTCGTCCAGCTCGACATGTGGGAGCACGCTTACTACCTGCAGTACCAGAACGTTAAGGCCGATTACGTCACCGCTTGGTGGAACGTCGTCAACTGGGCTGACGCCGAGCAGCGGTTCACCAAGGCTCGTTCCATCACAGGTCTGTTCTGATCCCCAAGTCCGGAGAATCCCGGCACATCCTTCATCGCCATGGCCGCGTCCACACAGGGACGCGGCCAGTGATCTACCCTGAACCAACGTGTCCGGCAAATCATACCGGACTGCATGAACGTGCACCCGTGCTGAGCGCTTGAACTCAAGCTCCCGCACACCGCTGATAGCTTCGACTGCGCGTGAGGCACTGACGCCCCGCGCCCACCGAGAGGTGGTTCGTCCACATGACGGAGCCGTCCATGCGCAAAGCTGAGCATCGCCATTCCGTATCCACAGCGGTGGCTGCACTGACCGCGGTCGCCTGTGCCTCGACCTCCTTTGCCGCCACACCTGACACAGCTGCGGCAATGTCACCGTCACAGGCGCCGAAGATGACGCAAGCCGTGCCTTACACCTTCCCAGGCAACGACGGAAGGGCCCACAAGGTCGCTTGGGACAAGCACTCGTTCACCGTGGACGGCAAACGGTTGTCGATATGGTCGGGAGAACTGCACTACTGGCGCCTCCCCTCCCAACAGGCGTGGCGCGACGTCATGCGCAAGGCCCGCGCAAATGGCTTCAACGCCGTCTCGCTGTACTTCTTCTGGGGCCTGCACCAAGAATCCATGAACGGCAGCTTCGACTTCTCCGGCATCAAGGACATCGACAAACTACTCACCATCGCCGAGGAGGAAGGCCTATACGTCATCGCCCGCCCCGGCCCCTACATCAACGCCGAAATCTCCATGGGTGGTCTCCCCGCCACCATGAGCAACCAGCCTGGACCTCTGCGTGGCACCGCGAACTTGGCGCGTTCGAAGCAGTGGCTGCACGCTTTCGACGCCATCGCCCGCAAGCACCAGGTGACGACCGGTGGCGGCTCCCTGCTCATGTACCAGGTGGAGAACGAGCTGCTCGACGAAAACTCCGATCGATCCGCATTCCTTAAGGCACTGACGAGCTACGTCAAGGCCGACGGCATCACCGTCCCGCTATTCACCAACGACTACTCGATGGGCGGGCGCTTCTCCGACACCTCGAAGTACGGCACCGACTTCTACGCTTACGACTCCTACCCATTGGGCTTCACATGCAACGGCAAGCGCAACACCTTGAGTGACCACGAAGCCGAGTTCCGGGCCATGGCTCCCACCACTCCACAGTTCATCACTGAAGCCCAGGGCGGAGCCTTCACTCCGTGGGGCGCTCCCTTCACCCCCAGCACCTGCGCCAAGTTCGCCGATCCCGCGTTCACCCGGCAATGGGGCGCCTCCACCATTGGCAATGGCGTAACGGCATTCAACTACTACATGCTCGAGGGCGGGACGAACTGGGGATGGACCGGGGCCCCTGCTTCCGGCTTCACCTCCTACGACTACGGCGCGGCTCTCAACGAAGAACGCACCCTCACCGACAAATTCGCCGTGCAGAAAGAGATCGGTTACTTCCAGCGCGCCCTACCATGGCTGGCAGCCACCAATCCGGTGAGTGCCTCCGAGCCCAAAGACGTCAAGGGCTCCCCCGTCCACGCGTACCAGCGCACCATCGGCAAAACCGGGCCACGCTTCATCGGCTTCCGGCTGAGCGACTCCAACGCAACAACCGACACTACTTTCACTACCCCCCTCGATCTTGATTCCAGCAGTTCCACCAACCGCCAGCACGTCGTCGATGACCGCGACCCCGCCATCTCGTACCAGGGCCCGTGGGTGCAGCGTAGTGATCCCGGCGCCTCGGGCCGAACCGTGACGGTCTCATCCCGCAAGGGGGACACCGCGATCTTCACCTTCAGCGGTACCGGGATCTCCGTCGTCTCTGGTACCGGCACCGATCACGGCATGGTTTCCCTCCGCGTCGATGATGCCGCCCCGGTCGAAGCGACTGGTCACGTCAACTCCGACCAGAACCGCCCCACCCAAAAGGTACTTCACGAATTCACCGGCCTGTCCAGCGGCACCACACCCTCACGGTCACCAATCTCGGCAAGGCAGCACAAGGCGGCGAGGGCACCATCGTCAGCCTCGACGCCCTGCGCGTCATCGACGACCCAGCGGCGGACGCCCACGATGAGAAGCCCTCGAACCCGGCCCGGCAATGGGCCCGTATTCCGCAGGACACGTCCACGACCCTTCACCTGCACGGCCGTGACGCTCTCATGATGGCCGCCGATTTCTCCATCGGCAACCACAAGGTGCTTTACACCACTTCCCAGCCGTTCGGTGCCCCGGTCGTCACCTCTGGACGCGGCACCGTTGAGTACCTCGTCGGCCACCGCGGTGACCCGGGCGAGACCGTCCTACAGTTCAAGGCAGGATCTTCCGAGCCCACAGTCAGGGGACCCGGTGTGCGGACCGTCTGGAACGCAACCACCGGTCAGCTCCGCCTCGACTACACCCACACCAGTACCCCATCCGACATCCGCATCGGTGAGGACAACGGCGCCTTGACCTTGCGCGTCATCGACCGTCAGAGCGCCCGCACCACCTGGCAACTCGAGAGCACCCTGAACGGCCGCACGGTGCACACCGACGTTGAGGGTGCCTACCTCGCCGGCCAGGCCGTTACGAACGGCAGCACCGTCGCCTTGACCGGCCAGATGGCCAAGCCCAGTACCGTCTCCGTCATCCCGGACGCCGCCATCACCTCGGCAAGCTGGAACGGCCAACCCTTGCCACGTCTCACCGATGCCCCAGTGCCCGGCCCGGACGCCGTTTCCGTCCCCACCCTGCACTGGGTCTCCAGGACGGGCGCTCCGGAGGCCGCCAAGGGTTACGACGACTCGGCGTGGAAAATTGCCAACTCCACGACAGGACGCACGCCATGGCAGAAGCCGACGCTCGGCGGTGCCGCCCTAGATTCGAATCTTCTCGGCTTCTATGAAGGTTCAGTCTGGTACCGTGCCCATTTCACCGCAGGCACAACGCGTACACTCAAACTCAATGCCAACGGCGGTCAAGGCGCAGCCGCGCCCAATGGCGTCGACCCAGCCTTCATGCAGGTTTGGATCAACGGCGCTTACGCCGGTGCTCATCGCGCGATCGGAAATACGACGAGCATCGAACTCCCCTCCTCAGTCAAGGCCGGTGATCCAGTCGTCCTCTCGGTCGTCGTCCACAACCTCGGCCAGAACCTCGACTGGTCCGACAACGGGTTGTCACGTCAGTCCCGCGGTCTCAACTCCGCCAGCCTGCCTGCCAAAGGGCCGGTCACCTGGCGGGTCCGTGGTGCGCTGAGCACTGGACAGACCGGCGACACCGCCCGAACGATGTACAACAACGGTGGCCTGTACGGCGAACGCGCCGGATGGTACCTGCCGGGCATGCCCGACAAAGACTGGTCAGCGGCCACGACGATGACCGCCGACCACTCGGGCATCCGTTGGTACCGCTCCACCTTCAACCTGTCGGTACCTGCGAACCAGGACACCACCTTCCAAGTGGTCGTGAAGCCTTCCGGTAACGGCAAGGGTCCGGGAAGGGTAGGTGCCGATCACTCCCAGGCAACGATCTTCGTCAACGGCTGGAACACCGGCGTCTACGTCGGTGACGTCGGACCGCAGACCCGCTTTGTCATCCCCGCCGGGTTCATCAACCCTCACGGTTCGAACACCATCGCCGTCGCTGTGGCCGCCAAGGAAGCAGGTTCCGGGCCAGTGTCGATCACCGTCGAGCCAACCCACTCGGTCACCGGTTCCCTCGTCGGGAACCTCAACAAAGCCCCGGCCTACAGTCCACGAACACCCGACCCCACCACAGGCACTGTGCCGTCCTTGGTTCCACTGCCTGCCTTCCTCAAGACCGACAGCGGGGCGCCCTTCGTCCTCAATGAATCCACCGTCATCGTCGCCAAAGGCCAGGCCACTAATAGCGCCAAGTTCCTAGCATCAATCCTGCGTCGCTCCACCGGCTTTTCCCTGCCAATTGTCTCGAGCAGCACCGGTCACGGCTCAGTCATCAGCCTGGCCGTCGACCCGAACACGAGAATCGGCGCGTATTCCCGACAAGAGGAGGCGTACTCGCTCATTTCACGAGCCGGATCCATCACCGCCCAGACCGTGACGGACCATGGTCTCTTCGATGCCGTCCAGACGATCCGACAACTTTTTCCGCCACTCATCGAGTTCACCCAGCCCCGGCCGTGACCATCACCGACGCCCCACGGTTTAGCTACCGCAGCGTCCAGCTTGATCCGGCACGTTCCTTCCTGACCGTCAACGACGGTCAGGTCAATCCTAGACGTCATGGCAGCCCACAAGATGTCAGTACTGCACATGCATCTGGCCGACGACCAAGGCTGGCGAATCCAGATCACCAACAAAGGCCGTAAACCCGGTGACACCCTCGACTACACGAGACTCACTTCAGTGTCCGGGCACACCGCAATGGACACCCAGGAGCATGGCTACCGCGATGAGCTGGGTCGTACCGGGTTCTACACTCAACAGCAGTACCGCAGCATCGTCGCCTATGCCGCTGCTCGCCACATCATGGTGGTCCCCGAGATCGACTCGCCAGCCCACTCCAACGCGATGCTGCACGCCTTTCCTGAACTCAACAGTGCCAACTCCCATCCGGAGACCACGGTCTACGGAACGGTACCGCAGAACGGCACCAGCGCCGTCGGGTACTCTTCGCTGGACGTCGACAACCCCAAAACCTGGACGGCTCTCGCGCACATCCTCGGTCAGATCGCCCACATGACCCCTGGCCCGTACCTCCACATCGGCGCCGACGAGTCCCACTCAACCCCACACGACCAGTACGTCAGATTCGTCACCCGGGTGGTCAACCTCGTCCACAGCCTCGGCAAGAAGTCGGTTGGCTGGAACGAATACTCCATCGGCGGGGTGACTGCGGGCGAGGCCATCCAGTACTGGGTCGGTGACACCGAAAGCACCCATCGCGCCGTCAGGGAAAGGGGCGCCAAGCTCATTATCTCGAAGAGCGACGCCGCCTATCTGGACCAGAAATACACCCCGAACACCGCGATCGGTCTCGTTTGGGCCTCGAACGGCCATGGTGGACTGCGTCCTTACTACGACTGGGATCCAGCGAGTGTCATCCCCAACTCCACCGACAATGACATCCTCGGGATAGAGGGACCACAGTGGTCCGAAACCATCCGCAACGGCAGCCAGTCACAGTATCTGGCCTTCCCCCGTGCCCTCGCCCATGCCGAAATCGGCTGGACACCGCAGTCACGGCGGTCGGTCGGTGACTTCCTCAAGCGTATGGCCGACGACGGCGCGCGCCTGCTGGCCATGCAGTCGAACTTCTACGACACCCCTGAGGTCACATGGGGCAACGATGCTGCCGGCCACTCCGGGCGTCACGGCGCCGGGTCGCTACAGTCAGGTCACCATCGCAACACTGGCAGCACCGGGGACGAAGGCGTCCCCAGACGGTTCGTCGATGACCGCCGATTCCACCGCGGACGCCGATGGCACGTCCGCTTCGACGATCAAAGGCTCCCTCACCGCGAGCGTCGACTTGGGGACCGAAGGTGGCGCCCAGAAGGTACGGTTCGTCGATCGGCATCCCCGCGGCTTGCTGACGGCGGGTGGGCTGTATAACCTGCGCATTTCGCACGCCTGGAGCCACACCGGCACCTTCCCGATCACGGTAAAACTGTCCGACGGACGGGTCCTCGTCACCTCGGTGACGGTTCGCAAAGGAGCCCCAGCACAACCCACCGGTCCCGTTGTGGGCCCCTGCGACAAGCCAACTATTTCCTTCCCAGCCGGCAGCACCGTCCGCGACGACTCACGGCTCAGTGTCTCGTTCACGCACCTGACGCCGAGCACCTGGGTCGACGTCCTCACCGACGGCACAAAGATCGGCACAGTGCACACGAACGCCACCGGTTCGGGCAACCAAGACGTCCCCATCACCTATCAAACCGCCAGCGGAGCGCACCTGTTGCGCATCGCCGGCCCCGACGGACGTTTCGTGGAAAAGGTGTTCACGGTCAGGTCCAAGACGCTGCCATTCTCCAACGCCATCACGAGAGACGTCACCGCCACGGCTTCCAGCGAGGCAAGCAACGAAACCACCCCCAATGGGCGGGCCGCGGCTGCTGTCGACGGTGATCCGAACACATTCTGGCACTCCCGTTGGGAGGCACCCGCTGCGACTTATCCGCACACCCTGACAGTCGACCTCGGTCGCAAGTACGCATTGTCGGCCATGAAGTGGGTCTCCCGCCGGGGCAATCCCAATGGTCGGGTCAAGACCCTCGTTCTGGAGTTCTCGAGTGACGGTTCCCAGTGGGGCGGCAAACAACCAGTCACTCTGCCCTATAGCTCCTACCCGACGATCATCGGCCTCCCAAGGCGGGCAGACGCACGATATGTGCGAATCACGATGACCTCACCTCACGACGCCTCCCAACCTTTCGCAGCAGTCGGTGAGGTGACTTTCGCAGGCCTCGCGGACGGCCATGCCGATCGACCCCGGCACGACCCGACGGCGTACATGTGGACCCCACCGGCACACTGTTCCCTCCCCAATCCCACTCCGCCGGGGCAACCCGCCATGGCTTCCACGGACAGTTCCACAGCGGCTTCGACCGGTACCACCAATCATTCCCAGACAGGCACGAGACCCACGAGGCTTCCTGCGACAGGACGTTAAGAACAGCCGTGATGCACCACGCACCGCTGGATTCCCGATCCAGTCAGCCAGGAGTTCCGCACGCTGGTGACCACGATCGGGACCCGCGAGGTGGTGTCGTGATGGTCGAAACAACCCTAACCAGCCCACGATCTCTATTCCCCCACGAGGGCTAAGACGAGTGGCCGGGTACACATTTGGTGAACCAGATAATCAGCGTCGTCATTTTGCACATCAATCACGGCCTCGGGCTCACCCCCGCTATGGAGGGGATTGTTGGTGCAGCGAGCCTGCTGGGTATCTTCGTCGGTGCCCCACTCTTCGGCTTTTTCACCGATAAGTTCGGGCGGCGCAGGATGTTCCTCGTCGACATCGTTGCTTTCATTGTTATTGGCATTGGGCAGGCCTTCGCTATGGGCGGGGACCTCGCTAGCGATTCTCAGATTCCTCTTAGGCATGGCCGTCGGCGCCGAGTACTCAATCGGGGCACCGATGCTTTCAAAGTTCGTTCCGGCCCGGGAACGCGGATCGAAGCTGGCCTTCCTCGAGCTGTGCTGGCGCGTCGGCTTCCTCATCGCTGTCCTCCTGGGGTATGCGCTGCTGTGGTTTGGGGTGTCGTGGAAGGTCATCTTGGCCACTTCAGTACTCCCAGCCCTCATCGTGCTTGGACTGCGAATTGGACTTCCGGAGTCCCCGCGCTGGTTGCTGCGTCACGGCGACGAAGCCGAAGCACGTGAGATCGTTGAAAAGCACATGGGTCCGGGGTACTTCGCCTCCGAAAAGCTCAGCGAGGAGTCGGTGGACGGAGAAGGTTATCGCAAGCTGTTCCGCAAGGGTCAACGGCGGCGCACGGTCTTCGTTTGTATGTTCTGGACGTGCATCGTCACCCCATATTTCGCGATCTTTACCTACGCCCCCAAGGTATTGGAATCCCTCAACGTCAAGTCTCAGGCTGGCGGCACCATCCTCTCCATCACCATTGGCGTCGTTGGCGCGATCGCCGGTTTACTGGCGATCGATCGCATCGGCCGCCGACGCATGCTCATCGGGCCGTTCTGGGTGCATGTCGTCGTCCTCCTGGTTGTCGGGTTGTGGACCACTGCGCCATCGTGGGTGCTGGTGGCGGGTTTGGCGCTCTTTGCCTTGGTTAACTCCTACAGCGACATTCTCACTGCGGTGTACCCCTCAGAGATCTTCGACACCGACATCCGCTCCAGTGGTGTGGGGTTCGGGTCGGCCGTCAGCCGCATCGGCGCCTTCCTCGGTACCTACCTGCTGCCCATTGGCATCGGGACAATTGGGATCAAGTGGTGCATGGTGATTGCGGCAGGTCTATGCGTCGTTGGTGCTGTGACTGGCCAGATGATGGCGCCTGAGACCATGAATCGGCCCCTGACGAAAACGGCAACCGGAGAGTTGTGCAGGCTTGACCTCGGGCTCAACGCTCAGGCAGACAGTCCGAATGGCCGGTACATCCAGCTCTGGATATCCGACCCCGCCAGCCAGGATCTCCAGACACTTGCAACGACGATCGGGCCCAGGGCAAGGGTGGTATCGATGCTGTTGAGCCTGGTGCGGTCGAGTACCTCGGTCACAGGGACAAAGGCGACGTTGCCAGCGGTGTTACTTAGTCGCGAAGCGCAAACGTCGAGCTCCTTACCCTCGTATGTCACCCGTAGCCAGCTGTGCCCGGTGTGGTACCACGGGTGGTGCTCCAGACGGACCCGTGCTGCGTGGACTGGGCGAACCTCGAACCCCAACTGCTCAAGTATTCGTCCCAGCACGATGTTGTACTGTCCCGAATAGCCGTGCCCGGCCTCCAGCGAGGCCTCCGGGCTCAGCCACAGGTGCCAACACGAGTAGTGGGTGTACATCCGGTATACAAGACTGGTGGCCTCGTCGACGAGGTCCCAACCGGTTTTCCCGGAAGCGCGGCATGCCGTGACAACATCCGCCACGGTCCGCAGCGGCTTGCCGGCAGGACCCTCAGGCAGAGCCGGCTCAGGTTTGGGCGCCATCACAATGACGGGGACGACGGCTGCCGCAGCACCGGCCAACACGAGGGGGATCTTTTTCATGTGTGCTCCTGATGGTCATCGGTCTGCTGGGTGGCAGTCTGTGGCGCGAGAGGATCGTTACTGCGAAGACGGGCGCCGTGTCGATCCTTAAGCTTCTGCTTCCAGTAAGGCTTGGCGCCCGGGCGAGCGGCGACCTCGGAGTGAACCCGCAGCATCTTCTCGACGCTAGCGTCCCACGTGAACTGTTCGGCCCGCCGACGAGCGGCCTCACGCAGTGTGGGCCCAAGTCGCGGCGCGAGCCGCAGGACAGCGTCGGCCAATCCATTTGCGTCAGGGCTGCCAGCTTCCCCACTCGTCGCGTCGACGATCTCGTGGGCGCCACCCCGATTCGCGGTAACGACTGGGGTTCCGCAGGCGAGCGCTTCTAGGGAAGCTAGCCCGAAAGTTTCTGCGGGACAGACTGACATCGAGATATCGGCCGCGGCGAAGCGTCGGGCAACCTCGTCACGCCCCTCGACGAAGCCGTTAAAGAAGACCGGGGCGTCACCAGCCTGCTTTTTCATGGCGTCAGCGTCCGGGCCGACCCCGTACATGTCGAGGCGGACGGGGACCCCACGCCGATGCAATTCGATAGCAGCTGCGACAGCCAGATGGGGGCTCTTTTCGTGGCTCATCCGTCCGATGTAGCACAGCCGCAAGATGCCGTCAGGGCGCGGGGTTGGCAGTCCTGGTTCACGCGTGTCGGGATTAAAGGTCTTTAGGTCGACGCCGAGGGGGACTTTAACGAGGTGAGCACCGGTGTCGGCGAATTCACCCGCAGAGTAGTCGGACGTGACGACGACGACATCGAAGGATTTAGAGAGACGACGGTTGAGGGCACCGACGACTGCCGCGACGCCGAACTGTCGGCGAACCCACATGGTGAGCATGTCGTCAAGCCGTTCGTGGCTGAACAACACTGATCCGATGCCTCGTCGTGACGCCCAGCCTGCGGCAGGGGTGAGGGTCCACTTGTCAGAGGATTCGATGGAGGTGGGGCGGAAGCGGTCGAGGATGTCAAGAGCCCGCCAGGGCGTAGCGATCATGCGGTAACCCGCGGAGACGCGCGGGGCTGCGATCTCGACGGTGATGCCGGATTCGGATTCGGTGATGCGGTCTTTGGGGCCTGGTATCACCAGGATCCGCTCGTGACCGGCCGCGACGTATCCCCTTCCGAGCGCGTCGATGGCCACCTTCATGCCGCCGGACACCGGGCCGACGAAGTTGGCAAGCTGAGCGATACGAAAGGTCGTCACCCGTCTAGCCTATGCGGTGATCCTGTGCGTCGACACCAGGGGTTGGGCTGGGATCGACGCAGGAATGACGACCGCCGGTCCCCCTCTAACAGGACCGGCGGTACGTTCTGAAGAAGGATCAGGCTTCGGGCTTTTCCTCGACCTTCTCGTCAGCCTCAACGGCTTCCTGCTCATCGGCCTCGGAATCCTGCGCAGCAGCGTTCTCGGCGAGGGCGTTGTGTTCACCGGCGGTTTCGGGCTCGGCGCCCTTGGCCTCCGTAGCGGTGCTGATCTGCGCCTTAGCGTCAGCCGCGCTGGCCGGAGCCTTGGCGGAGACCTTGTCGGTAACGACCTCAATGACGGCCATGGGGGCGTTGTCACCCTTACGATTGCCGATGTGAGTGACGCGGGTGTAACCGCCGTCACGGCCCTCCATGAGGGGGCCGATCTCAGTAAAGAGGATGTGCACAATGCCGCGGTCAGTGATCGTGCGGTTCACGAAACGACGGTTGGCGACAGTGTCAGTCTTCGCCCGGTTGATGAGCTTCTCGGCCAAGGGGCGAACGCGCTTGGCTTTGGTGAGGGTGGTCACGACGTGGCCATGCTCGAAGAGCTGGCTGGCCAGGTTGCGCAGAATGATGCGCTCGTGGGCCGGGGATCCGCCAAGGCGGGGGCCCTTTGTGGGCTTCGGCATTCTTTTTCTCCTTGTGTGTCGGCGTGGCGGGCAGGTGGACCCGCCGCGGTCCGGCTGAGGGAGGACGGGTGCCCTCCCCTCCCCTTTCCCGTCATGTGGCAGGTGGGGGTGTGGCCAGGGTCCACCCCCCTGGCCTCCCCTCCGAAGAGAGGAAATCTTTAGTTGTCACGGTGCGAGCAGATCGTCCTCACAGATCCCAGCCACTACTCAGCCACACAGAAACCTGCGATTACGAAACGCAGCTCGACCCCCTCGGTGGGATGCAAGGGGCGCCCTGACAACCCTACCCGCAGAATCGAGTCCAAACGCAACCAACAGCACGCCTGCAACTGCGACAAAAGCCAACCCGCTCGGGGGATGCAGGGGGCGTCCCCCTTGCATCAATAAATCAGTACTGCTCGGTCTCCGCGTAATCGTCGTCGTTAGCCTCGCCATAGGCCTCAGCCGCAGCGAGTGGGTCGAACCCCGGAGCCGAATCCTTGAGGGCCAAACCAAGCTCGGTGAGCTTCTCTTTGACCTCATCAATGGACTTGGATCCGAAGTTACGGATCGCCAGCAGGTCCTGCTCAGAACGCGAGACGAGTTCTCCAACGGTATGGATGCCCTCACGCTTGAGGCAGTTGTAGGAGCGGACGGTGAGGTTGAGCTCCTCGACCGGGGTGCTCAGGCTCTCAGCGTACTCCTCGTCAACCGGCCCGGCGCCGATCTCGATCCCTTCGGCTTCAGCGTTGAGTTCACGGGTCAAGCCGAACAGCTCAACGAGAGTCTTGCCAGCGGACGCAACAGCGTCGCGAGGGAGAATGGACGGCTTGGTTTCAACGTCAACGACGAGCTTGTCGAAGTCGGTGCGCTGCTCGACTCGGGTGGCCTCAACCTTATAGGTGACCTTGAGGACCGGGGAGTAGATCGAGTCGACGGCGATGCGACCGATCTCAGCGCTCGGATCGTCGTTGAGGGCGCTGGAGACGTAGCCGCGGCCACGCTCAACGACGAGTTCCATCTCAAAGCGGCCATCGTCATTGAGGGTGGCGATGTGCAGCCCCGGGTTGTGGATGGTCACACCGGCCGGCGGATTGATATCGGCAGCGATGATCTCACCGGTACCGGACTTGCGCAGGTACATGGCGACCGGCTCATCCTCTTCCGAGGAGAGCACCAGACCCTTGAGGTTGAGGATGATCTCGGTGACATCCTCGACGCAGCCCTCAATGGTCGAGAATTCGTGCTGGACTCCCTCAATCTTGATGCTCGTCACAGAGGCGCCCGGGATGGACGACAGCAAGGTGCGACGCAGTGAGTTGCCGATGGTGTATCCAAAGCCCGGTTCCAGAGGCTCGATGACGAACTTCGAGCGGAACTCGGAAATGGTCTCTTCAGTAAGGGAGGGGCGCTGGGCAATAAGCATGTTTTCTACCTTTCGCGCCAACCGCTATATGAAGGCGCAGAGGGGGAACAGGATGACGGGATTCCCGTCGCGATATTTGATTGTGGGGGTGGCGGCCCCACAAGCCGGGGCCGCCACATTGAGGGTCGTCTTCCGCAACCCCCGACAAGCCCAACCGCAACCACCAAGAAATAGGAGGCCGCGCACTGAAATTGACCCGCTCGGGGGTTACTAGGGAGGTCGTCCCCTTTGTCGGTATTACTTCGAGTAGAGCTCGACGATAGCCTGCTCGTTGACGTCGATGATTATCTGGTCACGGGTGGGCAGCTGGTGGACGAGAATGCGTCCCTTATTGGGACGAACCTCAAGCCAGGCCGGGATGTCGCGGGTTTCGAAGGTCTCGCGAGCGACGACGATCGGGTGGAGGTCCTTGGACTTTTCGCGAACGTCAATGATGTCGTGGGTGCTCACACGGTAGGAAGGAATGTTGACCTTCTTGCCGTTGACCAGGAAGTGGCCGTGGCTGACCAACTGGCGAGCCTGACGACGGGTAGCAGCAAGTCCGGCACGGTACACGACGTTGTCGAGTCGCGACTCGAGGATCTGCAGCAGGACGTCACCAGTCTTACCCTGGGCGCGGTCTGCCTCCTCGTAGTAACGACGGAACTGCTTCTCCAGGACACCATAGGCGTAACGAGCTTTCTGCTTCTCGCGCAGCTGCAGCGAGTACTCAGAGTCTTTGGTGCGACCGCGTCCATGGACACCCGGAGGGTACGGACGACGCTCGAAGGACTTGTCATTGCCGACAAGGTCAGTCCCGAGGCGGCGGGACTTCTTGGTAAGGGGGCCGGTGTAACGGGCCATTGTGTATCAGTCCTTTGCTCTCGGAGTTGGTCAGACGCGGCGGCGCTTCGGTGGACGGCATCCGTTGTGCGGAACGGGGGTGACGTCGGAGATCGGGCCGATCTCCAGACCGACAGCCCCGAGGGAACGGATGGCGGTCTCACGACCGGAGCCAGGACCCTTAACGAAGACGTCAACCCGCTTCATGCCATGCTCCATAGCGCGACGACCAGCGGCCTCGGCGGCCATCTGAGCGGCGAACGGGGTGGACTTGCGGGAGCCTTTGAAGCCGACGGTGCCGGCAGAGGCCCACGAGATCACCGCACCCGAAGGGTCAGTGATGGCGATGATGGTGTTGTTGAACGTGCTCTTGATGTGCGCCTGACCGGCGGCGACGTTCTTCTTCTCCTTGCGGCGCACCTTAGCCTTGGGTGCACCCTTGTGGCCTGCAGTAGCCATGTGATGTCTCTCCTGAAATCAG
>ERZ1023183.39-NODE-39-length-58297-cov-7.150046_pt1 | contig 58297 bp, 53 predicted proteins | sample MGYA00521095_ERZ1023183 | MGnify/ENA primary metagenome ERZ1023183 (study PRJEB32759, sample SAMN07749889) | skin metagenome | biome: transportation; feature: city; material: polyester macromolecule | host: Homo sapiens | place: Hong Kong:TW line | collected... | reverse complement strand
TCACGGCCACGGGGACCCCGAGCGTCCCGCACGCGAGCCCGAGCACGAACAGCAGACCCGCGCGGCGGGCGATCCGGCGGCGCAGCGCCGCGCGCCGGATCCCCGTGGCCGGCGTCGCGCCCCCCGTGGACAGGGCCAGCCCGACCCCGGCCAACAGGACGAACAGCACCGAGGCGCGGCCGGCGAACCACAGGAACGCCGGGTGGGGTGCTCCGTCCGCCGTCACCGGGTCGACGACGTGGACGGTGATCATGCCGAGCAGGGCGATCCCGCGGGCCGCGTCGACGCCGGGCAGCCGGCGACGCGCGGGCCGGTCCGGGCGGACGGCGGCGGGGGGCGGGGCGGGACGCAGGGCGGGCTCCTCTCGGGTCGCCGCGCGTCGCGGAGGGGCCACGGACGGCGCGGGCCCCCAGTCTCGCAGGTAGGGTGGGGCCCATGAGTGCCGTCCGTTCCGCCGTCATCCCCTCCGAGCTGCTCTTCGGCACGGTCGTGCCCGCCATGGTCACCCCCATGACGGACGAGGGCGCCGTGGACCTCGAGGCGGCCGCCGCGCTGGCCGAGCACCTGGTGGACCGCGGGGCCGACGGCCTCGTGGTCACCGGCACCACCGGCGAGACCTCCACGCTCACGGACGACGAGAACGTGGCGATGTTCCGCACCGTCGTCGAGGCCGTGGGGGACCGCGCCAGGGTCGTGGCCGGCACCGGCACCAACGACACGGCGCACACCCTCGAGCTGTCCCGCCGCGCGGCCGAGACGGGCGTGGACGGGCTGCTGCTCGTCACCCCGTACTACAACAAGCCCAACCAGGCCGGCATCCGCGCGCACTTCGAGGCCGTGGCCGACGGCGTGGACCTGCCGATCATGCTCTACGACATCCCGGGCCGCTCCGTGATGCCGATCGAGCCCGAGACGATCATCGCGCTCGCGCAGCACCCCAACATCCGTGCGCTCAAGGACGCCAAGGGGGACCTGCAGTCCACCACCACCGTCCTGGCGCACACGGACCTCGACCTCTACTCCGGCGACGACGGCGCGACCCTGCCGCTCATGGCGCTCGGCGCCGTCGGGGTCGTCTCGGTGGCCGCGCACGCGGCCCCCGAGCTGTACCGCCAGCTCGTGGACGCCGTCCACGCCGGCGACCTGGCCGGTGCCCGTGATCACCACTTCGCGCTGGACCCCGTCCAGCGCGGCATCATGACCCACGTCCAGGGCGCGGTGGCCGCGAAGGCCGTCCTCGCCGCCCAGGGCGTCATCCCGTCCGCAGCCGTGCGGCTGCCCCTCGTCCAGGCCACGCCGGACGAGCTCTCCGTCATCCGAGCCGACCTCGCGGAGGCCGGCATCACCTTCTAGAAGGGACCCGTTCCATGACCGCAGGCACCCGCCTGTCCACCCCGCCCAAGCTCAAGCGGGGCACCTGCCGCATCGTCCAGCTGGGCGGCCTCGAGGAGGTCGGCCGCAACATGGTCACCTTCGAGATCGACGGCAAGATCCTCATCGTCGACTGCGGCGTCCTCTTCCCCGAGGAGCACCAGCCCGGCGTCGACCTGATCCTGCCGGACTTCGACTACATCCGGGACCGCGTGGACGACGTCGTCGGCATCGTCCTGACCCACGGCCACGAGGACCACATCGGCGCCGTGCCGTACCTGCTGCGCCTGCGCGACGACATCCCCGTGATCGGCTCCAAGCTGACCCTCGCCCTGATCGAGGCCAAGCTCGAGGAGCACCGGATCAAGCCGCGCACCCGCGTGGTCAAGGAAGACGACATCGTCGAGTTCGGCCCGTTCGAGTGCGAGTTCGTGGCCGTGAACCACTCGATCCCGGACGCGCTCGCCGTCGCCATCCACACGGACGCCGGCACCATCCTGCACACCGGCGACTTCAAGATGGACCAGCTGCCGCTCGACGGCCGCATCACGGACCTGCGCGCCTTCGCCCGTCTCGGCGAGGAGGGCGTGGACCTGTTCATGACCGACTCCACGAACGCCGAGGTCCCGGGGTTCACCACCACGGAGGCGGAGATCGGCCCCACCCTCGAGCGCTACTTCGCCACGGCGAAGCGCCGCATCGTGGTGGCCTCGTTCTCCTCCCACGTGCACCGCGTCCAGCAGGTCCTCGACGCCGCCCACAAGCACGGTCGCAAGGTGGCCTTCGGCGGGCGCTCCATGATCCGCAACATGACCATCGCGGCGAAGCTCGGCTACCTCAACGTGCCGAACGGGATCCTCGTGGACATCCGCAAGGTGGACAAGTACCGCGACGACGAGATCGTGCTCATGGTCACCGGCTCCCAGGGCGAGCCGATGGCGGCCCTGTCCCGCATGGCCAACGGGGACCACCAGGTGCAGCTGGAGGAGGGCGACCTCGTCGTGCTGGCCTCCTCCCTGATCCCGGGCAACGAGAACTCCGTGTTCCGCGTGATCAACGGGCTCATGAAGCTCGGCGCGACCGTGGTGCACAAGGGCATGGCCAAGGTGCACGTCTCCGGCCACGCCTCCGAGGGCGAGCTGCTGTACTGCTACAACATCGTCGAGCCCGAGTTCGTGATGCCGGTGCACGGCGAGACCCGCCACCTGATCGCCAACGGCCGGATCGCGGAGAAGACCGGCGTGCCGGCCGAGAACGTCATCCTGGCCGGCAACGGCACCGTGGTGGACATGACCGACGGCCTCGTGAAGGTCGTCGGCGAGGTGGAGTGCGGCTACGTGTACGTGGACGGCTCCTCCGTGGGTGAGATCTCCGACTCGGACCTCAAGGACCGCCGTGTCCTGGGCGAGGAGGGCTTCATCTCGATCATCACCGTGGTCAACCGGCAGACCGGCGCGATCGTGTCCGGCCCGGACGTCCACGCCCGCGGCGTCGCCGAGGACGAGAAGGTGTTCGAGGAGATCAAGCCGAAGATCGTCCGGGCGCTCGAGGAGGCCGTGCAGTCCAGCAAGGACCACACCGCCCACCAGCTCCAGCAGGTGGTCCGCCGGACCGTCGGCACGTGGGTCAACCGCAAGCTGCGCCGCCGCCCGATGATCATCCCGGTGGTCCTGGAGGCCTGACCCCTCCGGGTCGCCATGCCTGCCGTGTCCGCGGTTCGCGGTAGTTTGGTGGGCATGGCGACCCGTACTTCCCCCACGCGTTCGTCCTCCTCCTCCGCCACGTCCCGCTCCGGCTCCGCCGGACGCCGAGGCTCCGGACGGAAGGGGTCGACCGCGACCGTCCCCGAGGCCGACCGGCCCGCCGCGCCCCTGCGCGCCCTGCACACCCTGTGGATGGGGCTGGCCACGCCGGTCGGCGCCGGCTTCCGCAAGCTCGGCCCGGACGTGCGCATCGACCGCGAGGAACGCCGTGACGGCACCGGCCTGCTCCTGCTGCTGCTCGCCGCGCTGATCGCGGCCGTGGAGTGGTGGGGCCTGCGCGGCACCGCCGTCGGCCGCGTGGTGCACGGGGTGGTGGGCGGCACCGTCGGGTGGTTCGCCCTCCTGGTGCCGATCGCCCTGCTCGTCGTGGCCGTGCGCTGCTTCCGCCACGCCACGGACCATCGCGCCAACGGGCGCATCATCATCGGCCTGCTCATGGCCACGGTCGCGGGCTCCGGCATCGCCCACCTCGTGGGCGGCGTGCCCTCGGCCGCCGACGCCTTCGAGGACATGCTCGGCGCCGGGGGCATGGTCGGCTACCTCGCGACGGCGCCGCTGGCCTCCCTGCTGACACCCGTGCCCGTCTGGGTCCTCATGATCCTGCTGGCCTTCTTCTCGGTGCTCGTGCTCACCGCGACGCCCGTCGGCTCGATCCCGCAGCGGATCGCGGGCGGCTACGACTGGCTCACGGGCCAGGACCCCGAGGGCGCCTCCGAGCAGCGGGCCGCCCGCCGTGCCGAGCGGCGCCGGGCCCGGGAGGAGCGCCGCGAGGCCGAGGACCTCGCCACCCCGCTCTCCGTGGACGCGGAGACCGGGCGCACCCACCCGGACCACGACCAGTCCTACCTGGACGGCCCGGCCGCCGGCGCCCACGCCGCCGGGGCCTCCCGCCCCGGCCTGTTCGCGCGCCTGTTCGGCGGGCGCCGGGCACGCGAGGAGCAGGCCGCCGACGCCGCCCCGGAGCACACCGCCAGCACCGCCTACGACTCCCCGGTGATCCACGAGGCCGAGGCCGGCTCCCACGCCGCCCCCGAGGCGGAGACCACCCAGGTCCTGCCCCGGCCCGCCCCCCGGCGAGCCGCTCGCGGGGAGCAGGGCGTGTTCGACGCCGAGCAGGCCGCCGCGGACGCGCGGGACGCGGGCCGGGACGCCTCGGACGACTTCGACCCGTGGGTGGACGAGGACGACGCGCCCGAGGACGCGGACGCCGAGCCGCAGCCGCCCGCCGGAGTGCGCCGGCCCACGGCCGCGGACCGTGCCCTCGAGCAGGTCCGCGAGCATGCCCGCGCCCAGCGCGAGTCCGCCGCCCCGGCCGCCGCGCGCCAGGAGGGGGACGCGGGGGAGGACACCCCGTTCGCCCTGGACGACGCCCCAGGTCAGGGCTCCGGGACCGCCACGCCGTCGTCGTCCTCCGCCGTGCCCGCCAGCACCCCCGCGCCGGTGCCGCCGGTGACCGCCGAGCCGGCCCGCGGCACCCAGTCCGAGCTGGGCGGGGACGTGTCCTACACGCTGCCGCAGTCGGCCCTGCTCCCGGCCGGGCCCCAGCCGAAGGAGCGCTCCGAGGCCAACGACCGGGTCGTCGCCGCGCTGACCACCACGTTCACCGAGTTCAAGGTGGACGCCCAGGTCACCGGGTTCTCCCGCGGGCCGACGGTGACGCGCTACGAGGTCGAGGTCGCCCCCGGCACCAAGGTGGAGAAGGTGACGGCGCTGGAGAAGAACATCGCGTACGCGGTGGCCTCCTCGGACGTGCGGATCCTCAGCCCCATCCCGGGCAAGCGCGCGATCGGCATCGAGATCCCCAACACGGACAAGGAGGTCGTGGCCCTCGGCGACGTCCTGCGCTCGCAGGCCGCCCAGCGCACCGACCACCCGATGGTGATGGGCGTCGGCAAGGACGTGGAGGGCGGCTACGTGGTGGCCAACCTCGCGAAGATGCCCCACATGCTCGTGGCGGGCGCCACCGGCGCCGGCAAGTCCTCGTTCGTGAATTCGATGATCACCTCGATCCTCATGCGCTCCACCCCGGACGAGGTGCGCATGGTGATGGTGGACCCCAAGCGCGTCGAGCTCACCGCGTACGAGGGCGTGCCCCACCTGGTCACCCCGATCATCACGAGCCCGAAGAAGGCGGCCGAGGCGCTGCAGTGGGTCGTCAAGGAGATGGACACCCGCTACGACGACCTCGCGGCGTTCGGCTACAAGCACGTGGACGACTTCAACAAGGCCGTCCGGGCCGGCCAGGTGAAGCTGCCGCCGGACTCCAAGCGCGTGCTGCGCCCGTACCCGTACCTGCTGGTCATCGTGGATGAGCTCGCGGACCTGATGATGGTCGCCCCGCGCGACGTCGAGGACGCGATCGTGCGCATCACCCAGCTGGCCCGTGCGGCCGGCATCCACCTCGTGCTCGCCACGCAGCGGCCGTCCGTGGACGTGGTCACGGGCCTGATCAAGGCCAACGTGCCCTCGCGCATGGCGTTCGCGACGTCGTCGGTCACGGACTCGCGCGTGGTCCTGGACCAGCCCGGCGCGGAGAAGCTGCTCGGCCAGGGCGACGCCCTGTTCCTGCCGATGGGCAAGTCCAAGCCCATGCGCGTGCAGGGGGCGTGGGTCAACGAGTCCGAGATCCACGCCGTCGTGGAGCACGTGAAGTCGCAGATGCAGGTCCAGTACCGCGCGGACGTGATCCCCGAGAAGACCGAGAAGGTCATCGACGAGGACATCGGCGACGATCTGGACCTGCTCCTGCAGGCCGTCGAACTCGTGGTCACCACGCAGTTCGGCTCCACGTCCATGCTGCAGCGCAAGCTGCGGGTGGGCTTCGCGAAGGCCGGCCGCCTCATGGACCTCATGGAGTCCCGCGGCGTCGTGGGCCCCTCCGAGGGCTCCAAGGCCCGCGACGTGCTGGTCAAGCCCGACGACCTCGCGGACGTGCTCGCCACCATCTCCGGAGACACCCCGCCCTCGGCCACCTCCGGCGACGGCGACGCCTCGGCGTCGGCCGGTCCGCGCGACCTGGTGCAGGAGGATCTGGACTCGCGCCCGGCCGCCGTGGACTGGAACGATGAGGACGACGACGAGGGATCGGAGGACGCGTGGCAGCTGACGGGCAGATGAGCACGGCGGGTGGGGCGCAGCACGTGTCCGCCTGGAACCTGCCGAACATCCTGACCTCGGTGCGCATCCTGATGGTGCCCTTCTTCGCCTGGGCGCTGTGGGCCGGCGGGCCGTGGGGCGGCGACTCGCTCGTCGCCCGCTGGGTCGCGCTGGCGCTGTTCGCGGCGGCCATGTACACCGACAAGCTCGACGGGGACATCGCCCGCGCCCGCGGGTTGATCACCGACTTCGGCAAGATCGCGGACCCCATCGCGGACAAGCTGCTCACGGGCACGGCCCTCGTGCTGTTCTCCCTGCTGGGGGAGCTGTGGTGGTGGGTGACCATCGTGATCCTGGTGCGCGAATGGGGCATCACCCTGATGCGCTTCGTGGTGATCCGCTACGGCGTGATGCCGGCCGGCCGCGGCGGCAAGCTCAAGACCGTGCTGCAGACCGTGGGCATCGGCCTGCTGCTCCTGCCCTTGGCCCCGGTCGTGGGCGGCTGGTGGCCGTGGGCCGGCTGGGTGGTCATCGGGGCCGCCACCGTGCTGACGGTGCTGACCGGCCTGGAGTACGTCAAGGACGCGTGGATCCTGCGGCGGGACGCCCTCGCCGCCCAGCGGGGGGCCTGAGGCGATGACCATGGCGGCGGCCCGGGACGTGGTGCACGCGCTCGCGGACGCGGGCCTCACGGTGGCGACGGGGGAGTCCCTCACCGCCGGCCTGCTGGCCGCGCGCCTGGCCGACGTCCCCGGGGCGTCGGCCGTGCTGCACGGCGGCGTGGTGGCCTACCAGAACGCCGTGAAGACCGGCCTGCTGGGTGTGCCCGAGGACCTGCTCACGCGGGTCGGGGCGGTGGACGCGGACGTGGCCCGACGGATGGCCCTCGGCGCCCGGGCGGCCCTGGGCGCCGACGTCGGCGTGGCCACCACGGGCGTCGCCGGGCCCGAGCCCCACCAGGGCCGGCCGGTGGGCACCGTGTGGCTCGGCCTGGCCGTGCCCGACGCGGACGCGAACGCGCTGGACGTGCTCGGCGGCGAGCGCGACGGCGCGGCCACCGCGATCCTCCTCCGGCTCGACGGCGACCGGGCCGCGATCCGGGAGGCCACCGTCGCCGCGGCGCTGCAGGCCCTGACGCACCTGCTCGCCGGCCCCGGCCACTGAGGCTGCATGGGGGCGCCGACCGACCCGCCTCGGCGCCCCGTCCCTGGTGCCGGCCCGCCCCGCCGCGTAGGTTCGGCGCGATGGAGACCGCATCGCCTCCCACCCCGCCCGAGCATGCGCCGCAGGACGGCGACGACGCCCCGGGCCCCCGCGTCATCGGCCTCGTGGCCGACCCGGGCACCCCGTGGGCCCTCGTGCGCCGCATCGCCGGGGACGTCGAGGACCGGCTCGACGAACGCCTGCCGCAGCCCGGCGGCTGGCGGGTCGAGACGCGGCAGGAGTCGCTGCCGGTCGGTGCGACCGGGGGCATGGTCCTGGAGGAGCCGGTCCGCTCCCTCGCGGACGGGCAGGGATGGGACACGGTGGTCGCCGTCGTCGACCTGCCCCGGTTCGACGACCGGCGCGGCGTGGTGGCGGACGTCGTGCCGCAGCTGCGGGTCGGCGTCGTGTGCGTCCCGGCGCTGGGGGTCATCACCCCGGCCCGCCGGCTGCGGGAGACGGTGCTGCGGATCGTCGAGCACATCGACACCGCCCCCCACGTGGACCCGCCGGACGGGGAGCTGGACGTGCAGTCCTCCGACGAGTCCGGCGAGGTGGAGGAGGACGGCGGCCGGTCCCCGGTGGACGGGCTCCCCGAGCCCGACACGGACGCACTGCGGGGCATCGCCCCGCTGGTCGACGTCGACGCGGACGTGACCACGACCACCCGGATGGGCGGCGGGTCCCGGCGCACGTCCACGGTGTACGTGAAGGGCTGGACGGGCACGCTGCGTCTGCTGGCCGGGATGGTGATGGCCAACCGGCCGCTGCTCATGCCGCGGGACATGACGTTCACGATCGCCTCGGCCAGCGCGGCCGGTGCCTACGGCGTGTTCTTCGGCTCCATCTGGGTGCTCTCCAGCGTGATGTCCCCGGGGCGGCTCGCGGCGGTCAGCGTGCTGTCCGTGGTGCTGCTGGTGGCGTGGCTGGTCACCACGAACGGTCTGTGGACGCATGGTGCGGCCCACCGGCACAGCTCGCGGCTGGACAACCTCTCCACCGTGCTCACCGTGGGCCTGGCCTGCACCGTGGTCTACGTGCTGCTCTTCGTGACGCTGCTGCTGGTCGCGCTCATGATCATCCCCGTGGAGTACCTGGAGGAGGAGCTCGACCAGCCCAGCGGTGTGGTCGACTACGTCCGGCTCGTGTGGCTCGCGGCGTCGATGGGCACGATGGCCGGGGCCGTCGGCTCGAGCCTGGACGACTCCGACCGCATCCGGAACGCCACGTACTCCCTGCGGGAACGGCATCGGCGCTCGGAGCGGCACGAGGGCGACGGGGCCGCCGAGGGCCCGACGGCGGAGGAGACCATGTCTCGGGAATGAACGCGACCCCGCCCGACGTTGAATGTAACGAGTCAAGAAGAGTGCCCCGGCGGGATCAGGCCCGCGGCCCGGCGCCCTTCAGGAAAAGTCCAGGAGCAGGCGATAGACATGATGCGACATCCCGTCCATTCCCACGGAATCACGCGCTGGGTCGATGACCAGCCCCGTCCCCGCGCGGCCGCCCCCGACATCAAGGAGCGCAGCATGCCCCTCCTCCGCCACGAGATCGGCGACGTCCTGCGCGACGTCCGGCAGCTCCAGGGCCGCACCCTGCGCGAGGTCTCGCACGATGCCCGTGTCTCGCTCGGCTACCTGTCGGAGGTGGAGCGCGGCCAGAAGGAGGCCTCCTCCGAGCTGCTGGCCTCGATCTGCCAGGCGCTGGACATCCCGCTGTCCTACCTGCTGCGGGAGGTCTCGGACCGGCTCGTGGAGCAGGAGGGCATGGTCGTCCCGGACACCCTGCCGGACGACCTCACGGACCCCAGCCTGGGCTCGCTGGCCGGCCGCTGACCCCGCCACACCCACGGCGCGGGCGCCCCGTCTCGGGGCGCCCGCGCCGTCTGCGTCCCCGTCCCTGACCCCGCGACCGACCACAGAGAGGACCGCCCGTGCGCGAGAGCGAGTTCCGCCGGCTGATGGACGAGGAGTTCGGCCCCGCCCGGGCCGGCCTCGTGGCCGACTCCCTGCACCTGCCCGGCCTGGACACCACCGCGACGGCGGCGCTCGCCGCCGGCGTGGACCCGCGGCGGGTCTGGCTGGCGGTCTGCGACCTGCATGAGATCCCGCAGGAGCGGCGTCTCGGTCGGGACGTGCCGCCGAAACGCTGACGCCGCGACGCGCTGGCGGGGCACTGCCCCTGTTCGAACACGTGTTCGAAGAATGCGGTAGAGTCCTGCACAGCAGTGCGACGGGGTGATCTCGTGCACAGGCGGGGCCGGCCACGCTTATCGTGTCCGCCGCCCCCCGTAGATTCACGGACATGACCGAGGCGGGCGCTCCAGCGTCCGCGGCAGCACCACCAGAGCTAGGGGTGAAGGATGAGCAAGGTGACGGATCGCGAGAAGGCCCTCGAGGCCGCTCTCGCCCAGATCGACAAGCAGTTCGGCAAGGGTTCCGTCATGCGGCTGGGGGACCAGACCCAGGCACCCGTCGAGGTCATCCCCACGGGCTCGGTGGCCATGGACGTGGCCCTGGGCATCGGCGGCCTGCCGCGCGGCCGCGTGGTGGAGATCTACGGCCCGGAGTCCTCGGGCAAGACCACCCTGGCCCTGCACGCGGTGGCCAACGCGCAGCGCAACGGCGGCATCGCGGCCTTCATCGACGCGGAGCACGCCCTGGACCCGGTCTACGCCCGCCAGCTCGGGGTGGACACGGACGCCCTGCTGGTCAGCCAGCCGGACACCGGCGAGCAGGCCCTGGAGATCATGGACATGCTCGTCTCCTCGGGCACCCTGGACATCGTCGTCATCGACTCCGTGGCCGCGCTGACCCCGCGCGCCGAGATCGAGGGCGAGATGGGCGACTCCCACGTCGGCCTGCAGGCCCGCCTCATGTCCCAGGCGCTGCGCAAGGTGACCGGCCGCCTGCACCAGACCAAGACCACGGCCATCTTCATCAACCAGCTGCGCGAGAAGATCGGCGTGTTCTTCGGCTCCCCGGAGACCACCACGGGCGGCAAGGCGCTCAAGTTCTATGCGTCCGTGCGCATCGACGTCCGCCGCATCGAGACCCTCAAGGAGGCCGGCAACCCCGTCGGCAACCGCACCCGCGTGAAGATCGTCAAGAACAAGATGGCCCCGCCCTTCAAGCAGGCCGAGTTCGACATCCTCTACGGGGTCGGCATCTCCCGCGAGGGCGGCCTGATCGACATGGGTGTCGAGGAGGGCATCGTCAAGAAGTCCGGCGCGTGGTTCACCTATGACGGGGACCAGCTCGGGCAGGGCAAGGAGAACGCCCGTCGCTTCCTCAAGGACAACCCGGACCTCGCCAACGAGATCGAGGAGCGCATCCTCACGAAGCTCGGCATCGGCGTGGCCCCGGAGGCCGAGGACGACGAGGCCCCGGCCCTGACCGCGGTTCCGGGGGACACCGCGGCCGGATGACCCGATCGCGCAGGAACGTCGGAGGCGGGGCCGCCCACCGGTCGGAGACGACCGGCCGGAGCGGCTCCGCCTCCGGTGCGTCCGCGTTCGACGACGCCCGGGACTCGGACGTGGGCCGGATGTGGCTCGATCTGGCCGGCGCACCGGAGCCGACGTCGTCCGACGCGGACGCCACGGAGGCCGCGCGGAACGCCGTGCCCGCGCACGATGCCGGGACCCCCGCGGGGGACGTCCCGGACCCCGCCCCCGGCGCGGCACCGGATCTCGGGGCCCTGCTGACTCGCGCGAGCGATCTGCCCAGTCCCGCGCCCGGCGCCGGGCCCCGTGCGCTGCCCTGGTCCGGGCGCGAGGACACCCGGGCGGACATCGAGCGCCGGGGCCGGAAGCGGGCCACCACGCCCCCGCGGCGTGGCCGTCCTCGCGACGAGGGACGCCCGGCCGTGGATCCCCGCCCCGCCGTCGAGACCGACCGCCCCCGACGTCGCCCCGGCCCGGCGCCCCTGCCCACCGCACCGCGTGAGCGCGAGGAGGCCGCACGCGAGGTCGTCCTGCGCCAGCTCGCCCTGGGCCCCCGCTCCCGCGGCCAGCTCGAACGCAAGCTCGCCGAGCGCCAGGCCGAGCCCGAGCTGATCGAGCGCGTCCTCGACCGCTTCGAGGAGGTGCGCCTCGTGGATGACGCCGCCTTCGCCGAGGTCTGGGTCCGCAGCCGTCACCGAAGCAAGGGCCTGGCGCGCCGTGCCCTCGGGCACGAGCTCCAGCAGAAGGGCGTGGACCGGGAGATCGCCGCCGAGGCGCTCGAGGCCATCGACGGCGAGGACGAACGGGCCGCCGCCCTCGACCTCGTGCGCCGACGGCTGCGGGGCCGCACCGTCCCCGGCGGTGCCTCGCCGGAGGCCCGGGCCGAGCGGGACAAGGTGACCCGCCGCCTCGTCGGCATGCTGGGACGCAAGGGCTACGGCGGCGGCCTCGCGTTCGCCGTCGTGAAGGAGGTCCTCGCCGAGCACGAGGAGTGAGCGGACCCGGGCCGCGCCCGGAGTTCCTAGAATGGTGCGGTGACTCTGACGGACCCCACCCCCCGCACCACCCCGCTCGCGCAGGACGGCGCCGCCGCGCGCCCGCACGAGGGTCTGACCTATGAGGTCCGCACCTTCGGCTGCCAGATGAACGTGCACGACTCCGAGCGCATCTCCGGCCTGCTCGAGTCCACCGGCTACGCCCCGGTCGCCGAGGACGCCCAGGCCGACCTCGTGGTCTTCAACACGTGCGCGGTCCGCGAGAACGCGGACAACCGCCTGTACGGCAACCTCGGCAACCTGCGTGCGGTGAAGGACGCGCACCCGGGCATGCAGATCGCCGTCGGCGGGTGCCTCGCCCAGAAGGACCAGGCCGCCATCCAGCGCAGGGCCCCGTGGGTGGACGTCGTCTTCGGCACCCACAACATCGGCTCCCTGCCCGTGCTGCTGGAGCGCTCCCGCCACAACGCCGAGGCCGAGATCGAGATCCTCGAGTCGCTCGAGGTGTTCCCCTCCACCCTGCCCACCAAGCGGGACTCCACCCACTCCGGCTGGGTGTCCATCTCCGTGGGCTGCAACAACACGTGCACGTTCTGCATCGTCCCGTCGCTGCGCGGCAAGGAGAAGGACCGCCGCCCCGGGGAGATCCTCGCCGAGGTGCAGGCGCTCGTCGACGCCGGCGCCGTCGAGGTCACGCTGCTGGGCCAGAACGTGAACACCTACGGCGTCGAGTTCGGCGACCGCGGCGCGTTCGCCAAGCTGCTGCGCGCGTGCGGGGAGATCGAGGGCCTCGAACGCGTCCGCTTCACCAGCCCCCACCCGGCCGCGTTCACGGACGACGTCATCGACGCGATGGCCGAGACCCCCAACGTCATGCCGCAGCTGCACATGCCCCTGCAGTCGGGCTCGGACAAGGTGCTCAAGGACATGCGCCGCTCCTACCGGTCCGCGAAGTTCCTGCGGATCCTGGAGAAGGTGCGCGAGCGCATCCCGCACGCCGCCATCACCACGGACATCATCGTCGGCTTCCCCGGGGAGACCGAGGAGGACTTCGCCGAGACGATGCGGGTGGTCGAGGCCTCCCGCTTCTCCTCCGCGTTCACCTTCCAGTACTCCATCCGCCCGGGGACCCCGGCCGGGGAGATGGACCACCAGGTGCCCAAGGCCGTCGTCCAGGAGCGCTTCGAGCGCCTCGTGGCCCTGCAGGACCGGATCTCGGCCGAGGAGATGGCCACGCTCGTCGGCACCCGCCAGGAGCTGCTCGTCACCGCCGACTCCGGCTCCAAGGCCGCGGAGCGCGGCCGCCTGTCCGGGCGCGCACCCGACAACCGGCTCGTGCACTTCTCCGTGCCCGCCGGCGCCGAGACCCCCCGCCCCGGCGACTTCGTCACCGTGACGGTCACCGAGGCCCACCCGTTCTTCGCCGTCGCCGACCCGACCGCACAGGACTACGTCCTGCGCCGCTCCCGCGCCGGCGATGCGTGGGACCGCGCCCAGGCCGAATCGTGCGGCGCGCCGGCCCCCGGCACGGCGGGCGGCTCCGGGGCCACGAGCCTCGGCATGCCGACCCTGCGCCCGCGGTCCTGATGTCCGCCGCCGCGGCCCGGCCGCCCGTCGTCGCCGTCGTCGGGGCGACGGCGACGGGCAAGTCCGCCCTCGCCGTCGCCCTGGCGCACGCGCTGGACGGCGAGGTGGTCAACGGGGACGCCCTGCAGTTCTACCGGGGGATGGACGTGGGCACGGCGAAGGTCACCCAGGCGGAACGCGAGGGCGTCCCGCACCATCTGCTGGACGTGCTCGACGTCGGCCAGGAGGCCTCGGTGGCGGCCTTCCAGTCCGCGGCCCGCGACCTGTTCGACCAGATCCGCGCGCGGGGTCGGACCCCGATCCTCGTGGGCGGCTCCGGGCTGTACGTGCGGGCGGCGCTGGACGTGCTCGACTTCCCGCCCACGGACCCGGCGCTGCGGACCGAGCTGGAGGCGCGCGCGCAGCGGGAGGGCCTGGCCGGGCTGAGGGCCGAGCTGGCCGCCCTGGACCCGGTCTCGGCGGAGCGGCTGCAGGACGCCCGCCGCATCGTGCGCGCGCTGGAGGTGTGCCGGCTGACGGGCCGTCCGTTCTCCGCGTTCATGCCGGAGCGCACGTACGCCCCGGAGGTCGCCCCCGTGGTGCAGCTCGGCCTGCGCCTGGACCGGGCCGAGCTGCACCAGCGGATCGCGGCCCGGGTGGAGCGCATGCTGGCCGAGGGTCTGCTGGACGAGGTCCGCCGCCTCGACGTCCCCGGGCCGGACGGGCTGCGGCAGGGACCGACCGCGTCCCGCGCGATCGGCTACGCCCAGATGCTCGCCGTCCTCGACGGCGAGCTCACCGAGGCGGAGGCGGCCGAGCAGACCGTCGTGGCCACGCGCCGGTTCGCCCGACGCCAGGAGACCTGGTTCCGGGCCGACCCGCGCGTCGTCTGGCTCGACGCGCAGGGCGAGGACGTCGTGGCGGAGGCGCTCGCCGTCGTCGCCGGGGGCGCCGCCTAGACTGGACCCATGACCGAGCAGCCCGCGGCGCCCGCCGCCCAGGACCCCCTCCACGCGAGCGCGCCGCGCGTGCCGTTCACGAAGGGCCATGGCACGGGCAACGACTTCGTGCTGATCGCCGACCCGGACGGCAACACGCAGCTCGACGCCCAGCGCGTCGCACGGCTGGCTGACCGGCACCGGGGGATCGGCGCCGACGGCGTCATCCGCGCCGTGCGGTCCGCGCGCCTGCCGGAGGGTGCGGCGCTGCTCGCCGAGCACCCCGAGGCCGAGTGGTTCATGGACTACCGCAACGGCGACGGCTCGATCGCCGAGATGTGCGGCAACGGGGTGCGCGTCTTCGTGCACTTCCTGGTCGAGAAGGGCCTCGTGGACCTGGCCCCCGGCCGGGCGATCACCATCGGCACGCGCGCCGGCGTGAAGGCCGTGACCCGGCTCGAGCACGGCTACGCGATCGACATGGGCCCCTGGTCCTACCTCGACCCCGAGCTGGCGGAGGAGGCGGCGTCGGACTCGATGGTCCTCGCCCACGGCCTCACCGATCCGCGTCCGGCGCTGAGCATCTCGATGGGCAACCCCCACACCGTGGTCCCGCTGGCCTCCTTCGCCGACCTGCAGGGGCTGGACCTGGGCCGCGCCCCCGAGGTGGACCCCGCCCCGCCGCACGGCACGAACGTCGAGTTCGTGGCCGCGCACGAGCCGCTCGTGCGCGAGGGCGTCGGCCGCGTGCGGATGCGCGTGCACGAGCGCGGGGTGGGCGAGACCCAGTCCTGCGGGACGGGCGCGTGCGCGGCGGCTGTGGCGATGCGCGCGTGGTCGGGCGACCAGGGCTCGGACTCGTGGCTCGTCGAGGTGCCCGGCGGCGTGCTGGCCGTGGATGTCGTGCCGGGCCCGGAGGGGGCCGAGCACGTGGTCCTCTCGGGCCCGGCCGAGCTGGTCTTCGACGGCGAACTCACCGCCTGACCGCTTTCGTTCGGGAAACGGCGGGCCACGAACCGCTGTCGTTCGGGAAACGGCGCCTCAGCGCGCCCGCGCCACCCGCAGGATCCGGAAGCCCTTGACGCTGTCCGCCCGCTCCGCGGTGAACCGGCCGGGCGCGCGCTCCTCGAGCATCCGGCCGATCCACGGCAGCAGCGAGTCCGCGCCGAGGTTCTTCTGCACCACCAGCCAGGCCTCGCCGCCGGGGGCCAGGCGTGGCAGCCACCGCTCCAGCAGGGCGTGCAGCGCCGGCTTGCCGATCCGGATGGGCGGGTTGGACCAGATGAGGTCGAACTCCGCGCCCTCGGGGACGTCCTCCGGCCGCAGTGCCACGACATTGCCGAGGCCCAGCGCCGCGGCGTTGTCGCGGGTCAGCTGCAGGGAGCGGTCGTTGACCTCGACGGCGGTCACCTCCGCCTCGGGCGACCGCAGCGCCAGCGTGAGGGCGATCGGTCCCCAGCCCGCGCCGACGTCGAGGAACCGGCCCGTCGCCGGCGGCGCGGGCACGGCCGAGAACAGGGCCGCGGTGCCCTTGTCCAGACCGTCCGGGGAGAAGATCCCGTTGGCCGTCTGGACCTCGACGTCGCGGCCGGCCAGGCGTGTCCGCAGGGTGCGGCGCCGCTCGGGCGCGGAGGGGTCGGCGTCGAAGTAGTGGGATGCGGAGCTCACGGCGACCATGGTAGCCAGCGGGTCGTCGCGGCCCTCAGCCCGACGCCGGCCCGGCCAGGTCCGCGAGGATCGCGCGCACGGCGTCGCGCCCGGCGCGGTTGGCCCCGACCGTGGACTGGGAGGGCCCGTAGCCGAGGAGGAACAGGCGCGGCTCGTCCAGGGCGCGCCCGCCCGCCACGCGGATGCCGCCGGCGGGCGTGCGCAGCCGCAGGGGAGCGAGGTGCCGGATCGCCGGCCGGAAGCCGGTGGCCCAGAGGATCACGTCCGCCGGTTCGAACGAGCCGTCGGGCATCCGCACCCCGTCCGGCTCGACGGCCGTGAACATGGGGTGGCGCACCAGCACGCCTCGTGTCTCGGCCTCGCGCACCCAGGACGAGCGGTGCATCCCGGTCGCCTCGACCACGGAGCCCGGCGGCAGGCCCGCACGGGTCCGTTCGTCCACCCCGCGCACCGACTCGGCCAGGGCGCCGGGCGCGGCCGAGTCCTGCCACTGCGGCTCGCGGCGGGTCACCCACAGGGTGTCCGCGACCGTGGAGATCTCGGCCAGCAGCTGCGTCGCCGAGACGCCCATGCCCACGATCACCACCCGCTGCCCGGCGAACTCGTCCTTGGACACGTAGTCATGGGTGTGCAGCTGCCGGCCGCGGAACGAGCGCATCCCGGGCACCGAGGGCCACCGCGGGGACGTCCAGGTGCCGGTCGCGTTGACCACGAAGTCCGCCCGCCACGTGCCCGGCGCCCCGTCCGTGCGGACGAAGAACCCGCGCGCACGTCCCGGCTCGCCGATCCGCTCGACGCGCCTCACACGCACGGGCCGCCGGATCGGCAGGGCGAACCGTGCCTCGTAGTCCGCGAAGTAGGCCGGCAGCAGGGCGTTGGCGCGCGCGGCCGGGTCGGCCGGCGGCACCGGGTCGCCGGGCAGCTCGTGGATGTGGTTGACGGTGGCCATCGTGAGCGAGTCCCAGCGGTGCTGCCACGCCCCGCCCGGGGCGGTCTCCGCGTCGAGCACCACGAACGTGCCGGGGGCGTCCTCGGGGACGCCGGCGGCGCCGTCGTCGTTCGGACCCAGCCCCACGAAGCCGCGGCGGCGCAGGTGGTAGGCGGCGGACAGCCCCGCCTGGCCCGCGCCGATCACGACGACGGTCGCCCAGCCCGTCCGGCCGGGCTGCGGCGGGGCGGGGGAGGGGGACGCGGTCATGCCCGCAGGATACGTGCGCGTCGTCAGCGGACCGGGCGCCGGGGCCCCTGTCGCCCACACGCGCCGCCCGGTACACTCGACGCCCATGTGGATCTTCCTGCGCTGACGCCCCCGCGTCACTGCCCGCCCCCGCCCCCTCGCGCGCCCGCCTCGGATGAGGCCGTCGAGCGCGCCCCGGCACCTGATGGAGATCCCACCATGGACGATGTGGTCCGTCCCTGCACGCCCGCCGACGAGACCTCGTGGCTGCGGTGCCGCGTGCTCACCTTCCCCATGCCGACGGAGCCGCCGCGAGATCGTCGCAGCGCGGCGCCGACCTCCGCCTAACCGGCCGTGCGCGTCACCCGCCACGTCCGCCCCCTGCGGACAGCCGCCTAACGCGTCCGCCGACCCCTCTACCCTGAGACGATCGGGTCGCCCGACCGCGGCGGCCCAGAGGAGACCATGACTGAGAAGAACCAGCACACCCCCGGCCCCCAGGGCGCCCACGGCTCCGAGGACGAGATCCAGGCCGTGATCGACCGCATCCTGGCCGCCGATGACGCTCGCCGCGCCTCCGAGCGCGAGGCGACCGGGCGCGGCTCCGCGGACAGTGTGGTCGCGGACCACGAGGACGCCCCCGACGCCGGCACCCCGGACCGCTCCGGCGCGCTCGCGGGCCGTGCACTCGCCCTGGACGAGGGCGAGGACGGGCACACGGACGCCGACGGTGACCAGGACGAGCTCGCCGCGCGCCACTCCCTCAAGCGCGTGCAGGGTCTGTCCACCGAGCTCGAGGACATGACCGAGGTCGAGTACCGCCAGCTGCGCCTGGAGCGCGTGGTGCTGGCGGGCGTCTGGACCGAGGGCTCCGCGGAGGATGCGGAGAACTCCCTGCGGGAGCTCGCCGCGCTCGCCGAGACCGCGGGCTCGGAGGTGCTCGACGGCGTCATCCAGCGCCGCGCCACCCCGGACCCGGCCACGTTCCTCGGCAAGGGCAAGGCGCAGGAGCTCGCCGAGATCGTGGCGCTCTCCGGTGCGGACACCGTGGTGGTGGACTCCGAGCTCGCCCCGTCTCAGCGTCGCGCGCTGGAGGACGTGGTGCGGGTGAAGGTGATCGACCGGACCGCGCTGATCCTGGACATCTTCGCCCAGCACGCGAGCTCGCGTGAGGGCCGCGCCCAGGTCGAGCTCGCGCAGCTCGAGTACCTGCTGCCGCGCCTGCGCGGCTGGGGCGAGTCCATGTCCCGGCAGGCCGGCGGCCGTGCCGCCGCCGGCGAGGGCATCGGCTCCCGCGGCCCCGGCGAGACCAAGATCGAGCTGGACCGCCGCCGCATCCGCACCCGCATGGCGAAGCTGCGCCGGGACATCGCCGGGATGAAGCCGGCCCGCGAGGCCAAGCGCGCCAACCGTCGTCGCAACCGGGTGCCGTCCGTGGCGATCGCCGGGTACACCAACGCCGGGAAGTCGTCCCTGCTCAACCGCCTCACCCACGCCGGGGTGCTCGTGGAGAACGCCCTGTTCGCCACGCTGGACCCCACCGTGCGCAAGGCCATGACGCCGGACGGCATCGGCTACACCCTCTCGGACACGGTCGGCTTCGTGCGGAACCTGCCCACGCAGCTGGTCGAGGCGTTCCGCTCCACCCTCGAGGAGGTCGCGGACGCGGACGTCATCCTGCACGTCGTGGACGGCTCGCACCCGGACCCCGAGGGCCAGATCGCCGCGGTGCGCTCCGTGTTCGCGGAGGTGGACGCGCACCGGATCCCCGAGATCATCGTGCTGAACAAGGCGGACGCCGCGGACCCGGCCGTCATCGCCCGGATCCGGGCCAAGGAGCCCCACGCCGTGGTGGTCTCCGCGCGCACCGGCGAGGGCATCGACGAGCTCGAGCGCGCCATCGCGGCCACCATCCCGCGGCCGGACGTGCGGCTCGAACTGCTGATCCCGTTCACCCGGGGTGAGCTGGTCTCCCGCCTCCACTCGGCGGACGCGGAGATCCTGGCCGAGGGCTACGAGGAGGGCGGCACCCGCCTGTCCGTGCTGGTCCGTGAGGACATCGCGCCGGACTTCGCCGAGTTCGTCGTGGAGGCGGACGCGTCGTGAGCGACGGGGTGAAGGAAGCCGGGGCGGGCGGCGCGCAGCCACGCACGGAGCACGAGCGCGAGGCGCTGCGCCTCCTGGACGCCGCGGTGCAGGCCACCGGCGGCCAGCACCGCGCGGGTCAGCGGGAGATGGTGCTGCAGGTGGCGCGCGCCCTCGAGTCGCGCCGCCACCTGCTCGTGCAGGCCGGCACCGGCACCGGCAAGTCCCTGGCCTACCTGATCCCCGCGCTCCAGCACGCGATGACGCAGGAGGACCCCGTCGTCGTCGCCACGGCCACGCTCGCGCTGCAGGCCCAGATCATGAAGCGGGACGCCCCTCGGCTGGTCGAGGCGCTCAAGGACGAGCTGCCTCGCGAGCCCGTCGTCGCCCTGGTCAAGGGCCGCTCCAACTACCTGTGCCGCCACAAGGTGGACGGCGGCTACCCCGGGGACGAGGGCGAGGAGGCCCTCTTCACGGTCGCCGACGACGGCGGGATGATCGGCTCCGCCACGGACGGCGCCGCCGGGCCCTCCTCCCTGTTGGGCAAGGAGGTCATGTACCTGCGGGCGTGGGCGGACCAGACCGAGACCGGGGACCGCGACGACCTCGAGGTCCCCGTCACCGACCGCGCGTGGCGGCAGGTCTCCGTCTCCGCGGTCGACTGCCTCGGCGCGTCCCGCTGCCCCCAGGCCGAGGAGTGCTTCTCCGAGCGGGCCCGCGCGGACGCGGCGGACGCGGACGTCGTGGTCACCAACCACGCGATGCTCGCCATCAGCGCCTTCGAGGGGCTCGCGGTGCTGCCGGCGTACTCGGCCGTCGTCGTGGACGAGGCCCACGAGCTCCAGGACCGGGTGACCGGTGCGGTCACCGGGCAGCTGTCCGGGTCGATCGTGCACGGCGCGGCCACCTCGCTGCGCCGCCACACCACGGTGGCCGTGGAGGACCTGATCGAGGCCGGGGCGGCCCTGGACCGCGCGTTCACGGACACCCCGTCCGGCCTGATCGCCGCGGGCCCGGACGAGGTGCAGGAGCAGGCCCTCACCGGCGTCCTCACGGCCGCGCGCCAGTGCCTGTCCGACCTCGGCCAGGACAAGGACAAGGAGGCCGACGCCGACGGCGGACGGCAGATGGCGCGCTCGCGGATCCTCGAGGTCCTCGAGGTGGTGGAGCGCATGCTCGCGGCCCGGCCCGAGGCCGACTTCCCCGAGGTGCTGTGGGCCACCCGCCCCGGCCACTTCGAGCCCGGCGTGGGCTGGCAGCCGGGGGACGAGACCGACCCGCCCCAGCTCTACGTGGCCCCGCTCTCGGTGGCCGGCAAGCTGCGGGAGGGCCTGTTCGGCAAGGCGACGACGGTGCTCACCTCCGCCACGCTCACCGTGGGCTCGGGGGAGCGCCGGTTCGACTCGGTGGCCGGCGACGTGGGCCTGGCCGGCCCGGACGCCCCGAAGTTCGAGGCCCTCGACGTCGGCAGCCCCTTCGACTACCCGCGTCAGGGGGTGCTCTACGTGGCCCGGCACCTGCCCCGGCCCGGCCGGACGGCCTCGCCCGAGTCCCTGGATGAGCTCGAGGCGCTCCTGAGGGCGTCGCGGGGCGGGGCCCTCGGCCTGTTCTCCTCGCGCCGGGCGGCCGAGGACGCCGCCGCCGAGATGCGCCGTCGGCTCGGGCCGAAGACCACGATCCTGTGCCAGGGGGACGCGACCCTCTCCGCCCTCGTGCGCCAGTTCTCCGAGGAGCCGGACACGTCCCTGTTCGGGACCATGAGCCTGTGGCAGGGCGTGGACGTGCCGGGGAACTCGCTGCGGCTCGTGGTGATCGACCGCATCCCGTTCCCGCGGCCGGACGACCCGCTCTCCCAGGCCCGCACCCGGGACGTCGCCCGGCACGGCGGCAACGGGTTCATGCGGATCTCCGCCACGCATGCGGCCGTGCGCATGGCCCAGGGCGCCGGGCGCCTCGTGCGCTCCGTGACGGACCGCGGCGTGGTGGCCGTGCTGGACCCCCGCCTGGCCACCGAGCGGTACGGCGGCTACATCACGAGCGCCCTGCCGGACTTCTGGCGCACCACGGACCGCGACGTCGTCCGCGGGGTGCTGGCACGGCTCGCCTCGGGCGATTGACCTCGCTCGGCCTCGGGCCGTCGGCCCGGCCGGAGGGAGCGGGTCAGAGCGAACGCAGGACCGTGACGACCCGCCCCATCACGGTGGCGTGATCGCCGAGGATGGGCTCGTAGGCCGTGTTCTGGGGGAGGAGCCAGGTGTGCCCGTCGCGGCGGCGGAAGGTCTTCACGGTGGCCTCGTCGTCGAGGAGGGCCGCGACGATGTCGCCATTCTCCGCCGTGTCCTGCCGGCGCACCACCACCCAGTCGCCGTCGCAGATCGCGGCGTCCACCATCGAGTCGCCCGTGACGCGCAGCATGAACAGCTCGCCCTCGCCCGTGAGGCGTCGCGGGATCGCCATGACGTCCTCGACCTGCTGCTCAGCCAGGACCGGGCCGCCCGCCGCGATGCGGCCGACCCAGGGGACCGGCACGCTGTCCGCCTCGTCTGCGCCGGTGTGCCACGCGGGGATCGCGGAGACCCGCGACGACGGCGCAGCGGTGGGGGAGGCGGCCTCGCCCAGCGGGGTGCCGTCCACGTCGAGCAGCACCTCGAGGGCACGCGGGCGTCCGGGGTCGCGCCGGATGTAGCCGTGCCGCTCGAGACGGCCCAGCTGGTGCGTGACGGAGGAGAGCGAGGCCAGGCCCGCGGCGTCGCCGATCTCGCGCATGGAGGGCGGGTAGCCGTGGTCGGCGATCGCGTCCCGGATGGTCTGCACGATCCGCCGCTGGCGGTCGGTGAGCGGCGCGCGCGCCGCCGGCTGATCGTCGGTGGTGCTCATGGCTGCCGTCCGTTCTCCCGGGGGTGATGGTGGCCGGCCTCGTGTTCCGGCGTCCGGCTGCCGTCCGGACGCTTACCGTGTCCGCCCCCGCTGGTTGCCTGTGTCCTGGCGGTCCCCGGGGGCGTTCCGGGGCGTCCGTGCATGGCCTCGAGCCTAGAGGAGAGCCGCCTCTCCTTCAAAGATATGTTCGATCTCGTCGTGGCATGTCTCGAACACCTGTGCTAGAAAGGCATTCGAACGGATTCGAACACATGTTCGATCACCTGGAGGGCATCCGCCCCGGAGGAGGACACCATGACGCTCACCACCGCCCAGTTCGCCGGCTCGCCCGCGACGGCGCGGCCGCGTCCGGCCACCATCCGTCTGACCCGCCGCGGCCGCCTCGTGCTGCGGGGGATCCCCGTGATCGCCGCGGCCGTGGCCGCCACGCTGGCGGCCGCCTTCTTCCTGGGTGTGCTGCTGTCGCCCGCCGCGGTGTCCGCGGACACCGCGGGGCCCGCCACCCAGTCCGTCACGGTCATGCCCGGGGACAGCCTGTGGACCATCGCCACCACGGTGGCTCCGGAGGCGGACGTCTACGAGGTGATCGCCACGATCGACGAGCTCAACGGGCTCGAGGGCCGGGCCCCCGCCCCGGGCGAGGAGCTGTTCGTCCCGGCCACGCGGTGACGCACGGCGGGCCTCGCCCTCCACGCTTCCTAGACTGGCGGCCATGACCGACCTCAGCTCTCTGCCCCTGCGTGAGAACCTCCGCGGCCTGAGCCCCTACGGCGCCCCCCAGCTGGACGTGCCGTACATGCTCAACACCAACGAGAACACGCATCCGGTGCCGGAGGAGGTCGCCACCGCCATCGCCGAGCGGGTCGCGGCCGTCGCCGGGGGGCTGAACCGCTACCCGGACCGCGAGTTCACGGGGCTGCGACATGCGCTCGCCGGCTACCTCGGCCACGGCCTCACGGCGGACCACGTGTGGGCCGGCAACGGCTCCAACGAGATCCTGCAGCAGATCCTCCAGGCCTTCGGCGGCCCCGGGCGGACACTGCTGAGCTTCCTGCCCTCGTACTCCATGTACCCGCTGCTGGCCGGCGGCACGGACACCGTGTTCGTGGACGGCGGCCGCGCCGAAGACCACACCCTCAGCGCCGAGCACGCGGCGGCCATGGTGCGGGAGCACCGTCCGCACGTCGTCTTCCTGGCCTCCCCCAACAACCCGACGGGCACCGCCCTGGACCTGGCGACCATCGAGGCCGTGTACGCCGCGCAGGCGCAGAACGAGGCCGCCGGCGGGCCCGGCGCGATGGTCGTCGTGGACGAGGCCTACGCGGAGTTCGCCCTCGCCGGCACCCGCTCCGCCCTCACCCTCCTGCCCGGCCGTGAGCGGCTGATCGTCACGCGCACCATGTCCAAGGCGTTCGCCCTGGCCGGCGCGCGCCTGGGCTACCTGGCCGCGGACCCCGCCGTCGCCGACGCCCTGCGCCTGGTGCGCCTGCCGTACCACCTCTCCGCGGTCACGCAGGCCACGGCGGAGGCCGCCCTCGATCACGTGGACGCGCTGCTGCGCACCGTGGAGGACATCAAGGCCCAGCGCGACCGCATCGTCTCCACCCTGCGCGGCCTGGGACTGAGGCCCTCGGTGTCCGACTCGAACTTCGTCTTCTTCGGTCACCTCGAGGACGCGTCCGACGTGTGGCGCCGCCTGCTCGACCGCGGCGTCCTCGTGCGGGACGTCGGCATCCCGCACCACCTGCGCGTCACCGCCGGCACCGAGGCGGAGACGACGGCGTTCCTCACCGCTCTCGCGGAGGTCCTCGGCGAGACCGGGCACCGGTCCTGAGGCGTCACCGGAGTCTCGGCGTCCGCCCGGCTCCCTAGGATGGGGACAGCGCGCGCGGCGCCCCGGCCCGCCGGCACCGGCCGCGCGCACCCGCATCCCCCCGCACCCGTCCCGGACCGGTGCGGACCCAGCCCGAGGAGGACCCGTGGCAGCCGAGCTGATCTCCGGACGCCGTGCGCGCATGACGCGCACCACGAGCGAGTCGGACGTGTACGTCGAGATGGATCTGGACGGCACCGGCCGCGCTGAGATCTCCACCACCGTGCCGTTCTACGACCACATGCTCACCGCGCTGTCCCGGCACTCCCAGATCGACCTGACGGTCCGTGCCACCGGGGACACGCACATCGACGTGCACCACACGGTCGAGGACGTCGCCATCACCCTGGGCGAGGTGCTCAAGACCGCGCTCGGGGACAAGTCCGGCATCCGCCGCTTCGGCGAGGCGTCCGTGCCGCTGGACGAGGCGCTGGCGCGCGCCGTCGTCGACGTCTCCGGCCGGCCGTACCTCGTGCACGAGGGCGAGCCCGAGGGCCAGCAGTACCACCTCATCGGCGGGCACTTCACCGGTTCCATGACCCGCCATGTGTTCGAGTCGATCACGTACCACGCGGCGATCTGCCTCCACATGGACGTCGTGCGAGGCCGGGATCCGCACCACATCGTCGAGGCGCAGTTCAAGGCCTTCGCCCGCGCCCTGCGCGCCGCCGTCGAGGACGACCCCCGCATGACCGGCGTGCCCTCCACCAAGGGCGCCCTCTGATGGCCCGCCCCACCACCGTCCCCGGTGTGCGGCCGCGCGTCGCCGTCCTGGACTACGGCTCGGGCAACGTGCACTCGGCGCTGCGTGCCGTGGAGCGGGCCGGCGCGGAGGTCGAGCTCACGCGCGATCCGCAGGCCGTGCAGGAGGCCGACGGGCTGCTCGTGCCCGGCGTCGGGGCGTACGCGTCCGTGATGCGGGCACTGACCGAGGTCGGCGGCACCCGCTGGATCGGCCGCCGCGTGGCCGGGGGCCGACCCGTCCTCGGCATCTGCGTGGGCCACCAGATCCTCTTCGACGCCGGCGTCGAGCACGGCGAGCGCACCGCAGGCATGGGGGAGTGGCCGGGTGTCGTCGCCGAGCTGCCCGCCGAGGTCCTGCCCCACATGGGCTGGAACACCGTCCGGCCGCCCGAGGGCAGCGCCCTCTTCGCGGGCATCGAGGACGAGCGGTTCTACTTCGTCCACTCCTACGGCGTGCTCGAATGGGAGTTCGACCAGACGATCTCCGCCATGCGTCCGCCCCAGGTCACCTGGGCGCACCACGGCGCGGACTTCATCGCCGCCGTGGAGAACGGCCCCCTGTCGGCCACGCAGTTCCACCCCGAGAAGTCCGGGGACGCCGGGCTGCAGCTGCTGCGCAACTGGCTGGAGACCCTCTGATGCCCTACTGGTCCGTCCTGTACCTCGCCCTCGGCGGGCTGCTGCTCGGCGCCGCCTGGTCCATGCGCACGCAGAAGGCGCCGCTGTGGGCCATCGTGATCGTCCTCGTGCTGGCCGGCATGGCCATCGCCGCCTCCTTCCTGACCGTCGGCGCCTGACCGCGCCGGCCGCCCCACCCGAGAGGAACCCCATGACCCCGAACGCCCCCGCCCTCGAGCTGCTGCCCGCCGTCGACGTCCAGGACGGCCAGGCCGTCCGCCTCGTCCAGGGCGAGGCCGGCAGCGCCACCTCGTACGGCGACCCGGTCACCGCCGCCCTGGACTGGCAGCGCGCCGGCGCGGAGTGGATCCACCTCGTGGACCTGGACGCCGCCTTCGGCCGCGGTGACAACCGCGAGGTCATGCGCCGTGTGGTGGAGGAGATCGGCGTGAAGATCGAGCTGTCCGGCGGCATCCGCGACGACGCCTCGCTCGAGAACGCCCTCGAGATGGGTGCGGCGCGGGTGAACCTGGGCACCGCCGCCCTCGAGGACCCGGAGTGGACCGCGCGCGTCATCGAGCGCTTCGGCGACCGGGTGGCCGTGGGCCTCGACGTGCGCGGCACCACGCTCGCCGCCCGCGGCTGGACCAAGGAGGGCGGCGACCTCTGGGAGGTGCTCGCCCGCCTCGAGGATGCCGGCTGCGCCCGCTACGTGGTCACCGACGTCACGAAGGACGGCACGCTCAAGGGGCCGAACACGGAGCTGCTCGCCCAGGTCTGCGCGAAGACCGCGAAGCCGGTCGTCGCCTCGGGCGGCATCTCCTCCCTCGAGGACGTTGCCGCGCTCGCGGCCATGACCGGCCAGGGCGTCGAGGGCGCGATCATGGGCAAGGCGCTGTACGCCGGCCGCTTCAGCCTGGAGCAGGCGCTGGCCGTCGCCGGCGGCGCCACGGTGGAGCAGGCGCGCTCCGAGCAGCCCGGCCCGGTCGCCCCGTGACGGGCTCGCACGACGACGGCGGCCTGGCCCGCGACGACGGGCTCGGTCCGATCGACGAGACGGTCGCGGTGCCGCATCCGGCGGCCCGGGAGCTGCCGGGGCACATCCGGGCCGCACTCGACCGCATGCGGGAGAAGACCGCGGGCGAGAACACCGCGGACACCGCGGGCGTCCCGTGGCAGGGCCGTGACCTCTCCGGCCCCGGCGTGGACGGCTCCGCGAACCCGTTGCACGTGTTCGACGAGGACGACGGCACCAGCCCGGCCGAGTGGACCGCCGTCATGGCGGCCCTGACGGACGGCTCCGCCGGTGAGCGGGAGGTGACGGAGGTGCTCGCGCGCATCCGCGTGTTCGCCGCCGTCGTGCCCACCCTTGCCGTGGACGAGGACGACGTCCACGACCACGCCGACCACACCGGCCACGAGCACGACGTCGCGGCGCACGGGGACAAGGCCGCGGACGTGGCCCTCGTGACCATGCGCGCGCCGGACGGCCGGCAGGCGCTGCCGGTGTTCACGAACGTGCCCGCGCTGACGGCGTGGAACCCGGTCGCCCGACCCGTGGCCGTGTGGCTGCCGCGTGCCTGCCTGTCCGCCGTGGACGAGGGCTGTGAGCTCGTCGTCATCGACGCCGGCGCCGAGCACACGTACGTGGTGCGACGCCCGGCCGTGTGGTCGCTCGCCCAGCAGAGGGAGTGGACCCCCGCCTATCGGGACCAGGAGATCGCGGACGAGATCGCCGAGGTCGCCGACCTGGTCCCGAACCTGCTCAACCTGGGCCTCGCACCCGGGTCGGGGGTGGCCACGCACACGGGCTCCGGCGCGGTGATGAACGGAGGCGGGGCCGGGCCCGAGCTGCAGATCGTCGCGATGCCCACCCGGGACGCCGACGCGGCCGGGGTGCGCCTGATGACGGCCACGCTCAAGACCCTCCTGGCAGACCTGCCGCTGCTGGCCGAGCGGGCCGACTCCGTGGAGATCACGGTCCGCCGACCCTGATCGGTCGCCCGGCCTGTCCGGTACCGTTGAGGGGGAGGGGAGGGCCCGTGGTGGCCCCACCCCATCCTGGAGGCCGTGCGCCGCGCGCCGGCCCCATGCCTCCCATCCTCCGAGGAGTACCCATGAGAACCAGAACCTTGACCGGCGTCGCCACCGCGGCGCTGGGCGCGGTGGTGGTGGCCGGTGCCGGCCCCGCCCTCGCGCAGACCACGCTCACCCAGGGCTCGGCGATCACCGCGCCGGCCGGGGCGTGCAGTCTGACCATCGTCGACGACGCCACCGCCTACACCGCGGCCCACTGTGGTGCGGGCCAATGGCAGATCGGCTCGACCGTCCGCGACGTCGACGGCACCGCGATCGGCACCGTCTCGGCACTGCCCGGCGATTCGGGCGTGGACGCGGTCCGCGTGGCCCTGGCCGACGACGTCGACGTCGTGGGCGACTGGTCCACGCGGCCGGCCTCGTCCATCGGTGTGGGCGAGACCGTCTACACCCACGGCTCGTCCGTGCCGCTGGGCGCGCCGAACACCGTGTCCCACACGCAGACCTTCGAGGCCGCCACGGTCTGCGACGACGCGTACGCGGATCAGGTTGCCCTCGACACCGCCTCGACCTACGCCGGCGACTCGGGCGGGGCCGTCTATGACGCCCAGCAGCGGGTGGTCGGGGTCATCTCGGGCATCGCCCCGGTGACCTTCGACGCCGAGGGCAACGTGGTGGGCTGCGACGCCCAGGCGATGTCCTCGATCATGGTCCCGGTCGAGTCCCTCGACGCGCTGGACGCCTCCGCGGCGCCCGCCGCCGAGACCGCCGCGGCCGCGGAGACCGCTCCGGCCGCCGAGACCGCCCCGGCGATCGCCGACGTCGCGGGCCCCGTGGCCGACGAGGACCTGCCCACCGGCGGCGAGCCCGCCGTGGACGAGTCCGAGCTGACCGAGTTCACGCCGGCCGAGGAGGAGGCCATCGCGGCCGAGCTCAAGGCCCGCGCCGAGGCCGCCGCGGAGGAGGAGGCCGCCGAGGCGGCCCCCGCTGCTGAGGCCCCGGCCGCCGAGGCCGCCGCGCCGGGCGTGACCGACGTCGTGGCCGCGCCCGCCGAGGGTGTCGCCTACGGCACCCAGGTGGTCGCGCAGACGGATCAGGGCGGCTTCGCCTCCGTCACCGTCACGGCCTACGACGCGGACGGCACCGTCCTGGGCCAGGACGGCCTGGACCTCACCGGCGAGTACCGCGCCTGGCTGCCCGTGCCGGCCGAGGTGCCCGCGGGCGGCTCCGTGGTGGTCACCGTGGTCGACGCCGCCGGCGCCGCCACGGACGCCACCGTGACCCTGGGCGGTCAGCTGGTCGGCTGATCGATTCCGCCCCGAACGGCACGACGAGGCCCGGTGATCCCGCACGGATCACCGGGCCTCGTCACGTCCCGGGGCGGCCCCGGCCAGGTGGGGACGCGGTCAGCACAGCCCCTCGAGCCGCCGCCCCAGGCGGGAGAAGATCCGGGTGAGGGACTCCGCCTCGCCCGGCGCCAGGTCGCCGAGGAAGAGCTCGTCCACCTGCCGGGCGTGCTCGATCGCGGCGCGCCGGAAGGCGGACCGGCCCTCGTCGGTGAGGACGGCCTCGAAGCCCCGCCGGTCACAGGCCACCGGGCGGCGGTCGATCAGGCCGCGGGCCACGAGCGTCTTCACCTGGTAGGTGATGCGCGACGGGGAGAAGACCATCCGGGACGCCAGCTCTCCCAGCCGGAGCCGGCCCTCGGGGGACTCGTAGAGGAGCAGCAGCAGGTTGTAGTCGGCCAGCGACATGCCGCAGTCCTGTTTCAGGCGGCGCTCCAGCACCTCCGTGAGCATCTGGGTGGCCTCGAAGTAGGCGCGCCAGGCGCGCTTGGGCGGGTCCACCGGGCGGTGCGCCTCCGAGGCGGAGCCGAACCAGCCGCCGTCGGGCTCCGCCGGCGCCGCGTCCTGCGTGGCGGGCTCAGGGGCCGGGGTTGAGGAGCTGCTCAAAGGGGGTCACCTCCAGGTCGAGGTCCGCGGGCGCGGCGGCGCGTGCCCGCGGGGGGCGGTTCAGGGTGATCTCGGCCAGGTCGCGTCCGGCGGCCCGGATGCGGGACTGCAGCGGGTCGGTCCGCATCGAGGCCTGCACGCCGGCCGCCTCGCCCCAGTCGTCCGAGGCCGCGAAGACCGCGGTCGGCACGATGCGGGCCTTGAGGTAGGCGAACAGCGGCCGCATGGCGGTGTCGATCATGAGCGAGTGGCGGGCGGTGCCGCCGGTGGCGCCGAGGAGCACGGGCACCCCGACGACGGACGTGGGCTCCGCGAGGTCCCAGAAGGACTTGAACAGGCCCGAGTAGGAGGCCTTGTACGTGGGCGAGACCGCGATGACGGCGTCGGCCTGGGCGACCTCGTCCAGGGCGGCGCGCAGGGCCGGGGAGATGGCGAAGGTCACCAGGGCCTGCGCGATGTCCACGGCGAGCTCCCGCAGCGTGATCAGGTGGATCTGCGGGACCACGCCGTGCTCGGAGAGCGCCGCCGAGGCGGACTCCGCCATGCGTTCGGCGAGCATGCGGGTCTGGGACGGGTCCCCGGACCCGCCGGAGACCACGGCGAGGTGCCGGGCCTGCGGCGTGAACGGGGCGGAGGCATCGGGGGCGCCGGGGGTGGTCACTGCGCGGCACCGCCCTTCGCGGCATCGGCGGTGGCGCGCTGCTCGGCGGCCGCCGCGCGGTCGAGCTGGGCCTGCGATCCCTCCTTGCCGCCGGGCACGGGAGCCTCGCCGCGGCGGGCGCGTGCCACGAGGAACTCGTGGGTCGGGGCCGCCGGGACGTCGTCCGGCTTCAGAGCGTCGAACTCCTTGCGCAGCACGGGCAGGACCTCCTCGCCGAAGAGGTCGATCTGCCGCAGGACGGTGTCCGTGGGCAGGCCGGCGTGGTCGATGAGGAACATCTGACGCTGGTAGTCGCCCACCCAGTCGCGGAACGTGAGCGTGCGCTCGATGACCTGCTGCGGCGAGCCGACCGTCAGGGGCGTCATCCTCGAGAAGTCCTCGAGGGACGGGCCGTGGCCGTAGACCGGCGCGTTGTCGAAGTAGGGGCGGAACTCCGCCACGGCGTCCTGCGAGTTCTTCGCCATGTAGGCCTGGCCGCCCAGGGCCACGTACGCCTGATGGGCCTTGCCGTGGCCGTAGTACTCGTAGCGCTGGCGGTACAGGCGCACCATCTGGATGACGTGCTCCTTGTTCCAGAAGATGTTGTTGTGGAAGTAGCCGTCGCCGTAGTAGGCGGCCTGCTCGGCGATCTCGGGGGAGCGGATGGAGCCGTGCCACACGAAGGGGGCGACGCCGTCCAGGGGCTGCGGGGTGAGGGTGAAGTCCTGCAGCGGGGTGCGGTGGTTGCCGCTCCAGTCCACGGTCTCCTCGTGCCACAGGCGGTAGAGGAGGTTGTAGTTCTCCACGGCGAGTTGGATGCCCTGGCGGATGTCCTTGCCGAACCACGGGTACACGGGGCCGGTGTTGCCGCGGCCCATCGTCAGGTCCACGCGACCGTCGGCGAGGTGCTGCAGGTACGCGTAGTCCTCGGCCAGACGCACCGGGTCCATGGTGGTGATCAGGGTCGTCGCCGTGGAGAGCTGGAGGGTCTCGGTCTGCGCGGCCAGGTAGGCCAGCAGCGTGGGCGGGTTGCCCGGGGCCACGAAGGGCGGGTTGTGGTGCTGGCCGGTCGCGAACACCTCGAAGCCCGCCTGCTCGGCGTGGCGGGCGATCTTGACGGTGTCCTTGATCCGCTGATGCTCGGTGGGGGCGGTCCCGTTCGTCGGATCGGCGGTGATGTCGCCGATCGTGAAGACGCCGAACTGCATGGTGTGCTCCTCAGTGTGCCCGGGGGCGGGTCTCACGGTGCCGGCCGCGCCGTCGCCGTGTTCTTCAAAAATGAACTATACCGCACAACGAGCCGCCCCGTCCTGAATATTCCGCAGGGCCCGACACGGCAGACTGGTCCCATGAGCCCCGCCTTCGACGCCGGTCGCCTCGCCCACACGGACGTCCTCATCCTGCAGCAGGTGACGAGCTTCCTGTCCAACGACATCCAGGTGACGGACCCGGACGGGCGCACCGTCGTCTCGGTGGTCACCACGGGCGGGGGACTGGGCCGAATGCTGATGGGGAACCGCAGCTTCGACGTGGTCGACGGTGACGACGGCCGCGTGCTCTTCCGCCTCGCCGACCCGGCCACGTTCGGCCGCGACCGCTTCGCGATCCTGGACGCCGACGGGCTGCCCTTCGCCAACCTCGTCCGCCAGATCGCGTTCCTGCGGACGTCCGTGAACGTCGAGGTCGTGGACGGCACGTGCTTCGCGGTGACCGGCGACCTGTGGGACCACGACTACGCCATGACCGTGGGCCAGCAGCCGATCGCCCGCGTGACCGCGCGGTTCGGAGGCGTCATGAACGCCCTGGCCGGGCGCTCGCGGTACGAGATGCGCCTGGACCCCGGCATGCCGCCCGTGGTGCGCTGCGCCGTGCTCGGCACGGCCATCGCACTCGACCTGATCCGGGCCAAGGACCGGCGCAGCAACAGCTGAGTCCGCCGAGCGCGCGGCCGTCTCGGCGGCGCCTCCGGGGCGTGCCTTGACGCCTCCCATAGGATTCGACGGTGGACTTCGGAGCGTACGGACGGCTGTTGCAGGACCCTCGGATCCGCCATCTGCTGGCGGTGGGGTTCATCGCCCGCTTCCCGCACACCGCGGCCGGGGTGATCCTCACCCTCCACGTGGCGCTCACGCTGGGCCTGGGCTACGGCCAGGCCGGCCTGGCCGGGGCGGCGATGACGCTGGGCATCGCGGTGGGCTCGCCGTGGCGGGGCCGCGTGGTGGACGCGAAGGGGCTGCGCCGTGCACTGCTGCCCTCCGTGATCGCGGAGGCCGTGATCTGGCCGATCGTCCCGTGGCTGCCGTTCTGGCCGATGCTCCTGGCCGTGTTCCTGGGCGGCGTGTTCTCACTGCCGATCTTCTCCGTCGTCCGGCAGGGACTCGGCGTGCTCACCCACGGCAAGGACCGGCAGACGGCGTTTGCCCTGGACTCCATCGTCACGGAGACGATCTTCATGATGGGCCCGGCGCTGGGCGCCGTCGTCGCGGCCACGTGGTCGAGTGCCCTCGGCCTGACCATCGTCGGCCTCTCCAGCGCGCTGGGCGGCATCCTGCTGATGTGGTTCAACCCGCCGACACGGTCGAGTCAGCTGGCCGTCGTCGGACCGGCGACCGAGGATCCCTACACCGAGGAGCAGGACCGTCAGGAGGCGATCGCCCAGGCGGTGACCGCCGCGCCCATGCACGTGGAGATGGCCGCCCCCAGCCTGGCCACCGGCGCGCTGCCGGCCATTACGGAGGCCATCCCCCTCGTCACCGGGTCGCTGCCCGTCATCGCCGCGGACGGCTCCGGGCCGACGACGGCGCCGCGCCGGGCCCGGGCCGAGCGGCTGCGGCAGTGGCGGCGGACCCACTTCTCCTGGGTCGGGCCGGAGGTGCTCGGTGTGCTCGTGGTGTCGATGGCGGCCGGGATCGTCATGGTCGGCACCGAGGTCTCGATGGTGGCCGAGCTGGAGTCGCAGGGCGCCGCGGCGTCGGTGGGTCTGGTGTACGCGTTCTGGTGCGGCGCCTCCGCCGTGGGCGGGCTGTTCTACGGGGCGTGGGGCCGCCAGGTGCACCCGTACCTGCTGATGGCGCTGTTCGCCGTGGCGACGGTGCCGCTCGCGCTCGTGGACGGGGTGTGGGCGCTCGCGCTGGCCTCGATCCCCTCGGGTCTGCTGACGGCGCCGACCCTGGCCTCGGCCTCGTCCCGGCTCTCGCACCTCGTGGTGGAGGAGCGGCGCGGCGAGGCGATGGGCTTCTACGGCTCGGCCATGACCGCCGGCGCCGCCATGGGCGCCCCGCTGGCCGGCGTGTTCATCGACGGCGTCGCCCCGTCCGCGGGCTACGTGTTCGCGGCGGCCGCGGGCTTCGTGCTCGTGCTGCTGGCCGCCCTGGCGACGGTGATGCGCGGGCGGCGTCCCGCCTGAGCCGGACCCGCTCCGCGCGTCAGGCCAGGAGCTCGTGGATGCGGCGGACCAGCACGGCGGTGAGGTCCGCGTCGAAGTCCGCGGTGGAGGAGTCCATGAACAGGTGCCGGTCCGTGTCGTACTCGAAGAGGTCGGCGGGGCGGTCCGGGTGCTCGGCGGTGGCCGCGTAGGAGCGGGCGGTCTCGAGGTCGCCCTCGAGGGCCCAGGGGTCGCGGGTGCCGAGGTGGATCTGCAGGGCGGTGTGGGGCTGCCAGAGCGGGGCGTAGGCGTCGAGGGCCTCGGCGCCGGCCATGGCGATGCACGCGCGGAAGCCGGGGACCACCTGGGCGGCACGCCAGGCGGGCATCACGCCCATGCTGATGCCCGCGACGACGGAGGCCTCCTGGTGCTCGGCACACGCCCGCATGCCGCGTCGGCCGATCTCCTCGAAGCCGAGGTGCTGGGCGTGGGCGACACCCTCGTCCACGGTGGCGAACGTGCGGCCGTCGTAGAGGTCAGGGGTGTGGACGGTGTGACCGCCGCTGGCGATCTGTTCGGCGAGCGCGCGCACGCCGTCTGTGAGACCGAGGGCGTGGTGGAAGAGGACGATCTGCGCCATGGGTCAGAGCGTAGACCGCGGTGAGCGGCTGCCCCAGAGTGCGGGTGGGTGATCGGGGCGAAGAAGTGAGGTGGCTCGCGTCTGTCGCCACGGGTGAGTTGCCGCTCATTGCGTGGAGGGCAAGCGCAGTGTTTCTCCGACCGGTGCCCTGGGTTCTCGTCTCGGCGGCCCCAGGACAGCACCGTCTCAGTCTTCACGTCGCGCGGTCGGAGACTGCGCGAGCGAGCGGCGAGGAATCTTCTGCATGAGTGCCGAGGCACTCGTGCGATCGGTCACGGGGCTGCTCGAGGCAGGAGCGGCCAGCGGCCTCCTGGCCTCATCCGTCCTGCGACCTTCGGGACGTCTTCGCCGGACGATGCGGCGTCCCCTTTGGACGGACGGCGACGAAGGGGCGCCCTGTCCGACTGCTCCTGGCGACCTCGACCACGGCATCCACGTTCGACGGAGGACGGGAGAACGTCTCGCCGGGTGGACGTCGGAGCTGAGTCCACCGTTCCGCTGCGGTCACACGGGAATCGCCGTCAGTGCGGTCACGCCGGGGCGGGAGACGCGAGCTGGCAGGGCATGCCGGGTTCGGGGACGGCGGGACTGATGTGCACGGCCCGCCCCGGCAGGGGCTCGACCTCGGTCAGCCGGGGCCAGATGAGCCGGTGCTCGGCGTTCGTCCCGGCCGGCACGAAGAAGCGGTGGGGCAGGTGCAGCAGCAGCCGGCCCGTCGCCAGCTCTCGGCCGCCGAACACCGCCAACCGCAGGCCGGCGGCGGTCGGACGGCCGAGCCAGTCGTGCACGTCCTCCTCGACCGTGCGGTAGGTGTCCCCGACGCGCAGGCCGGACCACGCGTTCCAGCCCGTGATCACCGCCGTGCCGCCGGCGGCCGCGAGCTCGCGCAGGCGGGCCAGGGCGGCCTCCCCGGCCCCCTCGACGTCCGGGGTCAGCACCGGCGTCCCGGACCGCGCGGCCGCCGCGGCCTCCCCGGTGCCGTCCAGCACGGCCACCGGCCGGCCGCTGCGCAGCGCCACTTCGACGACGGCGGCCAGCGTCTCCGCGCGACCGCCCGCGGCCTCGACGATCCATGCGGTGCGTCCCTCCGCGCCGGTCGGCCACCGCCAGGGACGGTGCCGGCCGTGGGCCGCGTCGTCGAGCAGGGCCAGGGCCGTGGCCTCCGCCCGGCGAGCGCGGTCCGGCACCCAGCGCTCCGGCAGGGCGGGGGTGACCACGGGCGGGGGTGTCGGCCAGTCACCCGCCGCGTACTTCTCCACCAGGACCGAGACGACGGCCTCCCAGGGGGCGACGGCCGGGGCGGCCGCGGCCTCGCCCAGCCGTCGCCACACGGGCGTGCCGCCGTCGACCGTCCACTGGGACGCGCGGAACGAGACCGTCGGGCGCCCCGCCGTCGAGAGGATCGCGGAGCCGGGGCGACGCGGGTCGAGCCGGGCCGCGGCGGCCGTGCCCACGAGGTCCCACGACTCCTGCTCCGTCGCGGTGCGCAGGGCGATCGTGCTGCCCAGGTTCGAGCGCAGGTCCGAGCCCACCGCACCCGTGGCCCGCTGCGTGGCCAGGATGAGGTGGAAGCCGAGGGAACGGCCCGTGGCGGCCAGACGCTGCAGGACGGCGGCCGCGTCCGGGTGGTCGTCCACGAGCACGCGCAGTTCGTCGATCGCCACGACGAGCCGAGGCAGCGCCGCGTCCGGATGGCGGCGGCGGAAGCCGGGATAGTCGCTGACCCCGGCCTCCGCGAAGAGGGCCTCGCGGCGATGCAGCTCCGCCCGGATGGCGCTCAGCGCCCGCAACGAGGCCGTTCCCACGTGGTTGGTCTCCAGGCTCATCGTGTGGGGGAGCGCGCCCAGCGGACCGAACGACGCGCCGCCCTTGAAGTCCAGCAGCAGGAACGCGACCTCGGCCGGCGGGTGGTGCGCCGCGGCCCCCAGCAGGAGGGACAGCAGGAGATCCGACTTCCCGGATCCCGTGGTGCCCGCGATGAGCAGGTGCGGCCCGTCGGCGGCCAGGTCCATCTCGACGACGCCCGTCTCGTCGCCGCCCCGGGCGAGGGTCACGGTGAGCCCGTCGACGGCATCGCGGGCGCCCACCTGCCCCGGTGGTGTGAGCGTGCCGTCCCCGTCGTCGGTGGGCAGCAGGCCGAGGTCCACGACGTCGTCGGCCAGCTCGGTCAGCCAGGCGACCAGGGTGCCGTCGGCGAGGCCGTCGGCGGTCACGTCCTCGAAGCGCTGCTGTTCGGCCGGGACCACGACGGTGCGCCCGCGCAGGTCGACGACGGCGTCCCCCGGCGCAGGCGACGGCCCGGTGAAGTCGTACCGCGTCCAGGGCAGATCCGTCCGGGCCGTGGGCGTCGTCCCCGCGTCGTCGCCGATGGCGGCCCGCCACGCTCGCCACGCCGGATCCAGTGCCGCGTCCTCAGGAGCCGACACCAGCAGCCGCGGGCCGGACCCGCCCGACCACCAGGTGCGGCGGACTCCACCGGCCTCCACCACGAACGCGCCGTCGGCGGCCACCGCGTGCCGCAGGAGCTGGAACACCGCCCACCGGCAGGCCCCGGCCACATCGCGCGGCGGCCCGAGCACGACGACGCGCGACTCCGGCGGTGACGTCGTCATCACGGTGCGCCGCGACGTGACGGCCTCCACCCATGCCTCGTCCGGGTCGTCCCGCGACAGGGACAGCGCCCCGACGCCGGAACCCCACGAGACCGCCACGGCCTCGTCGGCCCCCGCCGTCAGCCCGAAGCGGTCCGTCGCGCCGGAGCGGACGGCGCGGGCCACCGCACCGGGGCTCAGTGCCGCCTGAGCCCGCCGGCGCACGACCGCGTCCGCGCGGGCGGCGAGCAGCCGCGCATGCCGCAGCCGGGTGCGGCGCTGCATCGCCAGCATGACCAGCGCCACCGTCACGGACAGCACGCCGAACAGCAGGAACATCGGGTTGCCCATCATCAGGACCAGGGCGACCCCGAGCACCAGCGGGCCCAGGGCCGCCACCAGCGGGATCACGACGGACTGCCGGGCCGGTGGGGATCCGAGGTCGACGGCGGGCGGCTCCGGCGTGACCGGCCGCGGCAGGGCGGCCCCGGGCCCGCGGACCAGGCCCAGGGCGGTCCGGCCCACAGGGAGCGGGCTGCGGCCGTCCCACAGGCGTCCGGTGTCCCGAGGACCGTCGTGGACGTGCAGCCCGGTGGGCGCGAGCCGCAGACGCATCGGCCGCGACGGGGCAGAGGGGTCGTCCAGCAGCAGCCGCGCCCCACCGCGTCCCGTGCTCAACCCGCCCTCCCCCAGAGGGACGAGGCGGCCGGCGTCGGGTCCGTGCTCGGTGACCACCGCGAGCTCCGGCCCCCGGGCCGGTGCACTCCCGACCCGTTCCGCGTACGTCACGCTGCGCGGCCCGGCAGCGCACCGGTGCAGCGACCGGGCGGGAAAACGTTCCCGCACCGCCCGGTCCTGCTCGTCCGCGTCGGCGGGGAAGTGCTCCACCCGCCATGTCTCGGGAGCGGCCCCGCCCAGGATCCGCACGCTCCAGGCCATCCCCGCCCCTCCCTCCTGAGACCGGCGACCGGCCCGTCCGGCCGCCTGGGGACGACCCTGCCACGGCCTGATGGCGGTTCGGGCGGCCTGTGGACAACTCCCCGTCGAACGGGACCGCCGCCACGTTGTCCACAGTCATGGTGTCCTGGACCACACGCATCGACGGAACGGGGTATCTTCCTGATCGAGACATGTGCGGCGCTGGGGATGGCGCCGAATCGGGCACAGGAGGGACACATGGATGCGGTGCGCATTCTCGAGGACGAGATCCGGGAGATCGTCCGGCGGCAGGGCATCGACCCGCAGCGTGAGCACGCCCGGGTCCTGACGCTCATCCAGGACGCGGCCGCGGACTACGAGTCCCGCGCGATGGTCAGCTCGCTGCCGGACCTGGAGGATCCCGTGGCGGCGCGGCAGGACCTGTTCGACCGCATCGCGGGCCTCGGGCCGCTCCAGCGGCTCATGGACGATCCCTCCGTGGAGGAGATCTGGCTGAACGCGCCGGACGCCGTCTACTGCGCGCGGTCCGGCCGCTCCGAGCTGACGGGCATCGTCCTGACCGAGGAGGAGGTGCAGGACCTCGTCGAAGTCATGTTGAAGTCCTCGGGCCGGCGGCTGGACCTGTCGATGCCGTTCGTCGACGCGGCCCTGCCAGACGGTTCGCGCCTGCACGTGGCCATCCCCGACATCACGCGGCGGCACTGGGCCGTGAACATCCGGAAGTTCATCGCCCGGGCGCGCCGGCTGGACGACCTCGTCCGGGGCGGTTCCCTCACTCCGACGGCGGCCCGCTTCCTGGACGCGGCCGTGGACGCGGGCATGAACATCCTCGTCAGCGGGGCCACCCAGGCGGGCAAGACCACCCTGCTCAACTGCCTGGCTTCGGCCATCGGCCCGCGGGAGCGGGTGATCACCGTGGAGGAGATCTTCGAGCTGCAGATCCCGGTGCGCGACGTCGTCGGGCTGCAGTGCCGCCAGCCGAACCTGGAGGGCCACGGCGAGATCCCGCTGCGTCGCCTCGTCAAGGAGGCGCTGCGGATGCGCCCGGACCGCCTGATCGTCGGCGAGGTGCGCGAGGCCGAGGCGCTGGACATGCTCGTCGCTCTGAACTCCGGCCTGGCCGGCATGTGCACGATCCACGCGAACTCGGCCGCGGACGCGCTCACGAAGCTCTGCACGCTGCCGCTGCTGGCCGGGGAGAACATCTCCCGGGACTTCGTCGTCCCGACGGTCGCCACGTGCATCGACGTCGTCGTGCACTGCGAGCGCGACCGTCAGGGCCGCCGGCGGGTGCGGGAGATCCTCACCGTCGGCTCACGGGTGGAGGGCGGGGTCATCGAGACGTCGGCGCTCTTCCAGCGTGACGCCGAGGGCGACCTGCGCCTCAACGAGGGTGCGAACCTGGAGTTCGAGGCGCTCGCCCGTCGCGGCGTGGACGTCCACGAGCTGGTGGGGCTGCGCTGATGGCCGCGCTGCTGGGGCTCGCGCTCGGCTGCGGCCTGTTCCTGCTGTGGTGGTCCCTCTGGTCCCCTCCCACGGAGAAACCCGGGGCCGCCCGCCCCGACTCGCGCCTGCGTGTGCTGATCGCCCAGTCCGGCATCCAGCGTCTCAGCCCGGCCGGCGTCGTGTCCGCCATGGCCGTCGGCGGTCTCGTGGTCGGGCTGCTCGTCCTGTCGCTGACCAGTACGTGGACCATCGCCGCGTGCTTCGCCGTCTTCGGCGCGGCCGTGCCCTGGCTGCTGTTGTCCTGGCAGGCCCGCCGGCGGTCCACGGCACTGCGCGAGCTGTGGCCGGACGCGATCGACCACGCCCGGTCGGCCATCCGCGCGGGCCTGACTCTCCCGGAGGCGCTCATCCAGCTCGGGGAGACCGGGCCGGAGGGGCTGCGCGAGCCGTTCCAGCACTTCGCCCGGGACTACCGGGCCGGAGCCCGCTTCGTGGACGCACTGGACCGGCTCAAGGCCCGGATGGCCGACCCCGTCGCGGACCGCCTGGTGGTCTCGCTGCGCCTGACCCGCGAGGTCGGCGGCGCCGACATCGGCCGTCTGCTGCAGACCCTCTCCGAGTTCCTCCGGCAGGACGCCCGCATCCGCGCCGAGCTCGAGGCCCGGCAGTCGTGGACCGTGAACGCGGCCCGGTTGGCGGTGTGCGCCCCGTGGCTCGTGCTCCTGCTGCTGGGGACCCAGCCCGCCGCGGTCGCGGCCTACCGGTCCGCCGCCGGCGGGGCCGTGCTCCTCGCCGGCATGGTGGCCTCCGTCGTCTGCTACCGCGTCATGCTCCGCATCGGCGCGCTGCCCCGGGAGAAGCGGGTGTTCGCATGACGTCCGCGCTGATCTGGGCTGCGCTCCTGGGCCTCACCCTCGGGGCGGGACTGCTCCTCATCCTGGTCACCCAGCCGGTGGGCTGGCGCCCCAGCCTCGAGCAACGGGTCGAACCGCAGCTGCGCCACCACATCCCGGCCTCCCGCCTCCTCGAGGAGGAACGTGCGGGCGCCTCGCCCTGGGGAGCGTGGGGACGCATCCTCGATCCCGTGGTGCAGGCCGGAGTCGGCTGGGTCCAGCGCATCTCCCCGGGCGGGGTGGCGCTCGACCGCAAGCTGGCCGCCGCGGGGCTCGCGGTCACGTCGACGGACTTCCGTGCCCAGCAGGTCCTGAGCGCGGCCGCGGGGGCCGCCGTGGCGGCCGTCCTCGCGCTCAGCCTCACCGTCACGGGCCGCGTGCCGGTGATCACGGGGGTCGCCCTCGTGATCGCCGGCGGCATGGCCGGGTTCCTGCTCCGGGAGCAGCTGCTCTCCCTGCGGGTGCGACGGCGGCGCGAGGCCATCCTCTCCGAGTTCCCGTCCGTGGCCGAGCTGTTCGCGCTCTCGGTGGGCGCGGGGGAGAGCGCCGCCGGAGCGCTCGAACGCATCGCGGGGACGGCGCGCGGGGAGCTGGCCGGCGAGTTCCGCACCACGCTCGCCGACATGCGTGCCGGGGCGTCGCTGTCCGCGGCGCTCAAGGCCATGGGACGGCGCGTGCAGCTGGCCCCCGTCGAACGGTTCATCGGGGGCGTGCTCATCGCGCTCGACCGCGGCACGCCCCTCGCCGACGTCCTGCGCGCGCAGGCCCAGGACGTGCGTGAGATGGGTCGCCGCGAGCTCATGGAGGCCGCCGGCCGGAAGGAGATCCAGATGATGGTGCCCCTCGTGTTCGGCATCCTCCCGCTCACGGTGATCTTCGCCGTCTTCCCCGGCATCTCCCTGATGCGCCTGGGGTTCTGAAGACCCACAACTGAATAGTCCATCCATCCACCCACGATCACCATCCACTCCGGCCGCACGGGCGGCCGGCCACCCGAGGAGGGGACCATGCTCCACCACCACGCCATCACCGTCCTGGCCGCCCTGCGCGCCCTCATCCACGACGACGTCCGCGACGAGCGCGGCGACGTCCCCGGCTGGGTGATGATCACCCTCATGTCCGCCGTGCTCGTGGCCGGCCTGCTGGCCCTCGCCCTGCCGGCGCTCCAGGGACTGTTCAACCAGGCCATCTCCCAGGTGTCCCAGGGCGGCTGAGCATGCCCCGGGGTGCTGCCCACGGCGCGCAGGCGCCCCGTGGCGGCCACACGGGTGTCCGCTGGCGGGACGACCGGGGCGCCGCGGTGGCCGAGTCCACCATGGTGATGACCCTGGTCGTCCTGCTCTTCGCGGCGCTGCTCCAGGCCGGCGTCGTGATCCACACGCGCAACGTGATGATCGACGCCGCCTCCGCCGGCGCCCGGTACGGGGCGCTCGCGGACCGGAGCCCCGAGGACGGCGTCCAGCGGGCTCGGGAGCTGCTCTCGGCCGGCGTGCCCGGCCAGTCCGGGGCCGACGTCGCCGCGGAGCTCACCAGCCAGGACGGGGTCCCGGTCCTGCGCGTCACGGTCTCGAGCTCGCTGCCCGGCCTGGGGTTCCTGCCGGGCCCGATCCCCGTGGAGGTGAGCGGTCATGCGTTCCGTCAATGACGTCCGCGACGAGCGGGGAGCGGCCACGGTCGAATTCCTGGGCCTCACCCTCGTCCTGCTGATCCCCGTGGTGTACCTGATGATCTACGTCTCCCAGGTCCAGGCCGCGGCGTTCGCCTCGGTCGCCGCCGCTGACCAGGCCGTCAAGGCCGTGGTCGCCGAGGCTGATCACCCCAGCGCAGGCGCCGCCCACGCCACCGTCGAGCTCACGCTCGCCGACTACGGCGTGGGCGCCGGCCAGTACGACCTGACCGTCGGCTGCGACCAGGGCGGCTGTGGCACGCTCGAACCGGGCGAGGTCGTCGCCGTGCGGGTGGACGTGGGGGTGCCCGTCCCTCTCACGCCGGCAGCGTGGTCGCTGACCCCCGTGACGGTGGGTTCCGACGCCCGGCAGACTGTGCCGAGGTTCTGATGCGCCGCCGCCTCACCGCTCGCCTGGGTCACGACGACGGGCAGACCACCGTCCTCACCGTCGGCCTGTGCGCCGTGCTCGTGGCCCTCATGCTGGTCATGCTCGCGGTCACCACCGTGCAGTTGCAGCACCGTCGCCTGCAGTCGCTCGCGGACTCGGCCGCCATCGCCGGGGCAGAGGAGCTCGGCTTCCGGCTGGGGGAGGACCCGGGCGTCGTGCTCTCCGACGACGACGTCGCCGCCTCCGCCAGCGCACACCTCGCGGCCGTCGGTGCTCAGGAGGCCGTGCCCGGGCTCGGCGGGATGACCGCCCGCGTGGCCGAGGACGGCAGCACCGTCGTCGTCACCCTCGACGCCCGGGCCGATCTGTTCGCCATGACCGGCCCGTTCGCGGGGACACTGCCCCTGTCGGTCCCCCTCGAGGCGACGGGCAGCAGTCGCACTAGCCTGGCCCGGTGATCCGCTTCCTCCACGGCATCGGTGGCCGGCCCGCCCACTTCGAGCCCCTTGCTGACGCCCTCGGCGCCGTGGCCGACCTCGCCGCCTCGCCCGCCCTGCCCGGCCACCCGGGCACGGACGCCGGCGGTCAGGGCCGCCCCCGGGCCGCACGGCCGGCGACCGATGCGGACCCCGTCCTCGACGCCGCCCGCACCTGGGCGGCGCAGGCCGGCCCCGTGCCGGGGCTGCTGATCGGCCACAGCACGGGCGGGGTCATCGCGCTGCGCGCCGTCGCCGACGGGCTGGTGCGACCCCGCGCCCTCGTGGTCATCGACTCGAACGTCCCGGTGACGGACACCGCCCTGGCCGCCCGGGCGGCCAAGGCCCGCCTCGCCGCCCGCCCGGACTGGCGGAGCGTGCTCCGCGCCTCGCTCGCGCGGGACCTCCTCGTCCCGGAGCCGTGGCGCGAGCGGATCCTGACCGACCTGGACGCCACGCCGGACCATCCGATGCGCGAGCTCTGGGCCGCCGTCCTCGCCGCGGACACCCGTGCCCTCTGGGCCGGCATCACCGTCCCGACGCTGTACGTGCGCAGCACCCGGGACGTCCACCAACGGGACCTGGACGCGGTCACGCAGCACGCCACCGTCGTCGATGTCAGCACGGGCCACTGGCCGCACGTCACGGAGCCCGAGGCCGTCGCGGCGGCGATCCGCCGCTGGCACACGACCGGCGTCCACCCCACGCGGTAGGCTGGCCGAATCATGGCTGACACTGACTTCTCCGCGGAGATCGACTCCCTGCGCCACACCCTGGCCTCCATCGAGCAGGTCTCGGACCTCGACCGCATCAAGGCGGACATCGCCGAACTGGAGCAGCAGGCCTCCGCACCGGACCTCTGGGACGACCCGGAGGAGGCCCAGAAGGTCACCTCCAAGCTCTCCCACCGTCAGACGGACCTCAAGCGCATCACCTCCCTGGAGAGCCGCATCGAGGATCTGGAGACCATGGTCGAGCTCGCCGCGGAGGAGGACGAGCCCTCCCTCCTGGAGGACGCGAACCAGGAGCTGACCTCCATCCGCAAGGCCCTGGAGGAACTCGAGGTCGTCACGCTGCTCAGCGGCGAGTACGACCAGCGCGACGCCGTCGTGACCATCCGCGCGGGCGCCGGCGGCGTGGACGCGGCCGACTTCGCCGAGACCCTCATGCGCATGTACCTGCGCTGGGCCGAGCAGCGCGGCTGGTCCACCAAGGTCATGGACACCTCCTACGCGGAGGAGGCCGGCCTGAAGTCCGTCACCTTCGAGGTCAACGCGCCCTTCGCGTTCGGCACCCTCTCCGTGGAGGCCGGCACGCACCGCCTCGTGCGCATCAGCCCCTTCGACAACCAGGGCCGCCGCCAGACGTCCTTCGCGGCGGTCGAGGTGGTGCCGCTGATCGAGTCGGACGACTCCATCGAGATCCCCGAGTCCGAGATCAAGGTGGACGTGTTCCGCTCCTCGGGCCCCGGCGGCCAGTCCGTGAACACCACGGACTCCGCCGTCCGCATGACGCACCTGCCCACCGGCATCGTCGTGTCCATGCAGAACGAGAAGTCGCAGATCCAGAACCGTGCCGCCGCCCTGCGCGTGCTCCAGTCCCGCCTGCTGCTGCTGCGCAAGGCCGAGGAGGACGCGAAGAAGAAGGAGATGGCCGGCGACGTCAAGGCGTCCTGGGGCGACCAGATGCGCTCCTACGTGCTGAACCCGTACCAGATGGTCAAGGACCTGCGCACGGGCCACGAGGAGGGCAACCCCTCCTCCGTGTTCGACGGCCACATCGACGATTTCGTGGACGCCGGGATCCGCTGGCGCGCCGAGCAGGTCAAGGCCGCCCAGGAGGACTGAGTCCCGCGGCGCGGCCCCGCCGCCCGGGCCACCACGACGCCGGCCCGCACCTCCGCAGCGAGGCGCGGGCCGGCGTCGTCGTTCAAGCCCCCGCAGGGGCCTCGGGCCTGGCCCGGGAGACCGGCCCGGTGGGATGCTCGAAGCACCGGGCAGGCGCCCCCGCGCGCCGGTCCGGCACCAGACTCCATTCCCACCCAGGAGGTCGACCAGCATGACCATGCGCGCCGCCCGTTGGCACGGCAAGAAGGACATCCGCATCGAGGAGATCGACTCGCCCACGGCCGGTCCGGGGCAGGTCCTCGTGGACGTCGCGTGGTGCGGCATCTGCGGCACGGACCTGCACGAGTACCTCGAGGGCCCGATCTTCATCCCGCCGGCCGGGCACCCGCACCCGATCTCCGGCGACGCCGCCCCCGTCACGCTCGGCCACGAGATGTCCGGCACCGTCGCCGCCCTGGGCGAGGGCGTCACGGACCTCGAGGTCGGCCAGAAGGTCGTCGTGGAGCCGTACATCGTGCGCGAGGAGGACCGGGACCGACCGGACTACAACCTCGCGCCGGACATGAACTTCATCGGCCTGGGCGGCGACGGCGGCGGACTGGCCGAGCAGATCGCGGTGCAGCGCCGCTGGGTCCACCCGGTGGCCGACTCCGTGCCCCTCGACCAGGCCGCGCTCATCGAGCCGCTCTCCGTGGCCCACCACGCGTGGGTGCGGGCCGGCTCTCCGACGTCGGGCGTGGCGCTGATCGGCGGCGCCGGCCCCATCGGCGCGCTCACCGCGGCCGTGCTCAAGGGCAAGGGCCTGACGGTGTACGTCTCCGAGCTCTCGGAGCTGCGCCGCCGGAAGGTGCTCGAGGCCGGCGTGGTGGACGAGGCCTTCGACCCGCGCGAGGTGGACGTGCCCGCCAAGATCCGCGAACTGCACGACGGCCAGGGCGCGGACGTGGGCTTCGAGTGCACCTCGGTGGACGTGGTGCTGGACATGCTGCTGGACGCGGTGCGTCCCGGCGGGGTGATCGTCAACGAGTCCATCTGGGGCCACGAGCCCGCCGTGGCCCTGCACAAGCTGGTGATGAAGGAGATCGACCTGCGCGGCACCATCGCGTACGCGAACGACCACGCGGACACCATCCGCATGGTCGAGGACGGCGCCGTGGACCTCGCGCCGTTCATCACCGGCAAGATCGGCCTCGACGACCTGGTCGACCAGGGCTTCGAGACCCTCATCCACCACAACGAGACGGCCGTGAAGATCCTCGTCTCGCCGACCGGCCAGGGTCTCTGAGGCTCCGGCCCGACCCCCGGACGTCCCGACGACGGCCCGCGCCCGCAGCCGGCGGGTGCGGGCCGTCGGGTCCCTGCACCGCGGCGCGCCGTCATGGATGCGTCGTCGCCTGGCGCGCCTGTGACCGGGGTCATAGACTGCATTTGAGTGAATCGTGATGAACCGAGTTGAACGTCCCAGGAGGACCGCATGACCGCCGAGCTGCCCCAGCCTCAGCCCACCGATGCCGTGATCGTGGGCGGTGCCCGCACGCCCTTCACCCGGCTGCTCTCGCAGCAGGCCGACCTGCGCGCCGTGGACCTGGGCGCCCACGCGATCACGCACGCGCTCGAGCGCGCCGGCGTGGCCCCCGAGGACGTGGACATGGTCTACATGGGCCAGGTCGTGCAGGCCGGCGCGGGCCAGAACCCGGCCCGCCAGTCCGCGCTCGCCGCGGGCATCCCGTGGAACGTCCCGGCCATGACGATCAACAAGGTGTGCCTGTCCGGCCTCACCGCCGTGATCGACGCCGCCCGTCTCATCCGCCTCGGCGAGGCGGACGTGGTGGTGGCCGGCGGTCAGGAGTCCATGACCAACGCCCCGCACCTGCTGCCCGGCGCGCGCAAGGGCTTCAAGTACGGCCCGGCCACCATGCTCGACGCCGTCGCGTGGGACGGCCTCACCGACTCCCTGAGCCACGAGGCCATGGGCGAGCTGACCGAGTCCGGCAACGGCGAGCGGAACATCGCCCGCGCCGAGCAGGACGAGGTCGCCGCGGCCTCGCACCAGCGGGCCGCCCGGGCCCAGTCCGAGGGCGTCTTCGAGGGCGAGATCGCCCCGGTGGAGATCCCGCAGCGCAAGGGCGACCCGCTGGTCGTCTCCCAGGACGAAGGGGTCCGCCCGGACACGACCGCCGAGTCGCTGGGCGCCCTGCGCCCGGCGTTCGCGAAGGACGGCACCATCACGGCCGGCAACTCCTCGCCCCTGTCCGACGGCGCCGCCGCCCTCGTGGTGACCTCGCGGGCCTTCGCCGAGGAGAAGGGCCTGACGATCCTCGCCACGGTGGGCGCACCCGGCCAGACCGCCGGCCCGGACAGCTCGCAGCTGCACTCGCAGCCCTCGGACGCGATCAACGCCGCCGTGCGGAAGCAGGGCTGGGACGTGGCCGACCTCGACTTCATCGAGATCAACGAGGCGTTCGGCGCGGTGGCCGTGCAGTCCCTGCGCGACCTCGACTACCCGCACGAGAAGACCAACATCCACGGCGGCGCCATCGCCCTGGGCCACCCGATCGGCGCCTCCGGCGCCCGGCTGGCCCTGCACGCCGCCCTCGAGCTCGACCGGCGCGACGGCGGCCGCGCGGCCGTCTCGCTCTGCGGCGGCGGCGGCCAGGGCGAGGCCCTGATCCTCTTCCGCTGACAGACCGCCCCTGACAGAAAGGACCCCGGACATGGCTCTCGACAAGACCGTGGCCACGCCCGCCGAGGCGGTGGCGGACGTGCCGGACGGCGCGTCCCTGGCCGTCGGCGGCTTCGGGCTCTCCGGCAACCCCGTGCAGCTCATCGAGGCCCTGCTCGAGCAGGGCGCCACGGACCTGTCCGTCGTCTCCAACAACTGCGGCGTGGACGGCTGGGGCCTGGGCATCCTGCTCGGCGCGCGCCGGCTGCGGAAGATGACCTCCTCCTATGTGGGGGAGAACAAGGAGTTCGCCCGCCAGTACCTCGAGGGCGAGCTCGAGGTGGAGCTCGTCCCGCAGGGCACCCTCGCGGAGAAGCTCCGCGCCGGCGGCGCCGGCATCCCGGCGTTCTACACCCGCTCCGGCGTCGGCACCCAGGTGGCCGAAGGCGGCCTGCCCATGCGCTACGACGCGGACGGCACCGTGGTGAAGTCCTCGCAGGCCAAGCCCACGGACACGTTCGTGCTCGGCGAGGGCTACCTCAGCCAGACCCCGGACGAGCCCGAGACCTATGTGCTCGAACGCTCCATCGTCACCGACTTCTCCCTCGTGCACGCGTGGAAGGGCGACCGCCACGGCAACCTCGTGTTCCGCAAGGCCACCCGCCAGTTCGGCCCGCCCGCGGCCATGGCCGGCCGGGTGTGCATCGCCCAGGTGGAGGAGCTCGTCGAGCCCGGCGAGATCGACCCGGATGACGTGCACCTGCCCGGCATCTTCGTGCACCGGATCGTGGAGGTCGGCACGGACATCGAGAAGCGGATCGAGAAGCGCACCGTGCGCGCATCGGGGGAGGAGCAGGCATGAGCGAGCAGACCACCGGGCGTCCCCAGGGCCTGAGCCGCGACCAGATGGCGGCCCGCGCCGCGCAGGAGCTGCCGGACGGCGCCTACGTCAACCTCGGCATCGGCATGCCCACGCTGATCCCCAACCACATCCCCGCCGGGCGGTCCGTGGTGCTGCAGTCCGAGAACGGCATCCTCGGCACGGGCCCGTACCCCACGGAGGACGCCGTGGACCCGGACCTGATCAACGCGGGCAAGGAGACCGTCACCGTGAACCCGGGGGCGTCCTTCTTCGACTCCGCGCTGAGCTTCGGCATGATCCGCGGCGGCAAGATCGACGTCGCCGTCCTGGGCGGCATGGAGGTCTCCGCCGCGGGCGACCTGGCCAACTGGATGGTGCCCGGCAAGATGGTCAAGGGCATGGGCGGTGCGATGGACCTCGTCCACGGCGCCGGCCGCGTGATCGTCATGATGGACCACGTGTCCAAGGACGGCACCCCCAAGATCGTCGACCAGTGCACCCTGCCGCTGACCGGCCGCGCCGTCGTCGACCGCATCATCACGGACCTGGCCGTGATCGACGTCGTCGGCACCCCGGAACAGCCCCGCCTGGCGCTCGTGGAGACCGCGCCCGGCATCACCGAGGAGCAGGTCCGCGCGCTCACCGGCGCGCCGCTGGACTGAGCCGACGACGCCGCCCCGCGGCCCCGGCGCACCGCCTCGGCGGGCATCGGGCCGGCACGGGATAGACTGGACGGCCGCGCCCTGATCGGGGCGCGGCCGTCGCCGTGGACGCTGGAAGGACGTGAGGCCATGGGCAAGAACAGCAAGGGCAAGGCCACCAAGCAGCCGGCCCCCGGCGAGCGCCAGGTGATCGCCAACAACAAGAAGGCGCGCCACGACTACACCATCCTCGACACGTACGAGGCCGGCATGGTGCTCACCGGCACCGAGGTGAAGTCGCTGCGCGAGGGCAAGGCCTCGCTCGTGGACGGCTTCGCGGTCTTCTACCGGGACGAGCTGTGGCTCGAGCAGGTCTACATCCCGGAGTACCTCAACGGCTCGTGGACCAACCACGCCGCCCGCCGCCGCCGCAAGCTGCTGCTGCACCGCGCCGAGCTGACGAAGATCTCCCGCCAGATCCAGGATCCGGGCCTGACCATCGTGCCGCTGTCCCTGTACTTCCTGAACGGGCGCGTGAAGGTGGAGATCGGCGTCGCGCGCGGCAACCGCGAATACGACAAGCGGCACAAGCTGCGCGAGCAGCAGGACAACCGCGAGGCCCAGCGGGCCATGCGGATGCGCAACCGGCGCGCCGGCGTGGCCTGAGCGCGGTGGACCCCTTGGGAATGCCTCGGGGGCGTGCTACGTTGTATCTCTCGCAGGGCCGGTTTCAGGACCGGCGGGCCTCGCGCCCTCCGCCTGCAGTGGTGATTGACAACCTCATAGAGGAGTCGCCCCCATGGGGCCGATCGGTTTCGACGGTGTGTGTCGCGTCGGGAGAAGCGGGCCGAGGATGCAGAGTCATCTCGTCAAACGCTCTCTGCAAACCAATAAGTGCCGAATCCAAGCGCACTGACTTCGCTCTCGCTGCCTGATCAGTGATCGAGTCCGTCACCCCGAGGTCGCTGTCGCCTCGGATCGTGGCGTCAGCTAGATAGCCACTGGGCGTCACCCTCGCCGGGGGTCGTGACGCCGACATCAATCCGGCTGGGTCCGGGTTGGCCGCCCGTCTGCGGGACGGCCAGGACCGAGCAACACCCACAGCAGACTGCGCCCGGAGAAGACCTGGCAACACCTCATCGGACGCGGGTTCAATTCCCGCCGGCTCCACTCACCACCACGGGAAGGCCCCGGAATCACCCCGATTCCGGGGCCTTCGTCGTGTCCATGCCGGTGTGCGGCGGCCCGCCCCTCAGCCGGCCAGGACGGCGTGCAGGCCCAGGCCGGCGCCCCAGCCGACGACGACGGCCACCAGCCCCAGCCCCAGATGCGCGGTCCACAGGCGGGCGGCTGTGCCCCATCGACGGGCGAGCGCGGCGTCAGCCGCCTCAGCGGCCACGGTGGACCACGTCCCCAGGGCGAGGCAGAACCCGGACACCACGGCGGACACCGCCGCGACGAGCACGAGCCCCTGCCCGTCGCCCCAGCTCTCGGAGGCGTACACCAGCTCCGGCACGGCCAGGCCGACGGTGACGCCGAGGAGCAGGGCCGCCGTCGTGTTGGCGGTGAGCAGACCCCGGGGGCCGAGCCGGTCGGTCAGGCGCCGGCGCGCCAGGGCGCCGAGCGCCCCGCCCGCCGCGAGGCAGGCCAGGAGGGCCACCTGGAGGAGAGCGAAGACCTCGTATCCCGCGCCGCTCATGCGTCCTCCGCCGAACGATCCGTCCCGACCGCGCGCGACCCCGGGGCGCCACCGGCGCGCAGGCCGAGCACGGCCGCCGCCGTCGAGAGTGCAGCCATCAGCGCGAGCACCAGCAGCACCGCTACCGCCGCGGCGAGGACGCCACCCGCCCCGGACGCCGCGGCGCCCAGCCGCACCGGCCACAGCACCAGGGCGACGGCGCTGGAGATGGTGGTGAACGCACCGAGGAAGCCGGTTCCCAGCCCCGCCACCAGGCGTGGACGCCAGTCCGGCCCGCGGCGTCGCGAGGCCGCCCACAGCAGGCCGAGCAGGAACGAGCCGAGCACGTTCACCACGAACAGCGGCAGGGCCTGGACCAGCACGTCGACCGCCCCGAACGCGGCGCCGAACGTGCCGCGGAAGTTGGGCGCCCCGGCCAGCGCGGTCACCGCGTTCATCACCCCCGCACCGCACAGCACGCCCGCGGCACCGCCGAGGGCCACCGCACCCGCAGTGCCGGGCCGGCGATCTGTCCCGCGCCCGCCCCTCCGGTCGGCCGTCGTCTCCCCCCGCACTGCTATCAGGCGCCGCCCTCGGTCTCGTCACCCGCGCGGAGGCGGGCGAGGACGTCGTCGTGGAGCAGGCCGTTCGTGGCCAGCGCGTGCCCGCCGAACGGGCCGTCCTCGCCGTCCAGCGAGGTGAAGCGGCCGCCGGCCTCGCGCACGATCGGCACCAGAGCGGCCATGTCATGCAGCTCGAGCTCGGGCTCGGCCGCGATGTCCACGGCGCCCTCGGCGACGAGCATGTAGGACCAGAAGTCGCCGAAGCCGCGCACGCGCCACACGTCCGAGGTGAGCTGCAGGAACGCGCGGATCGAGCCGCGTTCGCGCCAGCCCTCGATCGAGGAGAAGGACAGCGACGCGTCCTCGACCCGGTCCACGCCGGACACGGTGATCCGCTGAGCACGCGTGAGCGAGGTGCCCGCGAAGGCGCCCTGGCCGGCCGCGGCCCACCAGCGACGGTGCAGGGCGGGGGCGGAGACGACGCCGACGACGGGCTCGCCGTCGATCAGCAGCGCGATGAGGGTGGCCCACACGGGCACGCCGCGCACGAAGTTCTTGGTGCCGTCGATGGGGTCGACCACCCACTGCCGGCCGGAGCGGCTCAGAGATCCGCCGAACTCCTCACCCACGATGCCGTCGCGCGCCCGGGCACGGGACAGGGTCGAGCGGATGGACTCCTCGGCGGCGCGGTCCGCATCCGTGACAGGGGTGAGATCCGGCTTGGTGCTGACCTCGAGGTCCTGGGCCTTGAACCGGGACATCGTGATCGAGTCCACGTTGTCCGCCAGCATGTGGGCCAGCCGCAGGTCCTCCGTGAGGTCGCGGCCGCGGGTCGCAGGGTTCTCAGGTCGCTCCATGCCGCCCACGCTATACCGCGCGGGCCGCCTCAGTCCTCGGACGACGCCGCGTCCTCCGCCCCCGAGGGGGCCAGCCGGTTGCCGAGCAGACGCCGCAGCGAGGCCAGGCGTGCCGCTCCCGAGGGGCCGGCGTGGCCCGCGGCCACCCATGCGTCCAGGCCGCAGCCGGGGGAGTCGGCGGTGTGGGTGCAGCCGCGCGGGCAGTCCGCCAGCCCGCCGGCGAGGTCGTCGAACGCCTCCACCACGCGGTCCGGCTCGACCCAGCCCAGCCCGAAGGACCGGATGCCGGGGGTGTCCACCACCCAGGTGTCCGGCAGGGGGGCGCCGTCGTCGCCCGTCAGCGGCAGTGCGAGCGCGGACGAGGAGGTGTGCCGGCCCCGGCCGGTGACGGCGTTGACGTGGCCGGTGGCCCGTTCCGCGCCGGTGAGCGCGTTCAGCAGCGTGGACTTGCCGACGCCGGAGGGCCCCACGAACGCGCTCGTGTGCCCGATCAGCCGCTCGGCCACCCGGGCCACGAGCGAGGCGTCCAGGGCGGTGTCCCCGGTCTCGGCCTCGAAGGTCGCCGCACCGGAGGTCATCACCTCCAGGTCCAGGGCCTCGTAGTGCGCCACCAGCGCGGCCGGATCACGCAGGTCGGTCTTCGTGATGAGCAGCACCGGGTGGATGCCGGCGTCGTAGCAGGCGACCAGGGCGCGGTCGATGAAGCCGGTCCGGGGCTCCGGATTGGCCGCGGCCACCATGATCACCAGCAGGTCGGCGTTGGCCACCACCACCCGCTCGACCTCGTCCGAGTCGTCCGCCGACCGGCGCAGGACCGTGCTGCGCTCCTCGACACGGACGATGCGTGCGAGCGTGCCCTCGTCCCCGGAGAGGTCCCCGACGACGGCCACCCGGTCGCCCGTGGCGATCGGCGTGCGGCGCAGCTCGCGGGCGCGCATCGCCGTGATCCGCTCGTCCAGGCGATCCGGCAGCACCACGGCGTACCGGCCGCGGTCCACCGTGGTGACCATGCCGACCTGCGCATCCTCGTGCTTGGGCCGCTCCTTGGTGCGCGGGCGGGTGCCGCGCTTGGACGGGCGCACCCGGACATCGGACTCGTCCCACGCCGAGGGATCGAGGCGCCGGGCCATCAGCGGGCCTCCTCGGCCGCATCGCCGGGTGCCACGAGCGCGGTCCACAGTGCGGGGAAGTCCGGCATCGTCTTCGCGGTGGTCGCCACGTCCACGATGCCGGTCCCCGGCACGCGCAGGCCGACGACGGCGGCGAAGGTCGCCATCCGGTGGTCGTGGTAGGTCTCGAGGGCGGCGGGCGACAGCGGCCCCGACGCGTCCGTCCCCGGGAAGCCGAGCGACGTCTCGTCCTCGTCCACGGTGATCCCCAGGCGGGCGGCCTCGGCGGTGAGCGCGGCGAGCCGGTCCGTCTCATGGCCCCGCAGATGGCCGATCCCCGTCAGGCGGGTGGGCCCGGAGGCCAGCAGGGCGAGCGCGGCCGCGGTGGGGGCGAGCTCGGCCGTGTCCGCGATCTCACCGGCGCCGGTGATGCGGGGCGCGCCGTCGTCGTGGACCGCCCCCGTCACCGTGAGCCGGCCGCGGGAGCGGTCCGTGCGGTCGACCGTGAGGGCCACGCTCGCCCCGAACTGCGGCAGGATCCGCCGCCAGCGGTCGCCGATCTGCGTCGTGCGGGTGGGCCAGTCCGGCACCGTCACGGAGCCGCCCGTGGCCACGGCGGCGGCCAGGAAGGGGCCTGCGTTGGACAGGTCCGGCTCGACGGTCGCCTCGTGTGCCGGGATGCGCCCCGGGGCCACGGTCCACGCCCCGGGACCCGTCTCGGCGACGTCCACCTCGAGCGCGCGCAGCACCCCGACGGTCATCGCGACGTGCTCCGGACTCGGCACGGTCTGCCCGGTGTGCCGCAGCCGGAGGCCGCGCGGCATCCCCGCGGCCGCCAGCAGCGCGGCGGACAGGAACTGGGAGGAGCCGGAGGCGTCGACCGCGACCTCCGGCACGTCGCCGTCGGGGGCCACCGTGGCCGCGTCCGCGCGGGTCGTCATCGTGAAGGGCAGGCGACCGGGCTCGCCCTCCTCGTTGACGGCCACCCCGAGCTGGCGCAGCGCGTCCAGGACCGGGGCCATCGGGCGCAGGCGCGCGCCGGCGTCGCCGTCGAAGCGGACCCGGCCGGGCCGCAGCGCGGCGACGAACGGGACGAAGCGCATGACCGTCCCCGCCAGTCCGCAGTCCACGGCGACATCCCCGGCCAGCGGCTCGCCGACCGGCATCGGATGCACGCGCAGGCCGCCGTCGGACAGGGGCTCGAACCGGGCCCCGAGCGCGGTGAGCGCCGTGCGCATCAGTGCCGTGTCCCGTGACTCGAGGACGCCGTGCAGGATGCAGGGGCCGTCGGCGAGGGCGGCGAGCACGAGGTGCCGGTTCGTCAGCGACTTCGATCCCGGCAGCCGCACGTCTCCGCGCACCGGGCCGCGGGCCACGGGCGCGGGCCAGGTCTCGGCGGCGTCGGGACGGGGGGCGGGGGAGTGCGCGGCGGCACGCGTGGGGCGGGTCACCGGACCAGCCTATCCGGCGTCTGTCGGCCGGGGTCGGCCTGTCTCGGGGGAATACCTGGAACGCTGCTGGCGCTCCACTTGGACGACCCCGTACCCGTGTCGGCGGACCGGTCCCGCTTGCCGAGGGCCGCAGCCGGAGAGGAGCCCCGCATGAGCGCCGCCCTGCTGACGCATGCCTCCCGGACCGTAGACTGGCCCGCGATGAGCACTGACAACAGCCGGCCGGAATTCGCCCGGCCCGAGGACGCCCCCGAGCACGACCGCGCCGACATCGACGTCGCCGCCGAGTCCGAACAGCAGCGCCGTGCCCGGTTCGAGCGTGACGCCCTCGAGTTCGTGGACCAGTTGTACTCCGCTGCGCTGCGCATGACGCGCAACCCGCAGGACGCCGAGGACCTGGTCCAGGAGGCGTACACGAAGGCCTACTCCTCGTTCCACCAGTACCGGCCCGGCACCAACCTCAAGGCCTGGCTCTACCGGATCCTCACGAACACGTACATCAACCTCTACCGCAAGCGGCAGCGCCAGCCCCTCGAGGCGGACAACCCTGAGGTGGAGGACTGGCAGATGGCCCGGGCCGCCGAGCACACCTCCGGTGGCCTGCGCTCGGCCGAGACGGAGGCCCTCGACCGGCTCCCCGACTCCCAGGTGAAGGACGCCCTGCAGGCGATCCCGGAGGAGTTCCGGCTCGCCGTCTACTTCGCGGACGTGGAGGGCTTCGCCTACAAGGAGATCGCCGAGATCCTCGACGTGCCGATCGGCACCGTCATGTCGCGGCTGCACCGCGGCCGCAAGCAGCTGCGCGAGCGCCTCGCGGACTACGCGGCCGCGCGCGGCATCAAGGCCCAGCCGAAGAAGAAGACCGGGCGCGGCGGCACGAAGCAGACCGAGACGAGCACGAAGGAGGCCACGCGATGACTGTGGACCAGCACGGCCATGAGTGCCGCGACGCCCAGGACGCCTCCCTGGAGCGGCTGTACCAGTACCTGGACGGCGCCCTGACGCCCGAGGACATCGAGCAGGTGCGCGCCCACGTGGCGGACTGTCCGGACTGCCGGCACCAGAAGGAGCTCGAGGAGCTCATCCGCTCGGCGGTGCGTCGGTGCTGCCAGGAGAAGGCGCCCGCGCAGCTGCGGGCCACCATCATGACCCGCATCACCCAGATCTCGACGACGACCGTCACCTGGGGCTGACACCGCGACATGCGGACCCGTGGGCACCCGATCGGGCGCCCCGACGATGACGAAGGGCCGTCCCCTGAGGGGACGGCCCTTCGTGGTCTGCGGTCGCCGGGTGGCACCCGGCCGGTCCGCGACGCCGATCAGCGGATCAGGCGTTGGGACGCTTGCCGTGGTTGGCGCCGTTCCTGCGGCGGTCGCGACGCTTGCGTGCACGCTTGCTCATGACGTCTCCCTTCAACGAGTCGGTCGGTGGTCCATTCTGTCACATCAGGCCGTGGGCTCAGGCAGACCGAGCCACTGGTACCAGCCCCGGTGCAGCACGAGCCACGCGATGAGCCCGTGGCCCGCCTGGCCCGGCCGGCCCTGGCCGGAGGCGAGGTCCGAGCGCCACTGCTCGTGGCCCACCAGCGGGGTGAACGTGTCCACGTACACGTGGTTGCGCCGGTCGGCCACATCCAGGTAGGCGGCGTTGAGCTCGGCGAGCCGGGCGTTGCGCTGCTCGTCCAGGGTGGGCGTGGGGCCCACCACGAGCACCGGGATGTTCCGCTGCGAGGCGGTGTCCAGGACGTTGGCCAGGTTCAGCCGCGAGCGGGCGGTCGAGGTGGCCTCCAGGTCCAGGTCCGCGTCGGACAGGGCCACGACGAGGCGGTTCTCCGTCTCCTCGGAGAAGCGCCGCGAGGCCTCGCCCCACCAGCGCTCGTTGAGGTCCTCGGTGGTCTCGTGCGGCACGGCCAGCACGTAGTTCTCCAGCTCCACGTCGGGGGCCTGGGTGCGGGCGAGCACGCGGCCCCACCAGCCGATGGCGCGGGCGTCGCCCGCACCGGCCAGCAGCTGGTCGCCGACGGCGGCGATCCGGATCCGGCGGTTGTGCACAGTGTGTCCTTTCGTCGGCCGATCCGGCGCCGCCGCCGCACCGGAGGGTGCGGCGGCGGCGCAGGGTCGGTCCGGGTCAGCGGCCGAAGGCGGCGTCCAGCAGCGTGCTGAGCTCCTGGTCGTGGCGGCCCTTGGTGCCCGCGGAGGTCGCGGCCGAGGCCGGGCGGGACACGAGGGTCACGGGGCCGTCGAGCTGCGGCACGAGGTTCAGTGCCATGAACGGCCACGGGCCCTGGTTCGCGGGCTCGTCCTGCACCCAGGTGACGTCGGCGACCGGGTAGGCGCGGAGCGCCTTGCGGATCTCGTCGAGCGGCAGCGGGTAGAGCTGCTCCACCCGCACGATCGCGGTGGACGTGTCACCGGACTTCTCGCGGCGGGCGAGCAGGTCGTAGTACAGCCGGCCGGAGACCAGCACCACGCGCGTGACGTCCTTGGCGTCCACCCCGGCGTCCGGGATGACCGGCTGGAAGCGGCCCTCGGTGAAGTCCTCCACCGAGTTCGCGGCGGCCTTGAGGCGCAGCAGCTGCTTCGGGGTGAACACGATGAGGGGCCGACGCGGGCGGGCGTAGGCGTGCTCGCGCAGCAGGTGGAAGTGGTTCGCGCCCGTGGAGGGGTTGACCACGCGCATGTTGTCCTCGGCGCACATCTGCAGGAAGCGCTCGATGCGGGCGGAGGAGTGGTCCGGACCCTGGCCCTCGTAGCCGTGCGGCAGGAGGAGTACCAGGCTGGACAGCTGGCCCCACTTGGCCTCACCGGAGGAGATGTACTCGTCGATGATGGTCTGCGCGCCGTTGGCGAAGTCACCGAACTGTGCCTCCCAGGCCACGAGGGCGTCTGGGTTGCCCACGGTGTAGCCGTACTCGAAGCCCATGCCGGCGAACTCGGTCAGAGCGGAGTTATAAACCATGAACTTGCCGCCGTTGCCCTTGGAGGTGGCGATGGCGTGCATCGGGTTGTACTCGTTGCCGTTGCGTGGGTCGAAGGTGACGGCGTGGCGCTGGGTGAAGGTACCGCGGCGGGAATCCTCGCCGGCCAGGCGCACAACCTTGCCCTGGTTAGCCAGGGAACCGAAGGCGAGCAGCTCGCCCCAGCCCCAGTCGATGTCGCCGTCGGTGAACGAGCCGCCGCGCTTCTTCAGCACGGACTTCAGGCGCTTGTTCGGCGTGAAGTCGTCCGGCAGGTTCGCGTACGCGTCGGCGAGGCGCTTGAACTGCTCCTCCGAGATGGAGGTGTCCAACCCGCGGGTGAGCTTCTGGGAATCCGTGATGCCGGTCTGCTCGCTCGGCTTGCCCTTTTCCGCCTTGACGTCGGAGAAGACGGAATCCAGCTGGTCGTGGAAGTCCTGCGCGGCCTTCTTCGCGTCGTCCTCGGTGATGTCGCCGCGGCCGATGAGATCCTGCGTGTAGCGGGTGCGCACGGACGGGTGGGACTCGATGCGGTCGTACATCACCGGCTGGGTCACCGTCGGGTCGTCAGCCTCGTTGTGGCCGCGCAGGCGGTAGCAGATGAGGTCGATGAAGACGTCCTTGCCAAACTCGCGGCGGTACTCCGCAGCCAGCTGGGCGACCCATGCGGCGGCCTCCGGGTCGTCGCCGTTGACGTGGAAGACCGGGCAGTCGAAGCCCTTGGCCAAGTCGGTGGCGTAGTGGGTGGAACGGCCGGAATCCGGGGTAGTGGTGAAGCCCACCTGGTTATTGACCACGATGTGGACGGTGCCGCCGTTGGTATAACCGCGCAGCTGGGACAGGTTGATGGTCTCCTGGACAATGCCCAGGCCGGTGAAGGATGCATCGCCGTGGAGCATGACGGGAACGACGGAGTAGCCGTCCTTGCCCTTGTCCAAGATGTCCTGCTTGGCGCGGGCGATGCCCTCCATGACTGGGTCGACGGCCTCGAGGTGCGACGGGTTGGCGGCAAGGGTGACCTTGATTTCGCCATCGCCGAACATCTGCAGGTGCTCGCCCTCGGAGCCCAAGTGGTACTTCACGTCACCGGAGCCGCCGAGCTGGCCGCCCTTGTAGTTGCCGTCGAACTCGCCGAAGATATCTGCCAGCGGCTTGCCAACGATGTTGAACAGCACGTTCAGGCGGCCGCGGTGCGGCATGCCGATGACGACCTC
>ERZ1023183.38-NODE-38-length-60645-cov-9.770490_pt1 | contig 60645 bp, 52 predicted proteins | sample MGYA00521095_ERZ1023183 | MGnify/ENA primary metagenome ERZ1023183 (study PRJEB32759, sample SAMN07749889) | skin metagenome | biome: transportation; feature: city; material: polyester macromolecule | host: Homo sapiens | place: Hong Kong:TW line | collected... | reverse complement strand
CGCAGCTCCTCGTCGGCGTCGTCCGTCCACGTGTGGCCGTCCGGCGGCATCTCCGGGGCGGCCGGGGCGGGGTGCTCGCGCTCCAGGTCCGGCGCCCCGCCGATCCCCCGGCGTCCCGGCTCCACCACCGCGACGACCTCGTCGGCGCCCGCGTCGAGCCGTTCCAGGGCGCTGAGGACGAGCGCCCGGTCGGTCGTGGGCCAGAACGGCGGGACCGACCTCTGGAGGAACCCGGCGTAGCGGGCGGTGATCATCCGCGGGTCGAGGAAGGCGACGACGCCGCGATCGCTCGAGCGGCGGACGAGCCGGCCGGCACCCTGCGCGAGACGGAGTGCGGCATGGGTCGCCGAGACGGCCATGAACCCGTTGCCGCCCATCCGTCCGATCGCCTCCGTGCGGGCCGAGGCGAGCGGGTCGTCCGGCCGCGGGAAGGGGATCCGGTCGATGAGGACGAGCTGGCAGGCGCTGCCGGGCACGTCGACGCCCTGCCACAGGGTCATCGTCCCGAACAGGACCGTGCGCGGCTCGCGGGCGAACTGCCGCACGAGCGTCGTCACCTGGTCCTCGCCCTGGAGGAGCACCGGGATGTCGTCGCCGAACCGCTCGCGCATCGCCTCCGCCGCCGCGCGGGCCGCCCGCATCGACGAGAACAGCCCGAGGGTGCGCCCGCCCGCTGCGCGCACGAGGGCCTCGATCTCGTCGAGCACCTCCGGCGGCGTGCCGTCCCGCCCCGGCGGCGGCAGGTGCCGGGCGACGTAGGCGATCCCCTGGGTGGGGTAGTCGAACGGGCTGCCGACGTCGAGGCCCGTCCACTCCGGGGCACCCTCGCCACGCAGCCCGATCGTCCCGGCGACCGCGTCGAAGGTGCCGCCGAGCTCGATCGTCGCCGAGGTGAGGACGACCGTCCGGTCGCCGAACACGTGGTCCCGCACGGCCATCGCCACGCTCATCGGCGCGACCCGCAGGACGGACCCGCGGTACTGGTCCCGGGTGATCCACGCGACGTCGAGCTCCCGGCCGCCCAGGAGGCGGTCGGTGATGTCGTGCAGGTCCGACAGCGCCGCCCGTGCGGCCTGCCGGGCACCGTCGGTGTCCTTCTCGCCCTTGAGCTCGGTGAGCAGCGCCCGGCTCGCCTCGAGGACACCGGAGAGGGCCAGCCCGAGCGCATCGGGGATCCCGCGGGCGAGCCGTCCCTCGGGCAGGTCGTCGAGCGCGGCCTCGAGCCGCTCCCCCGCGTCCTCGAGGCCCTCGACGGAGTCGACGAGGCGCCGCACCTTCTTCGTCGCCGTCCGCACGGCCGCACCGGTGAGCTCGTCGGTCACCGTCGACGTCACGCGGTCGACGAGCTCGTGCGCCTCGTCGACGACGAGGACGTCGTGCTCGGGCAGGAGGTGGCGCCCCTCGAAGGCGTCGATCGCCATGAAGGAGTGGTTGGTGACGATGACGTCGACGTCCCGGGCGGCCTCGCGGGACCGCTCGACGAAGCACTCGGCGACCATCGGGCAGCGCTGCCCGAGGCACTCGGCGGCGCTGACGGACACCTGCCGCCAGGCGCGCTCGGACACGCCGGGGACGAGCTCGTCCCGGTCGCCCGACTCCGTCTCCTCCGCCCACTCCCGCAGGCGGACCACCTCCTGGCCGATCCGGCCGGCGCGCTCGTCCGCGTCGCCGACGGCGAAGAGACCGTCCTCGTCGTCGGGGAAGCCCCCGGCGAGCTTGTTGACGCAGACGTAGTTGCGCCGTCCCTTGACGATCGCGAAGGTCGGGCGCCGACCGAGCAGGCCCGCGAGCGCGTCGGCGATCCGCGGCAGGTCCCGGTCGACGATCTGGGCCTGGAGGGCGATCGTCGCGGTGGCGACGACGACCGGCCGGCTCGTCGCGACCGCGTGGGCGATCGACGGGACGAGGTAGGCGAGGGACTTGCCCGTGCCCGTGCCGGCCTGGACGAGCAGGTGGGTCTGCGTGCCGATCGCGCGCTCCACGGCGTGGGCCATCTCGACCTGCCCGGCGCGGGTCGTCCCCCCGACCCCGCCGACGGCGGCGGCGAGCAGGTCGTCGAGGGAGGGCACCGGCCAAGCCTAGGGCGTTCGTCGGTGGCACCGCGCTCGCGCGGCGTGGCCCCGCGGCGGAGGACGGGGTCCATCGTTCGGTTGATTCCCGGTCCCATCCGTCGCGTGATGTGCGCCGGGGGTCGCTCCGGATGGACTCGGGGGCATGACCCGCACCCCTGCCCCGACCACCGCGTCGTCCGTCGCACCGCCCCCCGAGACCGCGTCCACCGGCCTGGCGGCGCGTCTCACCTCCCGGTGGGGGGCGCGGGTCGCGGTCCTCCTCTTCGTCCTCGCGACCATCCTCGTCTCGGGCGCGATGCGCTCGGCCGAGGTGCCGCCGCGCGGTGACGCCTTCCCCGGCTCCGCGGAGTCCGCCGTCGTCGCCGAGCGGCTCACGCACTTCCCCGACGCCGGGCGTGCACCGGTCCTTCTCGTCGGGACGCGGGACGACGGGGGCCGGCTCACGGCGGACGACGTCGCTGCGATGACCGCGCTCGGTGACCGGCCGCAGCGGTCGGAGGACGGCAGGGCGGTCGTCGTCACCCGGGACGTGACGCTCGGCCGGGACGGCTCCGAGACCGCCGAGACGGTGAGGGCGATCCGCGCCGACGTCGCCGCGGCGGCGCCGGACGGGCTGACGGTGCAGGTCACGGGCGGGCCGGCCTTCGGCGCCGATCTCGCGTCGTCCTTCGACGGGGCGAACGTCACACTCCTCCTCGTGACGGTCGGGGTTGTCGCCCTCCTGCTCCTGCTCACCTACCGCTCCCCGATCCTGTGGATCCTCCCGCTCACGGTCGTGGCGGTCGCCGACCAGGTGGCCGGCCGGGTCACCGCGGCCGTCGGTCAGGCGAGCGGGCTGTCGTTCGACGCGGGCATCGTCAGCGTCCTCGTGTTCGGCGCGGGGACGAACTACGCCCTCCTGCTCATCTCCCGCTACCGCGACGAGCTGCGCACGCACACCGATCACCGCGCCGCGCTCGCGGTGGCGTGGCGCCGGACGGCTCCCGCGATCGTCGCCAGCAACCTCACGGTCGTCCTCGCGCTCGTCACCCTCCTCCTCGCGACCGTCCCCGGCACCCGCGGGCTGGGTCTGGCCGGTGCGGTCGGGCTGCTCGTCGCCCTCGCCGCCGTGCTGCTCGTCCTCCCCGCGGTCCTCGCGATGGCCGGGCGGCGCGCGTTCTGGCCGTTCGTCCCCCGCGCCGGGGACGAGCGCCCCGACGGGGTGTGGGGCCGCATCGCCGCCGGCGTCGTCCGGCGTCCCGGCGCGGTGCTCGCCGCAGGAGCGGTCGTGCTCGCGGTGCTGGCCTCCGGCCTGCTGGGCACGCGGGTGGGGCTCGCCCACGATCGTCCCGCGGGCCAGGCGCGGGCGCCGGGTGAGCGCCGGGCCGCCCGCGCCCTCAAGCCTCGCCATCGGTTCCGTCAGTCGTCGTCCCCGTCATCGACGTCGTCCCCGTCATCAGCGTCGTCCCGGTCCTCAGCGTCGTCCCCGGCATCGGCGTCGTCCCGGTCCTCAGCGTCGTCCCGGTCCTCAGCGTCGGCCTGGTCGTCGTCCCGCTCGTCCACGTCGTCCGTGTCGTCCCGCTCGTCCACGTCGTCCGCGGTCCGCGGCTCCTGCAGCTGCACGGCCGAGTCCTCGACGCGCGGACCGTCACCGCCTCGCGCCGCGGCCCAGGCGCCGATTCCCACGGTGGGCACGAGGAGCAGAGCCAGCAGGATCGCGATGCCCTTCGTACGTCCGGAACCACCCATGTCACATCTCCTGTCGTTATCCGCGGCCGCCCGTCTGGCGGCACGGATGACGCTAGGTGCGGCCCGTGAAGGCCCGATGAGTCGCTGATGAGGACTCCCTCATGTGCGGTCAGACCGCGCCGGGCTTCTGCATGAGACCGCCGTCGGCCATGATCGTCGTCGCGGTGACGTAGCTGGCGGCGTCGGAGGCCACGAAGCACACGAGCTTGCCCATGTCGAGCGGCGACCCGATGTACCCCAGCGGGATGGCCTGCCGCAGCGCGTCCTTGGCGCTCTCGTCGTCGTCGGCGTTGATGGGGGTGTCGATCGCGCCGGGCCCCACGCCGACGACCCGGATCCCCTTCGCACCGAGCTCCACGCCGGCGGTCCGGGTGAGCATCCGCATCCCGCCCTTGGAGATGCAGTACGCGAGGTCCGAGGGCATGGGCCAGTCCTCGTGGGTGGAGGTGATGTTGACGATGACCCCGCCGTCGCCCTGCTTCTCCATCTGGGCCGCGGCGACCTTCGCACCGAACACGGCACCCTTGAGGTTGATGTCCATGAGCAGGTCGTACCGGTCCTCGGTGAGCGTCTCGAGGGTCTGGTGGAACTCGACGCCCGCGTTGGACACCCACACGTCGATCCGGCCGTAGGCCTCGACGGCTGCGTCGGCGAGCGCCTGAAGCTCGGCGACCTTGCTCACGTCGGCCCGGAACCCGATCGCCTGTCCACCGGCGGCCGTGACGTCGGCGACGATGCGGTCGGTGGCCTCCTCGTTGCCGACCCAGTCGATGACGACCTTCGCGCCCTGCGCGGCGGCCTCGCGGACGATGCCCTCACCGATCCCGGAGTTCCCCCCGGTGACGACGACGACCTTGCCCTCGAGCGGGCGGGTCGGGGTGGTGCTCTGGCTCATCGGTCGTGCTCCCTCTCGGCGTGGATGTCGCGGCTGGTGGTGCAGACGAGGTGGGCGACCATCGCGGTCCACCCGGTCTGGTGGGAGGCGCCGAGCCCGGCGCCGGTGTCCCCGTGGAAGTACTCGCTGAACGTCGGGTGGGCCTGGCCCCACAGCGGTCCCGACGGGACGTGGACCGGGTCGGAGGGCCGTCGGCCGTCCGGCGCGAGCCGGAAGAGGTCGATCAGCCGCTGCTCCAGCCCGAGGGCGACCTCGTGGAGGGGCACGTGGGCGCCCGAGCCTGTGGGGAACTCGACGGCGAGCTCGCGGTTCATGTCGACGGCGTACGTGCGCAGCGCGTCGGTGAGGAGCACGTTGACGGGGAACCACACCGGTCCGCGCCAGTTGCTGTTGCCGCCGAACATCCCGTTCTCGGACTCGCCGGGGGCGTAGCGCATGTCGAGCATCGTGTCGCCGAGGTCGAGGGTGAGCCCGTCGCGGTAGGCGGCCGAGAGGGACCGGATGCCGAACGGTGAGAGGAACTCCCCCTCGTCGAGCAGCGTCGCGAGCACCCGCCGGAACTGGTCGGCGTCGACGAGCGAGAGGGTGATGTCCGGGATGCCGTGGAACTCGGAGTGGACGACGGAGTCGGTGAGGTCGGGACGGCGCTCGAGCAGCCAGGACCGACGGGCGGTGAAGTCGGGCAGGTCCGTCTCGACCCAGTCCGGTTCGCAGGCGACTGCCATGAGCGGCAGGAGCCCGACCATCGAGCGCACCCGGACCGGCGTGGTCCGGCCCGCCGAGTCGTCGATGACCGTGTCGTAGAAGAACCCGTCCTCGGGGTCCCACAGCGCGATGTTCGCCGATCCGATCTTGTCCATCGCCTCGGCGATGAGGAGGAAGTGCTCGAGGAACTTCGTCGCCGTCTCGTCCCACGCCTTCTGCGTGCGGGCCAGCTCCCAGGCCATCCGCAGCATGTTGAGACAGAAGAACGCCATCCAGCTCGTCGCGTCCGCCTGCTCGAGCCGTCGACCGTCGGGCATCGGGGCCGACCGGTCGAACGGACCGATGTTGTCCATCCCCAGGAAGCCGCCTTCGAACAGGTTCGACCCGTCCACGTCCTTGCGGTTGACCCACCAGCCGAAGTTGAGCAGCAGCTTGGTGAAGACCTTGACGAGGAAGTCGTGGTCCGAGCCCCCGTCGATGGAGAACACCTGCCACGCGGCCCATGCGTGGACCGGTGGGTTCACGTCGGAGAAGTTCCACTCGTAAGCGGGCATCTGGCCGCTGGGGTGCATCGCCCACTCGCGGCACAGCAGCAGGAGCTGCTCCTTGGCGAAAGCGGGGTCGACGTGGGCCAGGGCCACGCAGTGGAACGCGAGGTCCCACGTGGCGAACCACGGGTACTCCCACTCGTCGGGCATGGAGATGACGTCCGCGAGCGAGAGCGTCTCCCACGACGTGTTCCGCCCGGCCGGCTGCGGCGCGCGTCTTTCGCCCGGCGGGGGGACCTGCCCCGGGTCGCCCTCGAGCCACTCCCGCACGTCGTAGCGGTAGACCTGCTTGCACCACATCAGTCCCGCGAAGGCGCGCCGGGCGATGTGGGCGTCCTCGGCGCTCGTCGCCGCGGGGATGACGGCGGCGTAGAAGGCGTCCGCCTCGGCACGGCGGGTCGCGACAAGGCCGGCGGCGCCGTCGAGACCCTCGAACGCCCGCGCCGGGTCGATCCCCTGGTCGTCGCGGAAGAGCCGGAGCCGGACGCGCTCGGTCGCCCCGGGGGCGATGGCGTCGAACCGCCAGACGAAGGCCGCCTTCGTGCCGCGCCGATCGGCGAGCATCGAACGGTCGCCGTGGACGATCGCGGCGTCGATGGCGTTCTTCGGGTGCTGCGGCTGCCGTTGCGCGGTGCCGAAGGTCGCGAGCTGGTTCGTCTCGTTGTCGGTCAGCATGAGCTCGCAGTCGCCCTCCGCCACGACGTGGTGGCCCCCGAGCCACTCGTGGTGCAGGACCGCGCCGCTGACGCCCGGTCCGACGACGGTCTTGCGGATCTCCGGCTGCCGGGTGTCCCGACCCCAGGCCCACGTGTTGCGGAACCACACCTGCGGGGCGACGACGAGCGGCGCGGGGTCCGGCCCGTGGTTCGTCACCTCGATCTCGACGAGGACGTCGAACGGGCTCGCCTTGACGTGCCGGGTGACGACGTCGAAGAAGCGGTTCTCCTCGAGCAGGCCGAGCTCGCTCAGCTCGAGCTCCGGGTCGCCGTAGCCCCGCTCAGCGGACCGGCGGACGAGCTCCTCGTAGGGGTAGGCCGCCTGCGGGTAGCGGTACAGGTGCTCGGCGAAGCTGTGGGTGGGGGTGGCGTCGAGATGCCACCAGTACTCCTTGACGTCCTCGCCGTGGTTGCCCTGCGGTCCCGTGAGGCCGAAGTAGCGCTCCTTGAGCCGGTCGTCCCTGCCGTTCCACAGCGCGGTGGCGACGTTGAGGAAGCCGTAGCGGTCGGACAGCCCGGCGATGCCGTCCTCGCCCCAGCGGTAGGCCCGGGTGTGGGCGTGCTCGAAGGGGAAGAACTCCCAGGCGTCGCCGTGCGCGGAGTAGTCCTCCCGGACCGTCCCCCACTGCCGGCCGGAGACGTAGGGCCCCCACACGCGCCAGTCCGCGTCGGGTCCGGGTGCCTCGGCGAGCCGCCGGTGCTCGGCGGTGTCCGGGGACGGGGGGCGGGTCGCGTCGGTGTTGTCCGTGGCCACGGCCCCACCCTGTCAAAGGTTGCGCCCTCGGGCGACCGGGCCGCGGCACGTGACAGCATGGGCACGATGTCCGCGACCCCTGCCCCGAGCCTCCCCCGGAGGAGCGGCGGCACGAGTCCCGAGCAGGCCCTCGAGGACGTCGTCACCTGGGCCGAGGCCCGCGGCACGCCCCTCTACCCCCACCAGGAGGAGGCGGCGGTCGAGCTCGCCGGCGGCGCGCACGTCGTCCTGGCCACGCCGACCGGATCGGGCAAGTCGCTCGTCGCCGTCGCCGCGATCCACGCCGCGCTCGCCAGGGACGAGGTGTCGTTCTACACCGCGCCGATCAAGGCGCTCGTCTCGGAGAAGTTCTTCGACCTGTGCGCGATCTTCGGCGCCGACGACGTCGGCATGCTCACGGGCGACGCGTCGGTCAACCCCGACGCGCCCATCATCGTGTGCACCGCCGAGGTGCTGGCCAACCTCGCCCTGCGCGAGGGCCGCGACGCCGACGTCGGCCTCGTCGTCATGGACGAGTTCCACTACTACGCCGACCCCGACCGCGGGTGGGCCTGGCAGGTGCCCCTCCTGGAGCTGACCAGGGCCCAGTTCCTGCTGATGTCCGCCACGCTCGGGCCGGTCGACCGGTTCGTCACCGACCTGGAGCGCCGGACCGGTCGGGGGGTGGCTGTCGTCGACGACGCGCCCCGGCCCGTGCCTCTGACCTTCGAGTGGTCCCTCGAGCCGCTCGACGAGCGCCTGGCCCGGCTCGTCGAGGAGAAGGAGGCGCCGGTCTACGTCGTCCACGCGACGCAGGCCGCCGCGGCCGAGCACGCCGCGAGCCTCCAGCAGCACTCCTTCCTCACCCGGGAGGAGAAGGACGCGATCGCCCAGCGCATCGCGGGGCACCGGTTCGCCACCGGGTTCGGCAAGGCCCTCTCGGCCCTCCTGCGGCGCGGGATCGGGGTCCACCACGCGGGGATGCTGCCGCGCTACCGGCGCCTGGTCGAGCAGCTCGCGCAGGCCGGGCTGCTCAAGGTCGTCTGCGGCACCGACACGCTCGGGGTCGGGATCAACGTGCCGATCCGCACCGTCCTGCTCGTCGGCCTGACGAAGTTCGACGGTTCACGCCACCGCGTGCTGCGGGTGCGGGAGTTCATGCAGATCGCCGGCCGCGCGGGCCGCGCGGGCTTCGACACCCGCGGTCACGTCGTCGTCCAGGCACCCGAGCACGTCATCGAGAACGAGCGCGCGCTGGCGAAGATCGGGGACGACCCGAGGCGTCGGAAGGGGTACAAGCGCAAGAAGGCCCCCGACGGGTTCGTCGTCTGGACCGAGGACACCTTCGACAAGCTCGTCGCCGGCACGCCCGAACCGCTGACGAGCCGGATGCGGATCACCGACGCGATGATCCTCGACGTCGTCTCCGGGCCGGGCGACGCGGTCGCGCGGCTGGCCCGGCTCACCCGGGACAACCACGAGGACCGCCGCGGACGAACCCGGCTCGCCCTGCGGGCGCTGCGGCTGGGTCGCTCGCTGCTCGACTCCGGCGTCCTGCGCCGGCTGGACGAGCCCGATGCCCGGGGCCGGACGATCACGACGACCGTGGACCTGCCCCGCGACTTCGCACTCAACCAGCCGCTCGCGAGCTTCGCCGTGGCGGCCCTCGACGCGATCGACCCCGACTCCCCCGACCACGCCCTCGACGTCGTCTCCGTCGTCGAGGCGATCCTCGAGGCGCCCCGCCAGGTGCTGTGGGCCCAGCAGCGGGCTGCCCGGGGCGAAGCCGTCGCCCGCATGAAGGCGGACGGGATCGAGTACGAGGAGCGGATGGTCCTCCTCGAGGAGGTCACCCACCCCCAGCCGCTGCGTGAGCTCCTCGAGGCGTTGTACGAGACCTACCGCGAGACGCACCCGTGGTTGCCGGTCGACGGGCTCGGTCCGAAGTCGGTCGTCCGCGAGATGTGGGAGACCGGTTCGACGTTCACCGAGCTCGTCAGCCGCTACGACCTGCAGCGGTCCGAGGGGCTCGTCCTGCGCTACCTCACTGATGCGTACCGGACGCTGTCGCGGACCGTTCCGGCTGCCCACCGGGACGAGGCGCTCGAGCAGCTCATCGAGTGGCTCGGGGAGACCGTCCGCCAGGTCGACTCCTCGCTGCTGGACGAGTGGGAGGCGCTCGCCTCGGGCGCGGACCCCTCGGCCGTCGCCGCGGCGGTCTCGCACCACGAGGCGCCCCGGCCGCCCCGGCCGGTCACCGAGCGTGGCGCGGTGTTCGAGACCATGGTGCGCAACGCCCTGTGGCGGCGGGTCGGCCTCGCCGCCCGGGACGACGTCGACGGCCTCGCCGCCCTTGACGCGGACCGCCTGCGCGAGCTCGACGGGGTCCTCGACCGCGATGCCTGGCACGAGGCCCTGGGCGCCTACTGGGACGAGCACGACGAGATCCGCCTCGATGCCGACGCCCGAAGCGCCCGCTGGGTGCGGATCGAGCGCGAGCACCCCGACCCACCGTCGGAGGAGGGCCGCTGGTGGCTCCTCGTCCAGACGCTCTCGGACCCGGCCGACGACCACGACTGGGTGCTCGAGGCGGCCCTCGACGTCAACGCCTCGGACGCCGCGGGCGAACCCGTCCTCGTCGTCACCGCGCTGCGCCGGCTCTGAGCCGGACGCTCACCGCGCGCGCAGATGCTCCCGGGCGACCGCCCGCAGGCGGGCATGGATGCCGTCGAAGGGGTCCTCGGCGGGAAGGTGCTCCTTGGCCATCCGCGCGACGACGGTGTAGTTCGTGTCCACGACGTTCGCGATCGGGGAGGTCACGGTCTGGCTGACGAGCTGGAGCGCGTCGAGCGCATCCATCCCGGTCAGCTGGGCCACCCAGTCCACGAGGTCCTTCTGCGAGACGCGGAACGCGTCCTCCAGGGGCCGTGTCGACCCGGTCGTCATGATGTGGCCGTCGTCCTCGAGCCGCGGCCACCCGATCGCACCGCCCTTGACGACGTCGACGACGATCGTCGTGCGCATCGCGGCCTCGATCGCCGTTCCGCACACCTCACCCTCGCCCTGGCGGCAGTGACCGTCACCGATGCCCAGGAGCGCGCCGGGCTCGAAGACGGGGAGGTAGATGGTCGTACCCGCCCGGGCCTCGGGCGTGTCGAGGTTGCCGCCGTGGGGCCCCGGGGTGATCGACATGAGGCGCTCACCCGCAGCGGGAGCCACCCCGATCGTGCCGTGGAAGGGATCCAGCGGAAGGACGACCTCGTGCCCGGACCGTCGGGCCCGGAACGTCGCCGTCCACGCCTCGACGTCGATGTCGTACCGCCACACCCGCTCCTCCAGGGCCGGCCCCAGGAGCGCCGTGGTCGCGGTCCCGGTGAGGGCACCGAAGTGCGGGAACGTGGAGCTGATCGCCCAGTCGCGGCGTGGCACGATCTCGGCGAGGTGGACCGCGAGCACGTCACCGGGCTCGGCACCCTCGACGTGGATCGGCCCCGTCACCGGGTTGAGGGTCGCGATCGAGGTCACCTCGCTCGGCACGTCCTCGACCGAGGTCACCCGCCCGCCGTAGCAGTCCTCGGTGGTCAGCTCGACGACGCTGCCCGGCTGGACCCGCAGGACGGGGTCGTGGCCACCGAAGCTCGTCCGGGTCGTCCCGGGGCCCGCCTCCAGCCGGAAGCTCTCGCCCATCATTCCTCCTCACCCTGTGGGCAGCTCGCTGCCGCCCCACAGCTCGACGACCGTGCCACCGTCCGCGACGTGGCGCCGGATGCCCCGGCCGGCCGTGCGCATCCGGATGCAGGTCCGGTCCCCCCGGAAGAGGTCCTTCGAGTACTCGAAGGGCCGGCCGTCCGCATCCCGGGCGATCCGTCGGACGAGCAGCAGGGGTGCATCCGGGGCGATCCCCAGCAGGGCCGCCTCCTCGTCGGTCGCCGGGACGACCTCGACCCGCTCTTCGACGTCGGCGGGCACGATCCCGTACTCGTCCTCGAGGAGCTCGTACAGCGACCCGCCGAGCGCCTGGTCGAGCAGGCCGGGCACCCGCTCGGCGGGGAAGTACGCGTGGTCGATCGAGATGGGCCGGCCATCGGCGAGGCGGATGCGGGTGACGGCGACGACGAGGTCTGCCGACCCGAGCCCGAGCGCGGTGCGGACGCGTTCGGGCGCGAGCATGAGCTGGGTGCCGACGACCTTGGACCCGGCGTCGTAGCCTTGGCTGAGCAGCAGCCCCGGGACGCTCTGGATCGCTGAGAGGTCGCGCTCGACCTTCGCGTGCGAGACGAAGGTGCCACCGCCCCGACCGGGGACCCGTCGCACGAGCCCGGCCTCCTCGAGCGCCGCCAGCGCCTGACGCAGCGTCCCGCGACTCACGCCGTGCCGCGAGGCGAGCTCCCGCTCCCCGCCCAGGCGGGCACCGGCGGGGTGCACCCCCGAGTCGATCTCCTCGACGAGCGCGCGGCGGAGCTTCTCTACGGCAGAGCTGTCGCTGGCCAATGGTCTCCCTTCCTCCCCGTGGAGCCGCACGTTACCCAACGGTCGGCTGGATCGAGCGCATCGCCTCCATCGACTCCGGCAGGATCTGGCCACCGTCGACGACGAGCGCCTGCCCGGTGATGTAGGCCGCCTCGTCGGTCGCGAAGAAGAGCGCGGCGTTGCCGATGTCGTCGACGGAGCCCAGGCGCCCGTGCGGGATCGCCTCGGCCATCTGCCGCTGGTAGTCCTCGCCCATCCCGTCGAGCCCCTCGGTCGCGATGTTGCCGGGCAGCACGGCGTTGACGGTGACCCCCGACGGCGCGAGCTCCATCGCCGCGGTCCGCATGAACCCCAGCTGGGCCGACTTGCTCGCCCCGTAGTGGGACCACCCCGGGAAACCGGTGAACGGACCGGTGATCGAGGAGGTGATGACGATGCGGCCCGCGGCCGACCGCTTCAGCTCCGGGAGGCATGCCTGGACGGCGTAGACGGTGCCGTAGAGGTTGACCGAGATGACCTGGTGCAGGTCGGCCTCGGACATCTCGGACAGGGGTGCGGCGGGGAAGATACCGGCGTTGGCGCACAGCACGTCGATCCCGCCGTGGCGCTCGAGCGCGGTGGCCGCGACCCGATCGCACTCGGCCCGGTCCTCGACGCGTGCCCGGACGCAGGACACCGTGCCCGGAAGGTCTGCCATCGACTCGACGGCGGCCGTCGCGGCGGCCTCGTCCCTGCTGGCGATGAGGACGTTGGCACCGGCTCGGGCGAAGCAACGGGCGATGCCCTTGCCGATGCCCTTGCTCCCTCCGGTGACGATGACGGAACGGCCCTGCAGGCTGGAGAACATCAGTGGTCTCGTTTCTGTCGGACGGCCGGCTGCCGGGTGGGCACCGACCGCTGAGGGTCATGCGACGGAGGCCCCGTCGGATGCGAGGTAGGCGCGAGCGAGGTCGCGGGTTCCCGCCGTGAAGGACTCGCCCTGGGCCGCGACCTCCCTGGCGTGGGAGTGGCTGCCCATCCAGGCGACGAGCAGCAGCCGGCGCAGCATGACGAAGGTGGCGAGCATCGCCTCGTCCTCGGCCCGCAGCTCGGCGACGCTGCGGTAGCCGGCGACCCACGCCTCCTGCCACGCCGGCAGTCGTGCGTCGTGCTCGATGAACGAGACGGCCGTACCGAAGTCGTACATGAACCACGACGACCCGCAGTCGTCGAAGTCGATGACGTTGACGTCATCCCCCTCGACGAGCAGGTTCGCCAGCCGGAGATCGGCGTGGACGAGGCCGTAGCGGTCGGGGCCGTCGCCGTAGGCCGTCAGCCGGTCGCGCACGAGGTCCGCTGCCGGCCGCAGGAGGTCGCGGTCCTCGTCGGTCACCCCGATGCCGTCCTCCCACCGGCCCCATCGCGGGCTGTCGCCGAGGGTGTGCTCCCAGTCCCATGCGAACCGGCGGAAGCCGGCGGGCGGGGTCCACGACCGCGCGTGGGTGTGCAGGTGCGCCGTGATCGCACCGAGGGTGCGGAAGCTCGTCGGGTGCAGGAGCGTCCCGTCCGGCTCGACGCCCGGCATCACCTCGAAGAGCACCGCGTACCGCTCGACGCCGTCGACCTCGGTGACGTACACCCGGTCACCGCTCGCCGTGGGGATGACGACGTTCGTGCGCACGGGGGTGTCGCGGCGCAGGGCGGTCACCCAGTCGAGCTCGCTCTGGATGGACCGCAACGAGTGGTACCCGGCGCGGTGCACGCGCAGGATCCCCGTCCGTCCCGTCCCCGGGTCGTCGACGCGGTACGTCGCGTTCTCGGAGAGCGTGATGAGCTGGCTGCGGACCTGGTCCGAGAACCCGTAGTGCTTGAGCGCCTCGGTCGAGACGACGTCGTCCCGACGTGACTGCTCCTCGGTGGGCCGGCGGACCAGCGCGTTCGTGGCCTCAGTGGTCACGGCCCTGCACCTCCCCCAGGACCTCCGTGATCCGGTCGCGCGCCCGCTCGACCTCCTCGGTCGTCCCGCTGAGGTACAGCCGACCCGCCGCACCGATCAGCTGGACGTCCACGACGGTGATCCCCGGCGCGGCGCGCTCGGCCTCGTTCGCCGCGACCGCCGCGAACAGCGCCGGGGTCATCTCGTAGACGAGCAGGCTGGAGCCCGGCATGAGCATCGAGCCCTGGCGGTTGCGGTTGAGGATCACCGCGTGCTGGTCGGTGATGTCCTCGATGACGTCCGCGTAGAGGACCCGGGGCCGGAGCTGGTCGCTCGCCTCGGCACCGATGCCGCGCAGGATGGCCTCGCCGGCGGACGTCACCGCCTCGAGGGACCGGCCGTGGATCTCCAGGACGCCGAACTGCCGCTCGACGAACAGGATGCCCGGTTCGACCTCGTCGGTCTCCCGCAGCGCGAGGTCGATCACCCGCTCGATCGCCAGGGCTGGCGCCACCTCGATGATGAGCGCGTGGTCGCCGACGAAGGGCGGGTAGCCCCGCGCCCGCGTCGGCGTCCCGAGGTAGGCGGCGAACTGCGGCTGCAGGTCCTCGACGAGCAGGTAGACACGCAGGTCGGTGGGCGGGATGGTGCTGTCGGCCACGGTCGTCGCCTCCGGATGGTCGGGTCGGGTGGGTGCGGGCGGGTGCGGGGTCAGGCCTGGGCGACCGCGAAGTGCTTGCCCAGGTCCGGGTGGGGCCGCGGGATCACGTGGACGCTGACGAGGTCACCGACCTGGGCGGCGGCCTCCGCGCCGGCCTCGGTGGCGGCCTTCACGGCGCCGACCTCGCCGTTGATGACGACGGAGACGAGCCCGTCGCCGACCTCCTGGCGGTCGGTGATGGTGACGTTCGCGGCCTTGACCATCGCGTCGGCCGCGGCGAGCGCAGCGACGAAGCCCTTGGTCTCGATCATGCCGATTGCGTTGCTGGCCATGGTGCTCTCCTTGTGGTGGGACCGGGACTCTCCCGGCTGGTGGGACTGCGTGGGACGGGTGGAGCTGGTGACGGGTCGGCGGTCGCCGGCCGTCAGGTCGTGGGGGTCTGCGGGTCTCCGGACGTGCCGTCGATGGATCCGATGACGAGCGCGTCCACCGGAGGGGGCTTGCCGGGGAACCAGGCGGCGGCCACGGAGCCCTGGGCGACGAGCACGTGCTCGCCCACGCCGGACCCCATGACGTCGAAGGCGACGAGGGACGCGCCCGTGTCGTCGACGCGGATGTCGAGGAGGGCACCGGCGGGCACCCCGTCGACACGCTTGGTGGACCAGATGTTGCCGGTCACGACGCCTCTGAGCATCACTTCTCCTTGTGGATCGTCAGGCCCAGGGAGCGGGCCTTGTCACGGGCGAGGGGGGTGATCACGGCGCCCCGGGCGACGACGAGGGTCCCGCCACGTCGCGCGGCCTCGACGACGTGGCGCTCGGTGACGGCACCGCGCTCGACGCGGGTCGCCCCGCTGCCACCGGCTGCGGTGGTCTGCCGCGCAGCCGCGCCGCCACCGGTGAGGGTGAACGTCAGCCACCCGTTGCGCAGGTCCTCGCGCGTCCTGGGGTTGTCGAGGAGATGCAGCAGCTCGCGCGTGAAATCAGCGAGCTCGCGGTCGTTGGTGATCCGCACGCTGCGGCGCTGGCGCCGCCCGCCCGGGCCGCCCGCCTCACCGACGGGGCGGGAGACCGCGGGCGAGGCGGCCAGCGGTGCCGTCGGGCCCGCGCCGCCGGCTTGCCGGACGTCCGCGAGCGCCTCGCGGACGGCCTCGGCGACGAGCCGGCTCAGGTCGGGGCCGGGTGGCGGTGTCACGCGAGCGCCCCCAGGGCGGCCTCGGCGGCCTCGGCCGCGGTGCGGACGTCGGCCTCCTCACCGCTGAGGTACACCCGGCCGGTGGCCCCCATCATGCGGTAGTCGACGACCTTGATGTCGGCCGCCTTCTCGGCCTCGTTCGTCGCGAGGATCGCGTACGAGGCCGGCTGGCACTCGAGGACGAAGAGCGACTCACCCTCGAGGCACATCGACCCGGAACGGTTGCGGTTGATGAGGAAGGCGTGCTGACCATCGACCGAGGAGACGATCCGGCTGGCGAGGATCTGCGGCCGGGTCGCATCCTCCGCGCGGGCGCCGAGCGCGGCGAGCACCCCGTCGGCCGCGGCACGCACGGGGCCGGTCTCGCCGTGGAACTCGAGGTACCCGAACTGCCGCTCGACGACGAGGATGCCCGCGGCGACCTCGGCGTGCTTGAGCGCGGCGTCGGTGAGCGGCTCGATGTCCAGCCCCGGAGCGACCTCGATGATCTGCGCAGCGACGTGGGCCCGGGGCAGTGTGCCCTTGATCCACGTGCCGAGGTAGCACATCGTCTGCGGCTGCAGACGGTCGATGAAGATGAAGGAACGCAGCTCGGCCATGGGTCAGCCCTTCAGTTGGTGGGACAGCTCGGCAGCGACGAGCCGGCGGATCTCGGCACGCAGGGCGGCCTCGTCGGTCGACCCCGCGCCGAGGCCGGCGCGGGCGGCGACCCGGTCGACGAGCGCGCTCGGGTCGGGCGCGCGCCCGGGCGACGGGGAGGCGGTCTCGTTGCTCGCCCGCGGGTAGGCCGGCACCGGGCCGGTCCGCGCGCGCCACGGGTCGAGGCCGGTGAAGTCGGGCATCGGGCTCGCACCCGCGTCGTCGTACGCCATGCGTACCCAGTTGAGGAGGTGCCGCGGCTCGAGGTTCTCGCCGATCGACGACCGGCCGATGAAGCCGGTCCCGATGGTCATCGTCGGGGCCAGGTGCGTGTCCAGTCCCGAGGAGCCCGTGGAGTTGCCGACGTTCACCGAGATCCGCAGGACGGGGACCTTCGCGCCGTACTCCATGATCGTCGTCGGGTCGGTCGAGTGGATCGCCGCGGAGTGCCCGGCGCCGGCGATGCGGATGATCGAGCGGGCGGCGGCGACTCCACGGGCCGCGTCGGGCACGCGCAGGACGCCGAGCACCGGCGAGAGCTTCTCGTGGGTCATCATCTCCTCGGGCACCGGGTCGGTGAAGGGCGCCAGGAGCACCTTCGTCCCGGGGCTCGAGCGCAGGCCTGCGTCGGCGGCGATGACCGCCGCGTCCCGGCCCACGACGCTCGTGTTGAGCCGGCCCATGGGGAACATGTAGGCGCTCAGCTGAGCGACCTCGTCGGGAGTGAGGAGCTGCGCACCGGCGCGCTCCATCTCCCGCAGGAGCTCGTCCGCCACCGACTCCTCCACGATGAGGACGGACTCGTTCGTGCACAGCACCGAGTTGTCGAACGCCTTGGACTCGACGATCGCGCGAGCGGCCGACTTGATGTCGGCGGTCGCGTCGACGAGGACGGGCACGTTGCCCGGACCCACGCCGAGCGCCGGGTTGCCGGAGGAGTACGCGGCCCGGACGACGCCCGTGCCACCGGTCGCGACGACCACGTTCGTCCGGGGATCGGCCATGAGGGACTCGACGAGCGGGATCGTCGGCTCCTCCACCACCTGGATGATCCCGGCCGGGGCGCCCGCGACCTCCGCCGCCCGGGCGAGGACGTGCGCGGCCTCGGCGCACACGCCCTTGGCCATCGGGTGAGGGCTGATGATCACCGCGTTGCGCGTCATCAGGGCGAGGATCGCCTTGAAGTAGGTCGTGGCGACCGGATTGGTCGACGGGGTGAGTGCGAGCACGACGCCTGCCGGTCGCGGGACCTCGACGATCCGGCGCACGTCGTCGACGCGGGGGGTGACGTAGTCGTCGCCGGCGTAGTGCTCGAGCAGACCGACGGAGCAGGCGAGGTTCTTTCGCACCTTGTGCTCGACGACGCCGAAGCCGGTCTCCGCGACCGCACGCTCGGCGAACTCCTGGGCGTGCTCGGCAGCGGCCGCGGCCACCGCCTCGACGATCCGGCGGACCGCGTCGGCGGGGTAGGTGCCGTAGGCACGGGCCGCCCAGCGCGCCTGCTCCAGCTGCTGCCCTGCCCGGGCCTGGGCCGACACCGCTCGGGCGGGCTCGCTCTGGTGATCGCTCGCGAGCACCGCGGTCTGAGCACCGGGCGTGCCGTCCGGCCGCGGCGGCGCGGCCGGCGAGGCCTGCGGCGCCCGGTGCGGCGGCCCCGCCACGGTGCGTGCCGGGCGGCGGGGCTCCTTCCCGTAGCGACGGCGGAGCTCGGCGACCCGCTCCTTGCCCCAGGTGTCATCGGTCGTCGTCGTCATCAGCCGGCCTTCCTCTGCGTGCGCATCGCGCGCGCGGCCCGCGCGATGGCCATCGACGTGCGGTCGAGCAGCTCCTCCGAGAGGTCCGGGGTCATGAGGATGCCCGGCTTGTACTGGAGGACCTTGGGGTCGAGGGTCGAGAAGATCGCCCAGACACCGAGCTCGTAGAGCTCGCGCATCACGTGCTTGGCTCCGTCCGGTCCGGGGAACTCGAGCCCGAAGATCACGCCGTTCTGCCGGATGCCCGTGAAGAATCCCGGGTGCTCGGCGGCGATCTCCGCCAGCCCCGCGCCGATCGTGTCGGCGATGTAGTGGACGCCGGCGCGGGTCTCCCCGCGGGTGGTGATCTCGAGGCACTTCAGGGCGGCGATGCACCCGAGCTCGGCACCGCCGAACGTCGACATGTGCGCGAACCCGTCCTCGTCCAACCAGGCTCCGGACGCCGGCCCGAGCAGCACGCACGCGATCGGGTAGAGGCCGCCCGAGATGCCCTTGCCGGTGACGAGGATGTCGGGCTCGATGCCGTGCTTGGTGATCCCCCACAGCTCGCCGGTGCGCATCAGGCCCGTCTGGACCTCGTCGGCGATGTACAGCGAGCCGTGACGGACGCACAGCTCCTTGACGGCCTCGAGATACCCCGGATCGGGGAGGGGGAAGCCGTAGGTCGCCGGGATCGTCTCCATGATGACCGCGGCGACGTCGCCCCCGGCGAGCGCCTGCTCCATCGCGGCCAGGTCGTTGAAGGGGACGTGGGGGAAGTCCTCGTCCTGCTCGGAGAGGAAGAACTTCGTGAACCTGTCGTCGCCGGTGGCGACGGCCAGGCCGGTGTGTCCGTGGTAGGCCTTGATCAGCGAGACGATCTTGCGTCGCTTCGTCGCGTGCCGGGCCGACTTGATCGCGATGTCGATGGCCTCGCCGCCGCCGGAGGCGTAGGCGACCCGGGTCAGACCCTGCGGCGCGGTGTCGACGAGCTTCTCGGCGAGCGCCGTGCGCGCCAGCGACGGGAAGTGGTGGTTGCCCATGTCGAAGTGGTCCATCGCGGAACGAACCGCGCCGACGATCTCCGGGTTGCGGTGACCCAGGTTGTACGTCCCCCCGTTGAGGTGGACGTCCAGGAGCCGGCGCCCCTCCATGTCCCACAGGAAGTACCCCTCGCGGCGGTCGATGACGAGGTCGACGCCCGTGTCCTGCCAGAACTGGGTCTTGTCCGCGTTCCAGAAGCGGCGCGACTTGTCGAGGAACTCGTCCTTGGTGTCGTACGCGAAGAGCTCGTAGTCGTGCATGGCCGTCCGTGGGCTCGTGATGGGTCCCTGCCGGGCTCGGGGTGGACCCCCGACGCGGCCATGTCTAATCGGTTCAAACCAGTTCGTCAACGGTTTAACCGAAATTGGTCAATTCAGGCCGAAAGCCTTGCCAATGGTCTGAACCGGTGCGATGCTCCCGGGCACGATGTGGCGCGGGCCACATCGAATCGGACGAAAAGGTGCACTCATGGCGACAGCGTCTACCCCAGCCAGCAGCCCCCCCGACCGGCCCGAGCTCGCCGGTGCGACCGCCCCGGAGGTCCAGCGCCTCCGCCGTGGCGCCGTCGGTCTCTTCGGGGTGATGTTCATGGCGGTCGCGACGGCCGCCCCCATCACGGCGATGGTCGGCAACGTCCCCATCGCCATCGGGTTCGGCAACGGTCGGTTCGCCCCCGCGGGGTACGCGGTGGCGACGATCGTCCTCACCCTCTTCGCGCTCGGCTACTCGAGCATGGCCAAGCACATCACCGCGACGGGGGCGTTCTACGGCTTCATCTCGCACGGGCTCGGCCGGGTCGTGGGCATGGGAGCCGGCGCGCTGACGACCCTCGCGTACGTCGTGTTCGAGGCCTCCCTCGTCGGGATCTTCTCGTTCTTCGCGAACGCGTTCTTCGCCACCCACCTGGGCCTGGACATCCCGTGGCTCGTCTTCGCGCTCCTCATGCTGGCGGTCAACGCGGCCCTCACCTACTTCGACATCAACCTCACGGCGAAGGTGCTCGGCGCCTTCCTCGTCGCCGAGATCGTCATGCTCACCCTCATGGCGCTCACCGTCGTCTTCACGGGTGGTGGCCCCGAGGGCTGGTCCCTCAGCTCGCTCAACCCGCTCAACGCCTTCACCAACCTCGACCAGACCGTGCCGAACCCGGCCGGCAGCGGGACCGTGGCAGCGACGGGAGTCGCCGGCCTCGGGCTGTTCTTCGCGTTCTGGTCCTGGGTCGGCTTCGAGTCGACCGCGATGTACGGCGAGGAGACCAAGGACCCCAAGCGGATCATCCCGAAGGCGACGATGCTCTCGGTGGTCGGCATCGGCGTGTTCTACGTCGTCGTCTCCTGGCTGGCGATCGTCGGTACCGGCCCGACGAAGGCAGTCTCGCTGGCTCAGGACCCCGCCCAGGCCGGGAACATCTTCTTCGGGCTCGTCGACACCCACCTCGGCGGCTGGGCGGTCGTCCTCTTCGAGTTCCTCCTCATGTCGGGCTCGTACGCGTGCGGCATGGCGTTCCACAACTCCGCCTCGCGCTACATCTACGCGATCGGCCGCGAGGATCTCGTCCCGGGCTTCGGCCGGACCCTCGGCGCGACCCACCCGGTGCACCGCTCCCCCTACGTCGCAGGCTTCGTCCAGACCGCCGTCGCCACGCTCATCGTGCTCGCGTTCTACCTGACGGGGCGCGATCCGTACGCCCAGCTCTACGCGCTCATGGCCATCCTCGGCACCACGGCGATCCTCATCGTCCAGGCCCTCACCGCGTTCTCGGCGATCTCGTACTTCCACGTCCTCAAGAAGCACCCGGAGACCGCGCACTGGTTCACGACGCTCGTCGCGCCGCTCATCGGCGGTCTGGGGATGCTGTACGTGATCTACCTGCTCATCCAGAACGCCAGCTTCGCAGCGGGCGCGGCGGCGAGCGACACGATCTTCAAGATCTCGCCGTGGCTCGTCGTCCTCACCGGCCTCGGCGGGGTCGTCTTCGCGCTCGCCGCGAAGAGGTTCGCGCCGCACCGCTACGACATCATCGGGCGGATCGTGCTGGACGACACGCACGAGCGCGAGGACGCCGAGGCATCCCCCGCGGTCGGACCGCTGGAGGGCCGGGGCCCGCGCGGCTGAGCCGGCAGGGCCTACGAGGGGTTCGCTCCGACGTCCGTCGGAGCGAACCCCTCGCTGCTGCCCCGACACTCCGAGACGGCTCCCGGGACGGCGACCGCGCCGTGCGATGCTGCGCGAATGAGCAGCGTCGCCCCCAGCGGTAGCCCCTCCCCCACGCCCGGGTCGGACACGCTGGCCGTCGTCCGCAACCGCGGCCTCGAGACCACCGGGATCGAGATCGTCGAGGAGTCCGAGCGCACCGCGCGCCCGCACGACCTCTTCTGGCCCTGGTTCGCCGCGAACGTCTCCGTCTTCGGCATCAGCTACGGCACCTACGTCCTCGGCTTCGGCCTGTCGTTCCTGCAGGCCGTGCTCGTCTCGGTCGTCGGGATCGTCCTGTCGTTCCTCCTGTGCGGGCTCGTCGCGATCGCCGGCAAGCGCGCCTCGGCACCGACGATGGTCATCTCCCGCGCCTCGTTCGGGGTCGTGGGCCAGAAGGTGCCCGGGGTGCTCAGCTGGATCGTCTCGATCGGCTGGGAGACGTTCCTGGCGATCATGGCGACCCTCGCCACCGCGACCGTCGTCCAGCAGCTCGGGTGGGCCTCGGGCACCCCGGTGAAGATCATCGCGATGCTCGTCGTCGCCGGGTTGATCGTCGCGGCGTCGGTCGCCGGCTACCACGTCATCATGCGCCTGCAGTCGGTCCTCACCTGGCTGACCGGCGTCGCGACGATCGCGTACATCGCGATGACCCTCCCGCGGGTGCGCTGGGACGCCCTGTCGGACCTGCCCGCTGGTTCGTTCCAGCAGGTCATCGGCGCTCTCGTCATGGTGATGACCGGCTTCGGGCTGGGGTGGATCAACATCGCGGCGGACTGGTCGCGCTACCAGAGCCGCGACGCCTCCTCTGCCTCGATCGTCGGCTGGAACACCCTCGGCGGGGCGCTCGCGCCGAGCCTCCTCGTGGCCTACGGCATCGGCCTGGCGGGGTCCGACGAGGACCTCTCGGCCGGCATCGTCACCGACCCGGTCGGCACCCTCGCGACGATCCTCCCGACGTGGTTCCTCGTCCCCTTCCTCCTGGCCGCAGTGCTCGCCCTCGTCTCCGGTGCCGTCCTCGGCATCTACTCCTCGGGCCTGACGCTGCTCAGCCTCGGGGTCCGGATCCCGCGCCCGGCCGCGGCGCTCGTCGACGGCATCCTCCTCACGCTCGGCACGATCTACGTCGTGTTCTTCGCCGAGTCCTTCCTCGGTCCGTTCCAGTCGTTCCTCATCACGCTCGGCGTGCCGCTGGCGGCGTGGGCCGGGATCTTCCTCTCCGACCTCGCCCTGCGGCGCCGGGACTACGACGAGCAGGCCCTCTTCGACCCCCGGGGCCGCTACGGGGCGTGGGACCGGACCTCCATCGGCCTCCTGCTCGCCTCCTCGATCGTCGGCTGGGGCCTGGTGACGAACGCCATGCCCGACTCGACGTGGAACAACTGGCAGGGCTACCTGCTCAAGGCGTTCCTCGGCACGAAGCTCGTCGAGGACCCGGCCGGGAGCTACTGGGAGGGCGACTGGTCCTACGCCAACCTCGGCGTGCTCGCCTCGCTCCTCCTCGCGTTCCTCGGGGGTCTGCTCCTGCGGCGCGGCACCGTCCGCCGGCAGGAGGCGGGCGCGGGTGCCTGACGATCGGCAGCCCTGGTTCGTCGTCGTCGACCCGCAGCGGATCTTCGCCGACCCCACCTCGGACTGGGCCGCGCCCCGGTTCGGGGAGATCGTCGAGCCCGTCCGCGCCCTCGCGAGCGCCCACGCCGGGCGCACGCTCGTCACGCGGTGGTTGCCCGGGGCCGACCGCGCGGGGTCGTGGCGGGCGTACTTCGACCGGTGGCAGTTCGCGGACCGGCCGGACGAGGACCCCCTGCTGGACCTCGTGCCCCAGGCCGAGGGTCTCACCGAACGCCCGACCATCGACGTCTCGACGTTCGGGAAGTGGGGCCCGGCGCTGCAGTCCGTCGTCGGTCACCACGCCCATCTCGTGCTCGCCGGGGTGGCGACCGACTGCTGCGTCATCTCCACGGCGCTCGCCGCGGCCGACGCCGGGTGCTTCGTCACCGTCGTGCCGGACGCGTGCGCCGGTTCCACCGACGACAATCACGCCGCGGCGCTGCAGGTCATGGGTCTCTACGAGCCGCAGATCCGTGTCAGGCCGACCGCCGACGTCCTCGCCGACCGGTGAACCCCGCCCGCCTCACCCGAGCTCGGCCAGCTCCCCGGCGAGGTCTCCGTTGACCCGAGCCCGGACCCGGGTCCCCGCCTCGCCGTGCTCGGTCGTGAGGACCTCGCCCTCGGCGTGGATCCGGGAGACGAGGTCGCCCCGCTCGTACGGGACGACGACGTCGACCTCCACCTCTGGTCGGGGCAGCTCGCGCGCGACGAGGTCCCGCAGCGCGTCGACGCCCCGGCCGGAGCGCGCGGACACGGCGATCGAGTGCTTCTCGTTCCGCAGGATCCGGTCGACGACGTCCGGGGCGGCCACGTCGGCCTTGTTGACGACGACGATCTCCTTGACGTCCGCGGCGTCGACGTCGGCGAGCACGGCGCGCACGGCGCTGATCTGCCCCTCCGGGTCCGGGTGGCTGCCGTCGACGACGTGCAGGAGCAGGTCGGCGTCCGCGCACTCCTCGAGGGTGCTGCGGAAGGCCTCGACGAGCTCGTGCGGGAGCTGACGGACGAAGCCGACGGTGTCCGTGAGCGTGTACTCCCGACCGTCCTCGGTCTCGGTCCGGCGGACGGTCGTGTCGAGCGTCGCGAAGAGCTGGTTGTCGACGAGAACCCCGGCCCGGGTCAGGCGGTTGAGGAGGGTCGACTTCCCCGCGTTGGTGTACCCGGCGATGACGACCGCGGGCACGGAGCCCGCGCGCCGCGCGGAACGACGGGTGTCCCGGTGGGTCTTCATCCCGGTCAGCTCGCGTCGCAGCTTGGCGATCCGGCTGTTGATCCGGCGCCGGTCGAGCTCGATCTTCGTCTCACCGGGGCCGCGCGACCCCATGCCCTGACCACCGGCAGCCTGGCCACCGGCCTGCCGGGACATCGACTCACCCCACCCGCGGAGGCGCGGCAGGAGGTACTGCAGCTGGGCGAGCTCGACCTGGGCCTTGCCCTCCTTGCTCTTCGCGTGCTGCGCGAAGATGTCGAGGATGAGCGCGGTCCGGTCGATGACCTTCACCTTGACGACGTCCTCGAGCGCCCGCCGCTGGCTCGGAGCGAGCTCGGAGTCGCACACGACCGTGTCCGCGCCCTCGGCGACGACGATGTCGCGCAGCTCGGCGGCCTTACCCTTCCCGAGGTAGGTCCCGGGGTCGGGACGCTGGCGCCGCTGGAGGACACCGGCCAGAACCTCCGACCCCGCCGTCTCGGCGAGGGCCGCGAGCTCGCGCAGGGAGTTCTCGGCCTCCTCGGCGGTGCCGTCGCACCACACGCCCGCAAGCACGACCCGCTCGAGTCGCAGGGCGCGGTACTCGACCTCGGTGACGTCCTCGAGCTCGGTCGACAGCCCACCGACGCGCCGGAGCGCCGCGCGGTCCTCGCGGTCGAGCTGCTCGCCGTCGAAGCCGAGCGCCGCGTCGTCGAGGAAGCTGTCGTCGGTCGGCGGGTCGGCGAGTGCGGCCGCCCGTCGCGCGAGCACCCCTCGTGGCAGTGCAGGCTCGCCGCCGTGCCGTGCCGCTCCGCCGGGCCGGTGGTCATCGGTCTCGTGGACCTGGGTGGTCTCGTCGGGTTCCGTCATCGTCGGCCCATGGTCGCACCCGGACGGCATGCGGGTCGACCTGGTTCCTCCCCGGCACCGCCTCGACCGCCCTCGTTCCCGAAGGGGTAGGTTGAGGACGAGGTTACCGAGCAGTAACGGACGGAGGCGGGCATGGCCGCAGCGGAAGGCACCGACGTCGTCATCATCGGCGGAGGGATCAGCGGTCTGGTCACCGCGCTCGAGCTCGTCCGGGCCGGGCGCCGGGTCACCGTCCTCGAGGGTGACGGCCGGGACCGCTTCGGCGGGCAGGCCCGCGACGCCTTCGGCGGCTGGTTCTTCGTGGACTCTCCCGAGCAGCGCCGCGCGCGCGTCAAGGACTCCCCCGAGATGGCGTGGGAGGACTGGCGGTCGTACGCCGAGTACGGCCCCGGCAGCGAGACGCAGCAGCACTGGGGGAAGAAGTACGTCGAGCGGTGCGTGCCCGACGTTCGTGAGTTCCTCGAGAACCTGGGCCTCTCGTTCTTCCCGACCGCCAACTGGGCGGAGCGGGCCCACGCGGGCAAGGGCAACCGGGTCCCGCGGTTCCACATCATGTGGGGCTGCGGGCCGGCCGTCGTGTCGGGCGTGCGCCAGGCGATCGAGCCGTTCGAGGGCGGTCGGCTCGACCTGCGGTTCGAGCACCGCGTCGAGGAGATCCTCTCCGAGGGCGGCCGTGTCGTCGGGGTTCGGGGCACCGACGACACGGGCAACGACTTCGAGGTGCGGGCCGACGCGACCGTCATCGCCTCCGGCGGGTTCACCGGCAACATCGACAAGATCCGCGAGCACTGGCCCACGGACGTGTGGCACCAGGTGCCCGAGGACCTCCTCATCGGCGTGTGGGAGACGAGCGACGGCGCCATGCACGACCGCGCCGTCGAGCTCGGGGCCGCCCTGACGAACATGGAGAACATGTGGGTCTACGTCGCGGGCGTGACGAACTGGGCGGGCGACCACGACCGCCACGGACTGTCGCTCATCCCGATGAAGAGCGCGCTGTGGATGCGCGGCGACGGGCGACGCTTCGACCCGCCGCTGCTGGCCGGGTACGACACCCGTGACGCCGTCTCCCGCGTCATGCAGTCCGGCTACACCCACTCCTGGGCGGTCCTCAACCGCGCGATCCTCGCCAAGGAGCTCGCCATCCAGGGCGCGACCTACAACCCGAACTTCCGCACCAGGAACCTCCCCGGCATCGCCAAGGACATCCTCCTGGGCCAGACGAAGATCCCGCAGTCGCTCGTCGACCGCTGCCCGGACGTCGTCACCGCGTCCTCGCTCGAGGAGCTCGCCCGCCGGATGGAGAGCGTCACCCCGGGCGTCCGGATCGACACTGCGGGCATGGCCCAGGACGTCCGCTCGTACGACGCGGAGATCAAGGCGAGCTCGTCCCTCTACACCGACGACCAGCTGGTCTCCCTGCGGGCCGTCCGCGCCTTCCCGGCCGACAAGATGCGCACGAAGGCGTTCCACCCGATCGAGGACGGGAAGGGCGAGCTGGTCGCCATCCGGATGCGCCCGAACGTCCGCAAGAGTCTCGGCGGCATCCACACCGACGAGAGCTGCGCGGTCCTCGACACCGCCGGACGGCCGATCGAGGGCCTGCACGCCGTCGGGGAGTCGACCGGCTTCGGCGGCGGCGGGATGCACGGCAAGCGCACGCTCGAGGGAACCCTCCTGGGCGGCTGCATCCTCACCGCGCGGACCCTCGCCGCCCACCTCGCCCACTGACCCTCGACCGACCACCGTCCCAGGACAGGATCGCCATGCCCCGCACGACCGCAGCCAGCCTCGCCGTCCGCGCCCTCGAGGAGGTCGGTGTCACCCACACCTTCGGCATCCCCGGGGTGCACAACACGGAGCTCTACGACGAGCTCGACCGCAGCGAGAAGATCACCCCGGTCCTCGTGACGAGCGAGTTCAACGGCGGCTTCATGGCCGACGCGATGAGCCGTGTCGGGTCGGGTGTCGGCTGTCTCGCGCTCGTCCCCGCGGCCGGGTTCACCCACGCTGCGAGCGGCATCGGCGAGGCCATGCTCGACGGGATCCCGATGCTCGTCATCACCGGCGGGGTCCGCTCGGACGGGGAGTTCGGCTACCAGCTGCACCAGATGGACCAGCTCGAGCTCGCCAAGGGCCTGACGAAGGCCGCGTTCCGCGCCGAGCGGGTCGCCGACGTTCCCGGGATGATCCACGAGGCCTACCGGATCGCCACCACGGGCACCCCCGGCCCCGTGCTCGTCGAGCTGCCGGTCAACCTCCAGATGCAGGCCGAGGACGCCCCGGACCCCGAGCCCTTCGTCCCCGCCCCGGCCGCGCCGCTGCCCCCCGCGGTCCAGCTCGACAAGGCCGCCGAGATCCTCCTGTCCGCGGAGAAGCCGGTCCTCTACGTCGGGTGGGGCGCCCGCCGGGCCCGCGAGGACCTCGTGCGGCTCGCCGAGGCGCTCGGCGCGCCGGTCGTGACGACCCTCCAGGGTGTTGCCACGTTCCCCCACGACCACCCGCTGCACGCCGGGTTCTGCTTCGGACCCGCCGCGGTGCCGTCGGCGCGCGAGGCCGCCGAGGGGCACGACGCCATGCTCGCCGTGGGTGCCCGGTTCGGCGAGATCGCCACGGGCTCGTTCGGCATCGACCCGCCGAGGAACCTCGTCCACGTCGACATCGACCCGGCCGTCATCGACCGGAACTACCCCGCCCGCATCGGCCTCGTCGGCGACGCGGCGGCGATCGTGCCGGCGCTGCTGGAGCGGGTGTCCGGCCGCGCCGGACGCGCGGGCGAGCGGGCCCAGACGCTGGCGGCGGAGATCGCGAAGCGGAAGGCGTCGTACCGCGCCGACTTCCTCGCCCACGACAGCGGGGATCGCGTCAACCCCGCAGCCCTGTTCGACGCCGTCGACGCCCGGGTGGGCGACGACTGCCTCACCACCGTGGACGACGGCAACCACACCTTCCTGGCCGCCGAGCTGTGGCCGCTGCGCGGGACCCGCGACTTCATCTCCCCGACGGACTTCAACGCCATGGGGTACGCCGTCCCGGCGGGCATCGCCGCCGCGCTCGCCCACCCCGGCCGAGAGGTCGTCACCTTCGTCGGCGACGGCTGCTTCCGGATGACCGGGTCCGAGCTGGTGACGGCGAGCGCCCTCGGCCTGGGCCTCGTCGTCTACGTCTTCGACGACGGCGAGCTCGCGCAGATCGCCCAGGCCCAGGCACTGCCCTACAACCGCAAGACGTGCACGGTCATGCCGACGATGGCGATCGAGCACCTCGCCGCCGCGACGGGTTCGGAGCTCATCCGGATCACCGGGGCCGACGACCTGGCCGCCTCGGTCGACCGGGCGCACACGCTCGCTGCCGACGGCCGCCCCGTCGTCGTCGACGTGCACATCGACTACTCGCGCAGCTCGACGTTCACCCAAGGAATCATCAAGACGAACTTCAAGCGCTTCCCGACCCGCGACAAGCTGCGGATCGCCGGCCGCGCGGTGTCGCGGAAGATCACCGGCTGAGGGGGCGCACCTCCCGCACCTCCGGCGCGGCGAGCCGGGCGGCGTCCGACGAGGCGTCGTCCGGCATCACCTGGCTGAGCCGCTCGGCCTCCACCCGGGCGAGGTAGGCGGCGACCTCCCGGTCACGCGCCTCCTCGTCCCACCCGAGGTGGGGCGCCATGAGTTCGGCGACGGCCGGGGCCGCGGCGACCCCGCGGTCGCGCTCCTCGATGGAGATCCGGGTCCGACGGCACAGGACGTCCTCCAGGTGCAGGGCACCCTCGTGGGTCACGGCGTGGACGATCTCGACCTGCAGGTACTCCTGGGCGCCGGGCACGGGCGCCAGGAGCGTCGGGTCGGCCGCGCCCAGGTCGAGGAGGGTGTCGACCAGCCCCCCGAACCGATCGAGAAGGTGCTGGACGCGCCACACGGGGAGCCCGTGGTCGCGCGCGATCCGCTCGGCCTGGTTGACCAGGACGCGGTAGCCATCGGCACCGATGAGGGGCACCTCGTCGGTGATGCACTCCCGAAGGGTGTCGTCGAGGTCCTCCGACGCCGCCTCGACCGCGTCCTTGGCCATGACCCGGTAGGTCGTGTACTTCCCGCCGGCGACGCAGACGAGCCCGGGTCGGGTCCGGGCCACGGCGTGCTCGCGGCTCAACGACGCCGTGCTGCCCTCGTCGTCGCCCTCGGCGAGCAACGGTCGGAGACCGGCGAAGACCCCCTCGACGTCCTCCGGCACGAGCGGGCGGGCGAGCACCTCGTTGATCTCGGCGAGCAGGTAGTCGACGTCGGCGCGCGTCGCCGAGGGGTGCGCGAGGTCGTGCGACCAGTCGGTGTCCGTCGTCCCGATGAGCCAGTGGGAGCCCCACGGGATGCAGAAGAGGACCGAGGACTCGGTGCGCAGGATGAGGCCGGTCGAGGAGTCGATGCGGTCGCGCGGCACGACGACGTGGACCCCCTTCGAGGCCCGCACCCGGAACGGGAGGTCACCGCCGACGAGGGACTGCACCGCGTCCGTCCACACCCCGGCGCAGACGATGACGCAGCAGGCCCGGACCTGGTGCTCCTCCCCCGTCTCGACGTCGAGCACCGTGGCGCCGACGACCCGCTCGCCGTCCTCGAGCAGGCCGACGACCTGGGCGGAGGTGAGGATCGATGCGCCGTAGGTCGCGGCAGTCCGGGCCACGGTCAGGGTGTGCCGGGCGTCGTCGGCCTGCGCGTCGTGGTACAGCAGGCCGCCTTGGTGCGCGCCGTCACGCAGCCCCGGCGCGACCTGCTTGACGCGCGCGCGGCTCAGCTGTCGGTGGCCGGGGACGGACCGCTCCCCGCCCATCTGGTCGTAGAGCGTGAGCCCCGCTGTGACGTACGGCCGCTCCCACCCGCGCTCGAGCGGGTACAGGAAGGACACTGCGCGGACGAGGTGCGGCGCCAGCCGGGTGAGCATGAGCTCCCGCTCGCGCAGCGCCTCGCGGACGAGCCCGAAGTTCATCTGCTCGAGGTAGCGGACCCCGCCGTGGAAGAGCTTGCTCGACCGGGACGAGGTGCCCGAGGCCAGGTCGCGCTGCTCGACGAGCCCGACCCGCAGGCCGCGCGTCACGGCGTCGAGCGCGACGCCGGCGCCCGTGACGCCGCCGCCGACGACGAGGACGTCGAGCGGGTCGGCCGTGGTCAGCTCCCGCCACGCAGCAGCACGGTAGGTGGGGTCGAGGGCGGTGGCGCGCGGCACGATCGGCTCCCAGGGGGTCGGTCCCGGAGCGGCCGCCGGGTCGGTCCGGGGCGTCGCGGGAGGCGGACGTGCCAACGGTAGGTGGTCCACCCACCCATGGGGGTGCCGGGGCTGCGAGGATGCCCCGCATGGTCAAGGACGCCCTGCCCCTCGTCGCGGTCGCCGCAGGTCTGCTCGGCGCCGCCGGGGTGACGGAGGCGGCCCGGCGGCGGGTGCCGCCGGCCGCTCCGGCCCCTCCCCTGCCCGAGGACTTCCGCTGGGGCGTGGCGCTGTCGGGGTACCAGGCGGAGGGACGCTCCCCCGACAGCAACTGGACCCGCCACGAGAGCAGCCGCGCGCCGATGATCCGGGAGCCGTTCGGGACGGGGCCGGACTTCGCGGGACGGTACGCGCAGGACATCGCGCTCGCCGCCTCCCTGGGCGTCGACACCTTCCGGTTCTCGCTCGAGTGGGCCCGCACCGAACCGGCGCCCGGTGTCCTCTCCGAGGAGGGCTGGGCGTTCTACGACGCGGTCATGGACGAGCTCGACCGCCACGGGTTGCGGGCGATGATCACGATCGACCACCGGGTCTACCCGGGGTGGGTGCTCGGGCGCGGGGGCTGGGACTGGAACGGGATCGTCGATGCCTGGCTGGCGCACGCCGAGCGGGTGCTGCAGCGGTACGCCGGGCGCGGGGTCACGTGGATCACGATCAACGAACCCTCCTTCTACCTCGACGGGGAGCGACCCAACCGGCGGCTGAGCCGCGCGCAGCGCCGGACGATGCAGGCCCGTCTGCTCGAGTGCCACCAGCGCGCGTACGCGATCGCCCACGAGGTCGATCCCGGGTGCATGGTGTCGAGCAACCTCGCCTGCGTGCCCGCACCGCTGCACCACCTGACCGACTCGTGGTTCGTCGACCGGTGCCGGGACACCCTGGACTTCGTCGGCATCGACTACTACTACGGCTTGAGCCTGGACAACCTCACCGTCTGGCGCGACACGCTCGGGCACTACCGGTCGATCACGCCGCAGCCGGAGTCCCTGCGCTACATGCTGCGCATCTACGCCAAGAAGTTCCCCGGTCTGCCCATCTGGATCGTCGAGCACGGGATGCCGACCGACGACGGGCGTCCGCGCGCGGACGGCATCACCCGCGGGCAGCACCTGGCGGACCACGTCCGTCAGATTCAGCTGGCGATCGCCGAGGGGATCCCGGTCATCGGGTACAACCACTGGTCGCTCACCGACAACTACGAGTGGGGCTCGTACCGCCCGCGGTTCGGGCTGTGGCGGGTCGAGGTCCGCGACGGCGACCTGACCCGCGTGCCGACCGACGGGGTCGAGGCCTACCGCCGGATCATCGCCGGGCGCGGGGTGCCCCATGACCACCAACCCGTCTGCCCCCCGGCGTTCGGGGTGTTCGCCGCGCCGTGGGAGACCACCCTCGGCCGCCTGCAGAGAGGAGCCCGCCGATGACGCCGGCCCAGCACGTCCTCGCGATCGACCAGGGGACGACGAGCACCCGGGCGATCGTCTTCGACCCCACAGGGAAGCCGGTCGCCAGTGCACAGCTCGAGCATGCGCAGATCCTTCCCCGCGCCGGATGGGTCGAGCACGACGCGACGGAGATCTGGCGCACCACCCGGACCGTCGTCGGTGGCGCTCTGGCCCGGGCCAACCTGCCGAGCAGCGCCGTCGCGGCCGTCGGCCTCACCAACCAGCGCGAGACGGTCGTCGTCTGGGACCGCCGGACGGGAGAGCCGGTCCACCACGCCATCGTCTGGCAGGACACCCGCACCCAGGGCATCGTCGACCGGCTCGCCCGCAACGGCGGCGAGCAGCGCTGGGCCGCGACGACCGGGCTGCCCCTGGCGACGTACTTCGCCGGCCCGAAGGTGGCGTGGATCCTCGAGAACGTCGAGGGTGCCCGCGAGCGGGCCGAGGCCGGCGACCTGCTCATGGGGACGATCGACTCGTGGCTCGTGTGGAACCTCACGGGCGGGCCGGACGGCGGGGTCCACGTCACGGACGTCACCAACGCCTCGCGGACGCTGATGATGGACCTGCGGACGCTCGCGTGGGACGAGGACATCGTCGCCGAGCTCGGGATCCCCCGGTCGATGCTGCCGACGATCGCCTCGAGCTCGCAGGAGTACGGCACGTGCCGCCCGGGCATCCTCGACGGTGTCCCCGTCGCGGGAATCCTGGGGGACCAGCACGCCGCGACGTTCGGCCAGGCCTGCCTCGAGCCGGGCCAGGCGAAGAACACCTACGGCACGGGCAACTTCATGCTCCTCAACACCGGCACCGAGCCGGTGCCGAGCGCGAACGGGCTGCTGACGACGGTGTGCTACCAGCTCGGCGACGCCCCGGCGGTCTACGCGCTCGAGGGCTCGATCGCGGTCACCGGCTCCCTCGTGCAGTGGGTCCGCGACAACCTCGGCCTCATCTCGACCGCGGCCGAGATCGAGGAGCACGCGCTGTCCGTGGAGGACAACGGCGGCGCGTACTTCGTGCCCGCGTTCTCGGGACTGTTCGCGCCCCACTGGCGCCCGGACGCCCGGGGTGCGCTCGTGGGGCTCACCCGATACGTGACGAAGGGGCACCTGGCCCGCGCCGTCCTCGAGGCGACGGCGTTCCAGACCGCCGAGGTGATCGAGGCGATGCGGGCCGACTCCGGGGTGGAGCTCACCGAGCTGAAGGTCGACGGCGGGATGGTCGTCAACGACCTGCTCATGCAGTTCCAGGCCGACATGCTCGGCGTCGACGTCGTCCGCCCCGAGGTGGCCGAGACGACCGCGCTGGGGGCGGCCTACGCCGCGGGGCTCGCGGTCGGCTACTGGGAGAGCACCGACCAGATCACGGCGAACTGGGCCGAGGACCGGCGGTGGACCCCGCAGATGCCGACGTCGGAGCGCGACCGGCTGTTCCGCAACTGGCGCAAGGCCGTGGCCCGGACCCTCGACTGGGTCGACGACGACGTGCTCTGACGGGCCGTCGCCCGGCCCTAGGGTGAGCGGCGTGCCGGACCACTACTTCACCGCCGACCCCGCGTCGCCGGACGAGCGCGTCGAGCGCACCGTGCGGCTGGCCGGGCGCGAGGTCGTCGTCGAGACCGCGCCGGGGATCTTCTCGCCCGGAGGCCTGGACAAGGCGACGGCGATCCTCCTCGAGGAGGCACCCGACCCGGTGCCGACCGGCGCGATCCTCGACCTCGGCTGCGGCTGGGGACCGATCGCCCTCTCCCTCGCCCTTCGCTCCCCCGACGCCCACGTCGTCGCCGTCGACGTCAACGCGCGGTCGGTCGACCTGACGCACCGCAACGCCGCCCGGCTCGGCCTCGACTCGGTGGTCGCGTGCGCTCCCGGTGACGTCGACCCGGAGCTGCGCTTCGAGGAGATCTGGTCGAACCCGCCGATCCGCATCGGCAAGGCGGCGCTGCACGAGCTGCTCCGCAGCTGGCTGCCCCGACTGACGCCGATGGGGCAGGCATGGCTCGTCGTCGGCAAGAACCTCGGGGCCGACTCCCTCCAGCGGTGGATCACCGAGGAGCTGGCGCTGCCGACGGAGCGGGTCGCCTCCTCGAAGGGGTTCCGCGTCCTGCGCGTGACTCGGTGACGCGGACGGTCAGCCCGTGACGAGCGGGCTGGTGCCGTCGGCGACGAGGACGGCCGGGCCGGCGAGCTCGACCTCGTCCCCGCGGACGGTGACCTCGAGGCGGCCGCCGGGCACGTCGACGGTCCACCGGTCGGCGCCGTCCGGCTCGCCCGCCCAGAAGCGCATGGCCAGGGCCGCGGCGCAGGCACCCGTCCCGCACGACCGCGTCTCACCGACACCGCGCTCATGGACGCGCATCGACAGGTGCCCGGGCCCGAGGGGCCGGACGATCTCGACGTTGACGCCCTCCAGGGGAGTCGGGCGCACCTCGGGGGCCACCGTGAGGTCGACCGAGTCGAGGTCGACGGTCTCGGGCAGGGCGACGACGGTGTGCGGGTTGCCCAGATCGAGGGAGAGCGCCGAGTACGGCTGACCCGGGTCGAGGTGGACGAGCGCGTCGAAGCCGTCGGCGCGGGCGGTCGCCTCGTCACCGAAGGACCACCGGCCCATGCTCGTGCGCCAGCCGCGGGGGTCGCGCACGACGGTCCGGGCACCGGCGCGGGTGGCGAGCACGACCTCGTCGTCGACGAGGCCCTCGCGGGCGAGGAGCTCGGCGGTGACCCGGGTGCCGTTCCCGCACATCTGAGCGGGCGAGCCGTCGGCGTTGCGATAGTCCATGAACCACGGCGCCCGCTCGGCGAGCGCGCGCACGTGCTCGTCGGTGGCGAACCGGGTGGGGACGACCCGGATGACCCCGTCGCCGCCGATCCCCGCCCGGCGGGCGGCGAGGGCGACGACCTGGCTGGGGCTGAGGTCCCGGGTCCCGTCCCGGTCGAGGATCAGGACGAAGTCGTTCTCGGTGCCGTGGCCCTTGGTGAACCGGATGCCGTCGCTCATGCCCCCATCATCCCGGACTCGTCGATCACGGCGAGCGCTCGGTCGAGGAGGTCGGGGGCGTCGGCGGGCAGCCACCGCGTGCGCGGGTCCGGCCGGAACCACGACTCCTGCCGGCGGACGAGACGACGGGTCGCCCGCTGGGTGTCCTCGATCGCCTCCCGCTGCTCGAGCGACCCGTCGAGCTGCGCCACCGCCTGGGCGTACCCGATGGCCCGCGGCGCGGTACGTCCCTCCCGCAGGCCGGCCGCGAGGAGCCGGGCGGTCTCGTCGAGGATGCCGGTCGCCCACATCCGTTCGACCCGCGCGTCGACGCGGGCGTCGAGGTCCTCGCGGGGCAGGCGGAGCCCGAGCTGGAGCGTCGGTCCGCGGAAGGTGCGGTCGGGCATCGTCGCCGAGTACGGGCGACCGGTGAGCTCGACGACCTCGAGCGCCCGCACCACCCGACGGGTGTTGGTCGGCAGGATCGCGGTCGCCGCGGCCGGGTCGAGCCGGGCGAGCCGCGCGTGGAGGGCTGCGGTGCCGACGCGAGCCGCCTCCGCCTCCAGCCGCGCACGCACGTCGGCGTCGGTCGGCGGGATGACGAGGTCGTCGGTCACCGCGCGCAGGTACAGGCCCGAGCCGCCCACGAGGACGGGGACACCGCCCCGGGCACGGATCGCATCGACATCGGCCCGTGCGGCGGCCTGGTAGCCCGCGAGCGTCGCCTCCTGCGTGACGTCGAGGACGTCGAGCTGGTGGTGGGGCACCCGGCGCCGATCCGCGGGGACCTTCGCCGTGCCGACGTCCATGCCCCGGTAGAGCTGCATCGCGTCGGCGTTGACGACCTCTCCCCCGAGCCGCTCGGCCACGGCGATCCCGAGGTCGCTCTTGCCCGTCGCCGTCGGGCCGAGGACGACGAGGAGCGGCGCGGGGCTCACCCCCGGGCGGACGGCGTCTCGTCCGGGCGCTCGTCGGCGGCGGCCACGTCGTCGGGGTCCACGTCGTCGGGGTCGACCTCGTCCGGGTCGACGTCGTCGTGCCCGAAGGGGTCGCGGTCGACGCCGGGCATCCACGAGTGCCCGGGGACGCCCCAGCCCTCGGCCTTGACGGCCTTGCGGGCCTTGCGACCCCACCGCTCGTCGAGACGGTCGACGTAGAGGAAGCCGTTGAGGTGGTCGTACTCGTGCTGCATGCACCGCGCGAACCAGCCGGTGGCGGTGAAGGAGACCTCGTTGCCGTCGACGTCCGTCCCGGTGACCTCCGCGCGCTCTCCCCGGCGGAGCGGGAAGGAGTAGCCGGGGACGGACAGGCAGCCCTCTGACTCCTCGTGCCGGTCGGGGGCACCGGCGGGCGGCTTCGAGGAGCGGACGAAGGGGTTGATGACGTGGCCGACGGTGGGGACGCCGTCCGAGTTGCGCATGTCCCACGTGAAGATCCGCAGGCCGACGCCGATCTGGGGGGCGGCCAGGCCGACGCCGCGGGCGGCGGTCTGGGTCTCGTACATGTCCTCGACGAGGCTGCGGATCCCGTCGTCGACCTCGCTCACGGGCTCGGCGCGGCGGTGGAGGACGGGGTCGCCGGAGATGACGATCGGTCGGACGGTCATGGGGGGAAGTCTCCCACCCGAGCCCGTCGGCGTGCGGACGGGCTGACCGACGCCCGGGTCAGGCGACGCGGCGGATCGAGACCTCGAGCCGCTCGGGCTCGATCGTCGTGCAGGTCAGCTCGACGGTGCGCACGCGCATCGGCTGGCCCTTCTGGCACCGGACGGACCGGTAGTCGACGAAGACCTGGGCGAAGTCCCTGCCGTACGCCCGCTCGTAGGACAGCGGGGTGAGGGTCTGACCGCCGAGCTCGAGCTGTCGCCCGGCGTCCACACCGACCCAGCCGGTGCACGTCCCGGCGGCCGCATCGCACACGAGCTCGCCCTTCCGGTCCGGGCTGCCACGCCACAGCGTGTACCCCAGGACGAGGGTGAACCCGACCGCGCCGACGACCGCGACGGAGAAGAGCGAGGCCAGCCGCTGCCCGAGGGTCGGTCGCGGGAGGTACACGGGGTTCGCCACCCCCCGACCCGGCTGCAGCGGCTCCTGGCTCATGCCGGCGGGCCCCCGCACGCGGGTGCGGCTGCCGGACGCGCCGGCGGCGCGCCGACGGACGGCAGGCCGAGGGAGACCGGCGGCCTGCCGGCCGGCGCCCCCTGGCTGCGCTGCCAGGCATCGCCCCCGGCGGTCCGGCGCACCCGGAAGCTCCCGCCCGAGAGCGCACCATCGGCGACGAGGTGGTGCGGCGCTCCATAGGTGATGTCGACCTCGACCATGTCTCCGGGACGGGGACGGTCGGCGTCGGCGAGCCCGGGCGGCAGCGCGAGGTGGACGAGCCGGTTGTCGCGCGCCCGACCGGAGATCCGCGCGGTCTCGGTGTCCTTGCGCCCCTCGCCGGTCGCGACGAGGACCTCGAGGGTGCGGCCCTCCTGGGCCCGGTTCTCCGCCCAGGAGATCTCCTCCTGGAGGGCGATGAGCCGGTCGAACCGGTCCTGCACGACGGCCTTGGGGATCTGCTCGTCCATCGTCGCGGCGGGGGTGCCGGGGCGGATCGAGTACTGGAAGGAGAAGGCCGAGGAGAACCGGGACTCCCGGACGACCCGCAACGTCTCCTCGAAGTCGGCCTCGGTCTCACCCGGGAAGCCGACGATGATGTCGGTCGTGATCGCGGCGTCGGGGATCGCCGCCCGGACGCGCTCGATGATCCCGAGGAAGCGGTCGGCGCGGTAGGAGCGGCGCATCGCGCGCAGCACGCGGTCCGAGCCGGACTGCAGGGGCATGTGCAGGCTCGGCATGACGTTCGGCGTCTCCGCCATGGCCTCGATGACGTCGTCGGTGAAGGCCGCCGGGTGCGGGCTGGTGAACCGGACGCGCTCGAGGCCCTCGATCTGCCCGCACGCCCGCAGGAGCTTGCCGAACGCCAGCCGGTCGCCGAACTCGACGCCGTAGGAGTTGACGTTCTGCCCGAGAAGGGTGACCTCGACGACGCCCTGGGCGACGAGTGCCTCGACCTCGGCGAGGACGTCCCCGGGGCGGCGGTCCTTCTCCTTGCCCCGCAGGCTCGGGACGATGCAGAAGGTGCACGTGTTGTTGCACCCGACGGAGATCGAGACCCACCCGCTGTAGGCGGAGTCTCGGCGGGTCGGCAGCGTCGATGGGAAGGTCTCGAGCGACTCGAGGATCTCGACCTGGGCCTCGCGGTTGTGCCGTGCCCGTTCGAGCAGGACCGGGAGCGAGCCGATGTTGTGGGTGCCGAAGACGACGTCGACCCAGGGCGCCCGCCGGACGATGGTGTCCCGGTCCTTCTGGGCCATGCAGCCCCCGACGGCGATCTGCATGTCCGGGTTGGCGCGCTTGGCGGCCGTGAGCTGTCCGAGGTTGCCGTAGAGCTTGTTGTCGGCGTTCTCGCGCACCGCACACGTGTTGAACACGACGACGTCGGCCGTCTGCGGGCGCTCGTCGCCGGGCAGGCTCGCGAGGTCGACGTAGCCCGCCGTCTCGAGGAGGCCGGCGAGGCGTTCGGAGTCGTGGACGTTCATCTGGCACCCGTGGGTGCGGACGTCGTAGGTCTTCGGTGAGGTCATCGCGTCTCCAAGGGTACGGCGGGCCGGTGAGGCCGTGCTGCGACGATGGCGGCATGAGCATCGTCAAGATCAACGCCATCACCGTCCCGGCCGACAGCGGCGACGAGCTCGCGACGCGGTTCGCAGCGCGGGCCGGCGCCGTCGACGGCCAGGACGGCTTCGAGGGCTTCGAGCTGCTCCGCCCGACCGACGACCGCGCCGTCTGGCTCGTCGTGACCCGGTGGCGCGACGAGGCGGCGTTCTCGGCCTGGGCCGCCGGCGCCGCCTTCCAGCGGGCGCACGGGTCCTCCGGGCAGGACGCACCCGAGGGCGGGCGTCGCGGCCCGGTCGGGATGTCGGCCGAGCTGTGGTCCTACGACGTCGTCGACCTGCCCCGATCCTGAGCGCTGCGGCTCGTCCCGGCCCGCCGTGCCGACCGGGACGAGCCGTCAGTCCCGGGCGTGCTCCGGCAAACCGTCGAGCACCTCCGTGACGACGGCCCGCGCGGTCTCCGCGTCGTAGCCCTTCCGGGCGAGCATCCCCGCCAGCCGCCGCGTCTGGACGAGCCGGTCGAGGCCGCGCATCGTCCGCACCCGTCGCTCGACGAGCTCGACCGCCCGTGCACGCTCCTCGTCGGCGTCGACCCCCGCGAGGGCCGCGGCCGCCGTCTCGTCGTCGACCCCCTTGCGCCGTAGCTCGTGACCGAGCGCCCGTCGCGCCAGGCCCCGACCCGCCTGCTGGGAGCGGACGAGCTCTGCGGCGAAGGCGGTGTCGTCGACGAGCCCGACCTCCTCCATGCGGTCGAGCACCTCGCGGGCGACATCCTCCGGGCACCCGCGCCGCTCGAGCTTCTCCAGCAGCTGGGCGCGGCTGCGAGGGCCCATCGTCAGCTGACGCAGGACGATCGCGCGGGCGACGGCCCGCGGATCGGCCTCCGCGTCCTGCTCGTGGTCCTGCGACACGATCAGAAGTCGACCGGGACCTCGGCGGCCTCGGCCGGCTGGTCCGCGACCGGGCCGACGCCGAGCTTCTCCTTGATCTTCCGCTCGAGCTCGTCCGCGAGGTCGGGGTTGTCCTTGAGGAAGTTGCGCGCGTTCTCCTTGCCCTGGCCCAGCTGGTCGCCGTCGTAGGTGTACCAGGCCCCGGACTTGCGGACGAAGCCGTGCTCGACCCCCATGTCGATGAGGCCCCCCTCGCGGGAGATGCCCTGCCCGTAGAGGATGTCGAACTCGGCCTGCTTGAACGGCGGGGAGACCTTGTTCTTCACGACCTTGACGCGGGTGCGGTTGCCGACGGGCTCGGTCCCGTCCTTGAGCGTCTCGATCCGTCGGACGTCGAGCCGGACCGAGGAGTAGAACTTCAGCGCCTTCCCACCCGTCGTCGTCTCGGGCGAGCCGAACATCACACCGATCTTCTCGCGCAGCTGGTTGATGAAGATCGCCGTCGTGCCGGAGGAGTTGAGCGCGCCGGTGATCTTCCGGAGCGCCTGGGACATCAGGCGGGCCTGGAGTCCGACGTGGCTGTCACCCATCTCGCCCTCGATCTCGGCGCGCGGCACGAGGGCGGCGACGGAGTCGATGACGATGATGTCGAGCGCCCCGGAGCGGATGAGCATGTCGGCGATCTCCAGCGCCTGCTCCCCCGTGTCCGGCTGGGAGACGAGCAGGGCGTCGGTGTCGACGCCGAGCTTCTTCGCGTACTCGGGGTCGAGCGCGTGCTCGGCGTCGATGAACGCGGCGATGCCGCCCGCGCGCTGGGCGTTGGCCACCGCGTGGAGGGCGACCGTCGTCTTTCCGCTCGACTCCGGGCCGTAGACCTCGACGATCCGGCCGCGCGGCAGACCACCGATGCCCAGGGCGACGTCGAGGGCGATGGCCCCGGTGGGGATGACCTCGATCGGCGGGCGGACGTCGTCGCCCAGGCGCATCACCGCGCCCTTGCCGTGGGACTTCTCGATCTGTCCGAGGACGTTGTCGAGGGACTTGAGCTTCTGCTCCTGGAGCTTGCCGTCGATGGGGGTCACACCCGCCATTGCCGCACCTGCCTTCATGTGTCGTGTCGGTCGCGCCCACCGGCAACCCGGGTCACGGTCGGGCTCGTCGTGATGTCGGGTCGGACGCTAGGTCGGCCCTCCGACAACGGCCCACGCCGCCGTGAGGCTGTGGACGAGACGTGCCATCGGGGTCGACCTGTGGACGACGATAGCCGTACAGATGTTCGATGCACGTGAGCTCGGCACGCGTGTCGCGCGGCCGCCCCCGCTGAGTTGCAACGGAAACGAGACCCGGCCCCTCGTCGCGCGGGGATCCCGGCGGTGGCAGGGTGTCACCCTGACGGCGCGGTGCGGCGCCTGCACGGGTCCCTCCTCCGCCGTCGAGGACGAGACGTGAGGAGACCTCGTGACGAGAGCACCCCGGGCCCGCGTGGCCGCAGCGGTCCTTGCCGCCGCCCTCACCGCGACCGGCGCCCTCGCCGGCTGCGGTGCCGGCGGCGGGGGCGACCAGGACGGCGGCAGGCCGACCCTGACCTGGTTCATCAACCCCGACGGCGGCGGTGGCCGCAAGAACGGCGGCGGGCAGGCGCAGATCGCGGTCGAGTGCAGCACCGACCGGTACGACATCGAGGTCCAGCAGCTGCCGAACAGCGCGAGCGACCAGCGAATCCAGCTGCTGCGGCGCCTCGCTGCGGGTGACTCGGGCGTCGATCTCATGAGCATCGACCCGGTGTTCGTCCCCGAGTTCGCCGAGGCCGGATATCTCGCGCCCGTGCCGGAGGACAAGCAGAAGGAGTTCACGCAGGACCGCGTCGACTCCGCCATCGAGTCCAGCCGGTGGAAGGACGAGATGGTCACCGTCCCGTTCTGGGCGAACACGCAGGTCCTCTGGTACCGCAAGGACGTCGCGAAGAAGGCCGGCCTCGACATGACGACGCCGGTGACCTGGGACGAGGTGATCGAGGCCGCCCAGAAGACGGGGACGACGGTCGGCGTCCAGGCAAGCCTCTACGAGGGCTACGTCGTGTGGATCAACGCTCTCGTCTCCGGCGCGGGCGGCAAGATCGTCGAGAACCCCGGGGCCGATGCCGACACCGTGCAGCTCGGGCTGGACAGCGATGAGGGCCGCAAGGCCGCAGCGATCATCCGCAAGGTGTCCGACACCGGCGTCGGCGGCCCGGCGATGGGCTCCTCCCAGGAGACCGAGTCGCTCGCACTCTTCCAGGGCAGGAGCGGTGGCTTCCTCGTCAACTGGCCCTACACCTTCGCGGCCGTCGCGGGCGACAAGAAGCTCGTGAAGAACCTCGGGTGGGCCCGTTACCCGCAGACGGTCCAGGGCAAGGAGTCGGCGCCGCCGTTCGGCGGGATCCAGATCGGCGTCGGCGCGAACAGCGCCCACCCCGACCTCGCCTACGAGGCGGCCGGGTGCATCACCAACCAGGAGCACCAGACGCTCTACATGCTCAAGACGGGCAACCCGGCCTCGCGCAAGAAGGTCTACGACGACCCGAAGGTGAAGGAGGGCTTCCCGATGGCGGGCCTCATCCGCACCTCTCTCGACGCCGCCGCGCCCCGCCCGCAGACCCAGTACTACGGCGACGTCTCGACTGCGATCCAGCAGCGGTTCAGCCCTCCGGACAAGGTCACGGCCGACAGCCCCGCGCAGACGCAGACGTTCATCAAGGACGTCATGAAGGGAGAGGCGCTGCTGTGAGCACCGCGATCACCGACACCGCCCCCACCAGCCGGCGCCGGGCACGGCCGGTCCTCTCCGACCGGGCGCGCGCCGAGCGCAACCTCGGCTGGAAGCTCGCCGGACCGGCGTTCGTCATCATGCTGCTGGTGACGATGTGGCCCATCGTCAACGCCCTGTGGCTCTCGCTGTTCCGCTACCGCCTCACCGACCCCGGCAGCAAGGAGTTCGTCGGGATCGAGAACTACGTCACGGCGCTGAGCGACCCCGTCTTCTGGGAGGCGCTCAAGGTCACCGCGCTCATCACGCTCGTCACCGTCGTCGTCGAGCTCGTCCTCGGCTTCGCCCTGGCGTGGATCATGAACGCCGTCGTCATCCCCCGCCGGACGCTGCGGACCGTCGTCCTGCTCCCCTACGCGATCATCACCGTCGTCTCGGCGTTCGCCTGGCGGTACGCGTTCGCGGTCGACACCGGCTTCGTCAACCACTGGCTGCACAACCTCACGCTCGGCCGCTGGGACCGGGAGTTCGACTGGTTCGGCGAGCAGACCCCCGCGCTGTTCGCGATCTGCATGTCGGAGATCTGGAAGACGACGCCGTTCATGTCGCTGCTCCTGCTCGCCGGCCTGGCGCAGATCGACGGCGCGATGCTCGAGGCGGCCAAGGTCGACGGGGCCTCGTGGTGGCAGCGCCTGACGCGAGTCATCCTCCCGAACATGAAGCCGGCGATCATGGTCGCCCTCCTGTTCCGCACCCTCGACGCGTTCCGGATCTTCGACAACCCGTACGTCATGACGGGCGGGGCCAACCAGACGCAGACGCTGTCCATGCTCGTGAACAACCAGACGATCAACCGGGTCGAGATCGGCATGGGGTCCGCGCTCGCGGTCATCCTCTTCACGATCGTCCTGGGGATCGCCGCCCTGTTCGTCAAGGGGTTCCGCGTGGACCTCGCCGGTGGAAGGAAGTAAGCCGTGGAGACGACCACGAACAAGGGGAAGTGGGGCTTCGCTGCCATCTCGATCCCCGTGATGATCTGGACGCTGCTGCCGCTGGTGTGGATCTTCGCCCTCTCCCTCAAGCGAGACAGCGCCCTGAGCGACCCGGGCTACAACCGATGGGGCAACTTCTGGCCCGAGGACCCGACGCTGAAGAACTACGAGCTGATCTTCTCCGGTTCGGCGAAGGATCTCTTCGTGCCGGCACTCGTCAACTCGATCGTCGTGTGCCTGATCTCGACGGTCATCTCCGTCGTCCTCGCGACCTTCTGCGCCTACGCCCTGGCCCGGCTGGACTTCCCCGGCAAGCGGATCATCCTCACGACCGCGCTCGCGGTCTCGTTCTTCCCCGTCATCGCGATGGTGACCCCGCTGTTCAACCTGTGGCGCCAGATCGGGCTCTTCGACACGATCCCCGGCCTCATCATCCCCTACCTCGCCCTCACGCTCCCGCTGTCGATCTGGACGCTCACCGCGTTCTTCCAGCAGATCCCGTGGGAGATGGAGCAGGCCGCCCAGGTCGACGGCGCGACGAGCTGGCAGGCCTTCCGCAAGGTCGTCGCACCGCTCGCCGCCCCCGGGGTGTTCACGACCGCGATCATCGCCTTCTTCACGGCCTGGAACGACTTCGTCTTCGCGATCACCCTCACGTCGGAGAACGCCCGGACCGTCCCCGCGGCGCTGTCGTTCTTCACGGGCGCGAGCCAGTTCGTCAAGCCGACGGGGGCGATCTCGGCAGCCGCGGTCGTCGTGACGATCCCCGTCGTCATCCTCGTCCTGCTCTTCCAGCGCCGGATCGTCGCCGGCCTCACCTCGGGTGCCGTCAAGGGCTGAGGCCCTGCACCCCCGACCCCAGCCACCCAGGAGAGAACCGATGTCCACGATCCAGCTGAAGAACATCGTCAAGAAGTACGGCGACGGGTACCCGGCCGTGAACGACGTCAGCCTCGACATCGCCGACGGGGAGTTCATGATCCTCGTCGGCCCGTCGGGCTGCGGGAAGTCCACCCTGCTGCGGATGATCGTCGGCCTCGAGGACATCACCTCGGGCGACCTGCTCATCGACGGCAAGAAGGTCAACCAGCTCGCCCCGCGAGAGCGCAACCTCGCGATGGTCTTCCAGAACTACGCGCTCTACCCCCACCTGTCCGTCTTCGAGAACATCGCGTTCCCGCTGCGCCTGGCCAAGGGACGGATGAGCGACGCCGAGATCAAGACGAAGGTCAATCAGGCCGCCGACATGCTCGAGCTGCGCGAGCACCTCGAGCGCAAGCCGGCGAACCTCTCCGGCGGTCAGCGCCAGCGCGTCGCGATGGGCCGGGCGATCGTCCGCGACGCCGACGCCTTCCTCTTCGACGAGCCGCTGTCGAACCTCGACGCGAAGCTGCGGGGCCAGATGCGCACGGAGATCTCGAAGATGCAGCGGCGGCTCGGCATCACGACGGTGTACGTCACGCACGACCAGACCGAGGCGATGACGCTCGGCGACCGCGTCGCGGTGCTCAAGAAGGGGGTCCTGCAGCAGTGCGCGAGCCCGCGCGAGCTGTACGAGCAGCCGGTCAACCTGTTCGTCGCCGGGTTCATCGGGTCCCCGCCCATGAACTTCCTGCCCGCGACCGTCACGGGCGACCGCCTCCACCTGCCGTTCGGGGAGGTCGAGATCCACGGCCCCAAGGCCGACGCCATCCGTCAGCGGCAGACCGTCATCGCCGGCATCCGCCCGGAGTACTTCAAGGACGCCGAGCTGGGCGAGGAGATCGACAACGGCATGGAGTTCCGGGCGGTCGTCGACCAGACCGAGTGGCTCGGCAACGACCTGTACGCATACATCCCCTACGAGATGGACCCGTCGGTGCAGCGCACGCTCGACGAGCTCGACAAGGAGCTCGACGGCGAGGGCGTGCGACCGCAGCTCGTCGTCAACCTCGACTCGCGCTCGCTCGTGTCCGAGGGCGAGGAGGCCCACCTGGTCTTCGACCCGTCGCTCATGCACGTGTTCGACCCCGAGACCGGGGAGTGCCTCACGCGGGACGAGGACCGGGCCGCGCAGATCGCGCGGCGCTCGGAGGACGAGCGGCGTCGCGCCCTCGAGCGGGCCAAGGCCCGTGACGCCCGGGAGCAGGTCCGCGAGAGCGCCTGACCCCTTACCGCGCGCCCGACGCCGGGTGGTGGCACCCGCCACCGCCCGGCGTCGGCGCGCCAGGAACTTTGCGGATCAGTCCGGGCCGGGTGGCAGCGGGGCGCGGTCGATGCCGAGCCGCCGCTCGGGCGGGACGTCGAGGTCGTCGCACAGGGCGAGCCACACGGTGCGCGGTGCGACGCCGGCGACCAGCGCCTCGCCCGCCGTCCGGTCGCCGAGGGCCGACAGGACGTGGTCGCGGACGAGCGTCGAGGCGTAGCTCGCTCCGAACTCGTCCTCGACGAGGGTCTGGAACTCGCTGATCCGCACGACGGCAGTGAACCACGGGGCCTCTGGCACACTGCGCGCTGTGAACCTCATCACTGCCGATGGCGTCCCGCAGTCGTATGCCCGCGTCCACGACACCGGGGCGGCCCCGGTGCGGGTCGCGCTCGTCCAGCACCGCTGGCGGCCCGATCCCGACGAGCTCGAACGGGTGCTCCTCGACGCCATCGGTGCGGCCGCCGCCGCGGGTGCGCGGATCGTCTTCCTCCCGGAGATCACCTTCCTGCGCTACCCGGCCGACGTCCGCCCCGACGGTCGCGCCGCCGACCTGGCCGAGGACCCCGAGACCGGTCGCTCGGTCGCCTTCGCCCGCCGGGCCGCGGCCGAGCACGACGTGCACGTCCACGTCAGCCTCTACGAGCGGGCCGACGTCGCCGAGGGCGTCCCCGACGCAGTGGCCGACGGCCTCGGCTACAACACCGCGGTCGTCGTCGCGCCCGACGGCGACGTGGTCGCCCGGACCCGCAAGACGCACATCCCGATCACCGCCGGGTACTACGAGGACCATTACTTCCGCGCCGGCCCCGCGACCGACGCGTACCCGGTCCACGAGGTCGACCTCGAGGGGGCGCCCCTGCGCCTGGGCCTGCCGACGTGCTGGGACGAGTGGTTCCCGGAGGTCGCCCGGGCCTACTCGCTCGGCGGGGCCCAGGTCCTCTGCTACCCGACGGCGATCGGCTCCGAGCCGGACCACCCCGACTTCGACACGATGCCCCTGTGGCGCCAGGTCATCGTCGGCAACGGCATCGCCAACGGCCTGTTCATGATCGTCCCGAACCGCACGGGTGACGAGGGCATCAACACCTTCTACGGCAGCTCCTTCATCTCCGACCCGTACGGGCGCGTCCTCGTCGAGGCGCCGCGGGACGAGGAGGCGGTCCTCGTGGCCGACCTCGACCTGCCCCAGCGCGAGGACTGGCTCACGCTCTTCCCCTTCCTCGGCACCCGCCGTCCGGACAGCTACGGCGTCCTGGTCGAGCCGGTTCGGGACGAGCATCGGATCGTCGTCGGCGGCGACGAGGTGACCGACTCGACGGACGTCTCGGCATGACGACCTGGCGGATGCCGGCCGAGTGGGACCGGCACGAGCGCACGTGGCTGGCGTGGCCCTCGGCGGGCTACACCCTCGGCGACACCGAGGACGAGGCCGACGAGGCCCGTCGGACGTGGTCGCAGGTCGCCCTCGCGGTGGCTCGCTTCGAGCCGGTGACGGTGGTCGTGGATCCGGGTGCGACGGATGTCGCCCGTACGTGGCTCGCCGACGGCCTCGACGGGGCGACGGCACACCCGGTCTCGCTCCTCGAGGCGCCCCTGGACGATGCGTGGATGCGGGACATCGGTCCGTCGTTCGTCGTCGGGGACGACGGCAGCCTCGGCGCGGTCGACTGGGTGTTCAACGGGTGGGGCGCGCAGTCGTGGGCCACGTGGGCCAAGGACGCGCGGATCGCCTCGACGGTCGCGGGTCAGGCGGGCGCGGAGGTCGTCGGGTCGCCCATGGTGAACGAGGGTGGGGGCATCCACGTCGACGGGCGCGGCACGGTGCTCGTCACCCGCACGGTCCAGCTCGACCCCGGGCGCAACCCGCAGATGGACGAGGCCGGCGTGGAGGAGGAGCTCGCGCGGACGATCGGCGCGCGGACCTGCGTGTGGCTCCCCCGCGGCCTGACCCGGGACTACGACGAGTTCGGCACCCGCGGGCACGTCGACATCGTCGCGTGCTTCACCCCGACCGGCCGGGTCCTCCTGCACTGGCAGGAGGACGAGTCGCACCCCGACCACGCCGTCTGCCGGGAGATCGAGGCCGTGCTCACGGATGCCGCCGACGCGGACGGAAACCCGTTCGAGATCGTGCGGCTCCCCGCACCCCACGCCACCCACGACGACGAGGGCCCGGTCGACTGGTCGTACGTCAACCACCTCGTGTGCAACGGCGGGGTCGTCGCGTGCACGTTCGACGACCCGAACGACGAGCGGGCGCTCCAGGTGCTGCGCGAGGCCTACCCGGGCCGGGAGGTCGTCGGGGTCGACGCCCGCCCGCTGTACGCCCGCGGCGGCGGCATCCACTGCATCACCCAGCAGCAACCCGCTGTCTGAGGTCGCACGACCACGGGGCTGCACAACGAGTGACTCGCCGGTAACGTCGAGGTCATGAGCCTCACCTCGGCGGTCCCGGCCCTGCGCGCGCGACGGGAGCGGGAGCTCGCCTCCCTCGCTGGTCAACGCGTCGTCGTCACCGGAGCGGCCCGCGGCATCGGTGACGCGGTCGCCGTACGGCTCGCGCAGCACGGGGCGCGGGTGGGCGTCCTCGGGCTCGAGCCCGATCTGCTCGCCGCCACCGCGGCCCGTGCCGGGGGTCCGTGGCGGGAGTGCGACGTCGCTGACGCCGCGGCTGTGACGAGGGCGATGGACGAGCTCGTCACGGAGCTCGGCGGGCTCGACGTCGTTGTCGCGAACGCCGGGATCGCCCGCCAGATGCCGGTCCTCGGCGGGCCCGACGGCATCCTCGAGACGCACCTGCGCGTCAACGCCCTGGGCGCGGCGCACACCGTCCGGGCGGCCGACCGGCACCTCACCCGGCCCGGCGGGTACGTCCTGCTCGTCTCCTCCCTCGGCGCCGCCATCCACCTTCCCCTCATGGCGGCGTACTCCGCGAGCAAGGCGGCCGTCGAGGCGATCGGCAACAGCCTACGGCAGGAGCTGCGGCCCGACGGGGTCGGTGTCGGGGTCGCGTACTTCGCCGAGCTCGACACCGACATGACGACGCGGGGCTTCGGCACCGAGGCCGGGCACCTGCTCACGGCGGGAAAGCACCCGACGGGGGTCGCCCCGATGGAGAAGGGCGTCGACGCGGTCGTCCGCGGCATCGCGCGTCGCGCCCGCACCGTGCACGCACCGGAGTGGGTGGGCCCGCTCGTCCCGCTGCGCGCCCTCGCCCAGCGGGTCGTCGAGCTCAAGCGGTTCCCCGCGCTCCCCGACGCGCTCGCCCGGGCACGTGAGGAGGTCGTCGACTACACGACCCCGCAACCGACCCACCGTCCGGGCGACCCGTCGTGAGCGCGCGGATCGCGCCGGGCGGGATGCGGGAGACCGGCCCGCTGGCGTGGGCCTTCGCCCGGGTCGCCGGTCGTGTCACCCAGACCGGGCCGCCGGCGATCTTCACCACCCTCGGCCGTGGTCGCGGTCTGTTCTGGGGCTGGCTGCACTTCTCGGCCCGGCTCATGCCGTACGGCGCGCTCGCCCGGCGTGAGTCCGAGCTCGTCATCCTCACCGTCGCGACGGAACGCGGCAACGCCTACGAGACGGCCCACCACCGCGTCCTCGGCCGCCGGGCCGGCCTGACCGCGGACGAGATCGACCTCCTCGTCGGGGGCGACGCCCCGTCGTCGCTGACGCACCGCGAGGCGGTGCTGCGCGAGTGCGCCCTCGAGCTCGTCCGGACGAGGGACCTCGCGGACCCGACCTGGGCCAGGCTGCGCGGGGTGACGAGCGAGCGGGAGTCGCTGGAGCTCGTCATGCTCGTCGGCCAGTACGACTCGCTCGCGACCACCCTCGACGTCCTGCGGATCACCCCGGACCGACCCCGGCGCTGACGCCTCGCTCGCGCGGGTCACCTTGCGCATGCAAGTTGCATGCGCAAGACTATGGGCGTGACAACGCTCGCCTACGACCTCCACCTGCTCGTCCGACGCATGGACCGGGAGGCCGACCAGCTGCTGGCCGCGATCGGCACGACGTACTCGCGCTACCTCGCCCTGCTCGTCACCGGGGAGAACCCCGGGCTGACCCAGCGGGACCTCTCCGGTGCGGTGGGCACGAGCGAGGCAGCCACCAGCCGGGCGGTCGCGTCCTTGGTCGCCGAGGGGCTCGTCGTGTCCGCGCCGGTTCCCGGCGGGGGCAACCGGCGCGCCCTCCGTCTCACCGAGAGCGGACGGTCCCTCGTCGAGCGCGCGAGCGAGCTCCTCGGCAGCTCCTTCGACGACGTGGCTCGCTCCCTCGGCATCGACCCGGCCACCCTCGCCGACGACATCCGCCGCCTCTCGTCCGCCCTCACCGAGGAGTCCCCATGACCACCATGCTGCTCGTCGCCCACGCCACCGCCGCCGGCATCGCCCTCCCCCTCGGCGCGTACCAGCTCTTCCGCAAGCGAAAGGGCGACGCCCGTCACGCCCTCGTCGGCCGGGTCTGGGTCGCGCTCATGCTGTGGGTCGCCCTCTCCTCCTTCGCGATCCGGGACATCAACCACGGCGGATTCAGCTTCCTGCACGTGCTGTCGGTCGTCACCCTCGTCGCGCTCGCCCGTGGCATGTGGACCGTCCGTCGCGGCAACATCTCCGGTCACCGCGGGGCGATGCGGGGCAGCTGGCTCGGCCTCCTGGGCGCGTTCGTCGGCGCCGTGGCCGTGCCCGACCGCGCACTGCCGACCTTCGCGCTGACCAACCCGGCCGGCGCTCTCGCGGCGGCCGCCGCGGTTCTCGTCACGAGCTGGGTCGTCATCGCGCTCGGCGGTCTCCTTGCCGACCGCGCCGACGGAGCCCGCACCCGGTCCGCACGCGCGTGAGCGCCTGACCACACCTACGCCGGGTTGTCGGGCGGGGGTGGCACGCTGGTCCGACCATGCCCGCCCCCGACGACGTCCTCGCACGCTTCTCCCCCGCCACCCGGGCGTGGTTCGAGAGCAGCTTCGTCGCGCCGACACCCGCCCAGGACGGCGCCTGGCGGGCGATCAGCTCGGGCAGCCACGCGCTCGTCGTCGCCCCCACCGGCTCAGGGAAGACGCTCTCGGCGTTCCTCTGGGCGCTCGACCGGCTCGCGAGCACGCCGACCCCGACCGACCCGCTCGCCCGCTGCCGGGTCCTCTACGTCTCGCCGCTGAAGGCCCTCGCCGTCGACGTCGAGCGGAACCTGCGATCCCCGCTCGTCGGCATCGGCCACGCTGCCGACCGGCTCGGCCTGCCCGCGCCCGACGTCACCGTCGCCATCCGCTCAGGAGACACCCCCGTCGCGGACCGGCGGGCGTTCGCCAAGGCCCCGAGCGACGTCCTCATCACCACCCCCGAGAGCCTGTTCCTCCTGCTCACGTCGCAGGCGCGCGAGTCCCTGCGTGGCGTCGAGACGGTGATCGTCGACGAGATCCACGCCCTCGCCGGGACCAAGCGCGGCGCCCACCTCGCGCTGTCCCTCGAGCGGCTCGACGCGATGCTCGAGCGACCGACGCAGCGGATCGGCCTGTCCGCGACGGTCCGCCCCATCGAGGAGGTCGCCCGCTACCTCGCCGGAGGCCGGCCGGTGGAGACGATCCGGCCGCCGTCGACGAAGGAGTGGGATCTCGACGTCGTCGTGCCCGTGCCCGACCTCGCGGACCTCGGGGACACCACGGGCGACCTGTCCGGCGCCGCCGCGGGCGAGCTGCCGCGCGCGTCGATCTGGCCGCACGTCGAGGAACGGATCGTCGACCTCGTCGCGCAGCAGCGCTCGACCCTCGTCTTCGTCAACTCCCGCCGGCTCGCCGAGCGCCTCACGACCCGGCTCAACGAGATCTGGGCCGAGCGGACGGCGCCGGACCCCGAGGCCGAGACCGACGCCCGCGACCCGGTGGCCGCGGTCCTCGCCCGCGCGCACCACGGGTCGGTGAGCAAGGACCAGCGCGCCGAGATCGAGGAGGCCCTGAAGTCGGGGCGGCTGCCGTGCGTCGTCGCGACGAGCAGCCTCGAGCTCGGGATCGACATGGGCGCGATCGACCTCGTCATCCAGATCGAGTCGCCGCCGTCGGTGGCCTCAGGGCTGCAGCGCGTCGGCCGCGCGGGCCACCAGGTCGGGGCGGTGAGCCGCGGCGTCGTCATGCCGAAGTTCCGCGGCGACCTCGTCCAGTCGGCCGTCGTCGTCGAGCGGATGCGCAGCGGCGACATCGAGTCGATCGCGGTCCCGACCAACCCCCTCGACGTCCTGGCCCAGCACGTCGTCGCGATGTGCGCGATGGACGACTGGGGGCTCGACGACCTCGAGGGACTCGTCCGGCGCGCCGCTCCGTGGGCGTCCCTGCCGACCCCGCTGCTCCACGCGACGCTCGACATGCTCGCAGGCCGGTACCCCTCGGACGAGTTCGCCGAGCTGCGCCCGCGCATCGTCTGGGACCGCGTCACCGGCACCCTCAGCGGGCGCCGGGGCGCCCAGCGCCTCGCCGTGACCAGCGGCGGCACGATCCCCGACCGCGGCCTCTACGGCGTCTTCCTCGCCGGTGAGGGCACCGGGCGGCGGGTCGGCGAGCTCGACGAGGAGATGGTCTACGAGTCGCGCGTCGGGGACGTCTTCACCCTCGGCACGAGCTCGTGGCGGATCGAGGACATCACCCACGACCGCGTCCTCGTCTCGCCCGCACCGGGGCAGCCCGGCAAGCTCCCGTTCTGGCACGGCGACCAGCTCGGCCGCCCCGCGGAGCTCGGCGCGGCGCTCGGCGCGTTCGTCCGCGAGGTCGCCGCCGCACCGCAGGCCCGTGCCCGGGACCGGGTGCGCGCCGCGGGCCTGGACGAGTGGGCCACCGACAACCTCCTGTCCTACCTCGGCGAGCAGAAGGAGGCCACGCGCCACGTCCCGGACGACCGGACGATCGTCGTCGAGCGCTTCCGTGACGAGATCGGTGACTGGCGCGTCGCGATCCACTCGCCGTTCGGCGGCCAGGTGCACGCGCCGTGGGCGCTGGCCATCTCCGCCCGGATGCGGGAGCGCTTCGGCATCGACGTCCAGGCGATGCACGGGGACGATGGGATCGTCCTGCGGCTGCCGGACATGGAGTGGGACGAGGACCGCGCGGGAGCGGTCGGGGCCGAGGTCCTCGAGGTCGTCCGGCTCGACCCCGCCGAGGTCCACGACCTCGTCACCGACCAGGTCGGCGGGTCGGCCCTCTTCGCCAGCCGGTTCCGCGAGTGCGCCGCGCGGGCGCTGCTGCTCCCCCGCCGTCGGCCGGACCGCCGCCAGCCGCTGTGGCAGCAGCGGCAGCGGGCCACGCAGCTGCTCGAGGTGGCCAGCCGGTTCGCCTCGTTCCCGATCATCCTCGAGACCGTCCGCGAGGTGATGCAGGACGTCTTCGACGTGCCGGCACTCGTCGCCCTCATGGAACGGATCGCGTCGCGGGAGGTGCAGCTCGTCGACGTCGAGTCCGCACAGCCCTCCCCCTTCGCGCGGTCGCTCATGTTCGGGTACGTCGCCCAGTTCCTCTACGAGGGCGACACCCCCCTGGCCGAGCGGCGCGCGGCCGCGCTGTCGCTCGACCCCGGCTTGCTGGCCGACCTTCTGGGCCGGGGCGGGCAGCTGTCGCTCGCCGATCTCCTCGACGTCGAGGCGGTCGAGAGGACTGCGGCCGAGCTGCAGCGCCTCGTCCCGGAGCGTGCGGCCCGGGATTCCGAGGACGTCGTCGACCTGCTGCGGGTGCTCGGACCGTTGCCCGTGGGTGGCGTCGCCGCGCGGAGCGTCGAGGGGATCGACGAGTCGGCCGCGGCCGAGCTGCTGGCGGGGCTCGCCGAGCAGCGCCGGGTGATCGAGGTGGGGATCGGCGGGGAGCGCCGGTGGGCCGTCGTCGAGGACGCCGCCCGGCTGCGTGACGCCCTGGGTGTCTCGCTCCCACCCGGCCTGCCCGACGTCTTCCTCGAGCCCGTCGAGGACCCCCTGGGTGACCTCGTCGCGCGGTTCGCCCGAACGCACGTCCCGTTCGCCGTCGCCGACCTCGCCCGTTGGTGGGGCGTCGGCGAGGCGGTCGCCCGGGACGCCCTGCGCCGGCTGGAGCAGTCCGGGCGGATCGTCGAGGGGGACCTCCTTCCCGCCGCGTGCGGGGGCCACGGCGGGGAGTTCTGCGACGCCGAGGTCCTGCGTACGCTGCGTCGCCGCTCCCTCGCCGCCCTGCGCCACGAGGTCGAGCCTGTCCCGCAGCGCGAGCTCGCCCGCTTCCTGCCCGCGTGGCAGGGGGTCGTCGCCCCCTCGACCCCGGCACCCCTGCGCGGGCACGACGGCCTGCTCCGGGTGGTCGAGCAGCTGGCCGGCGCCCGCCTGCCCGCGAGCGCGCTCGAGACCCTCGTCCTGCCCGCGCGGCTGCGCGACTACGCCCCTGCGCTCCTCGACGAGGCCCTGGCGACCGGCGAGGTGCTGTGGGCGGGCGCCGGATCGCTCCCCGGTGACGACGGCTGGATCAGCCTGCACCTCGCCGACACCGCTCCCCTGACCCTCGCCAGTCCCGACCTCGACGACCTCGACGAGACCGGCACGCTCCTGCTCGGCGCCCTGGACAACGGGGGTGCCTTCCCGTTCCGGCGGCTGCTCGAGCTCGTCCGAGCCGACCACGAGAGCGCCACGGACGACGCCGTGGCCGACGTGCTCTGGGGCCTCGTGTGGCGCGGCGCCGTCACCGGGGACTCGCTCGTCGGCCTGCGCGCCCTCACGTCGACCGGTCGCACCGCCCACCGGCGCACGACGGCACCGACCGCCCGCACGCGGTACGGCGGCCGGGCCTCGCTCGGTGCCCGCCGACCCGTGCTCGGCACCGCGCCGATCCCGACGGCCGGGCCGCCCCGGGTCGCCGGTCGTTGGCTGCGGCTGCCCGATCTCGAGCCGGACCCGACCGTCCGGGCCCACGCCCTGGCCGAGGGCCTGCTCGACCGGCACGGCGTCGTCACCCGGCCGGCTGTCGTCGCCGAGGAGGTCTCTGGCGGCTTCTCCGCTGTGTACCGGGTGCTCGCAGCGGCGGAGGAGGCCGGGCACGTCCGGCGTGGGTACTTCGTCGAGTCCCTCGGGGCCTCCCAGTTCGCGACGACCGGGGCGGTCGACCGGCTCCGGGCTGCCGGCCGCGCGGCACCGGCCCCCGAGCCCGATCCGTGGTCGAGCACACCGGCTGCGACCGGACCGACCACCCCGGAGGCGCTCGTCCTCGCCGCGACCGACCCCGCCAACCCCTTCGGCGCGGCGCTGCCGTGGCCCGCGCGCGCGGAGACGTCGGAGGGGACGAAGGGGCACCAGCCCGGCAGGAAGGCGGGCGCGCTCGTCGTCCTCGTCGACGGGGCGCTCGTCCTCTACGTCGAGCGCGGCGGACGGACCTTCCTCTCGTGGTCCGAGGACGGCGACGTGCTCTCGTCCGCTGCCAAGGGCCTGGCCGCCGCCGTCCAGCGCGGCGCGCTCGGACGCCTCACGGTGGAGAAGGCGGACGGGGATCGGTTGCTCGGTTCGAACCACCCGCTCGTCACCGCGCTCCAGGACGCCGGTTTCCACATGACCCCGCGTGGTCTGCGCCTGCGGAGGTGACCCGTGCCCGAGGGTGACACCGTCCGCCGCACCGCGAACCGGCTCCACGCCGCGCTCGCCGGTGCGCGCGTCGAGCGTGCCGAGCTGCGGTGGGGCGAGCGGGACGCCTCACCGATGCTCGGATCGACCACCACCGAGGTCGTGAGCCGGGGCAAGCACCTGCTGCACCGCACGGATACCGGCTGGACCCTCCACACCCACCTTCGGATGGAGGGGCAGTGGCGGATCGCTGCCCCCGGGTCGCCCGAGTCCGCCGGTCGATCGCGGGACGTCCGGGCGCTCGTGGCCACGGAGGCGTGGACCGCGCTCGGCCTTCGGCTCGGGGTTGCCGAGCTGCTGCGGACCGCGGACGAGGACACCGTCGTCGGGCATCTGGGTCCGGACGTGCTCGATCCCGCCTTCGACGCCGTCGGGATCGCCGCGACGCTGCGCTGGGACACCCGCCCCGTGGCGGAGGCTCTCCTCGACCAGCGGGTGGTGGCCGGGATCGGCACGTTCTGGGCGAGCGAGGGGCTGTTCGTCGAGCGGCTCTTCCCCTGGCGCCCGGCCAACGACGTGCCGGCGGAGGACCTCGCCCGGGTGCTCGAGCGCATCCACCGGCTCATGACCGTCGCCGTCGGTCATGCGATCCAGAGCAGCACGGGGATCCGCCGCCTCGGCCAGAACGCCTACGTGCATGCGCGGTCGGGGAGGCCCTGCCGTCGGTGCGGCACGACGGTGCGGGTCGCGATGGTCGGCACCGCCCCGCGCGAGCGGACGATCTTCTCCTGCCCGGCGTGCCAGGGCGGCCTGGCCCCGACGGACGACGGGCGACCGCAGCGGCCGCTCGGCAGCGGTCCGCGCAGCGGGGCCCGTCGCTACTGACCGCCCGCTACCGATCGTGCGCGATCGGCCCACTTCTCCTGATCGCGGTGTCACCCCTGGCCGACATCTGCGCGTGATCTGGTGCAGGTGCGCGCGATATTCGGCGCGCAGATGTCAGTCGCGCGCGCAATTGCGGGGGAGGCGGAGGTCAGGCGGCGGTGCGGACGTTCTTCCGGTCCACCGGGAGCGGGACGGGTGCTGCCGCGAGCTCGGCGCGACGGATCCGACCCGCCACGTCGATCAGGAGCGTCGGAAGCGGCACGTCGAGCGCTCGGCAGACGGAGGCGAGCAGCTCCGAGGACGCCTCCTTCTCGCCGCGCTCGATCTCGCTGAGGTACCCGAGCGAGACCCGGGCCGCGGCGGAGACGTCACGCAGGGTCCGCCCCTGCTCTTGCCGGTGGGCGCGGAGGGACTCACCGATCTCGGTCCGCAGCAGAACGGTCATGGGTGCCCTCCTTCCGGTCGACGTGACCCCTCAACGGTACCCCTTGGCCCTGACGGCGCCGCGGCGCGGGCCGCCTGGGCGAGCAGGACGAGCACGCGCCGCACCGTCTCGGCGCGGATCTCCTCCCGGGAGCCGTCGAGGTCGAGGACGAGCGACCGCCCGCCGCCGGCACCGGCCAGTGCGATGTGCACCCTCCCGACCGGCGCCGCTCCCTGCGGATCGGGGCCGGCGACCCCGGTCGTGGCGAGCCCGACGTCGGCGCCCAGGGCGTGCGCGACCCCGGCGGCCATCTGCCGCGCGACCTCGGCGTCGACCGGGCCGCGCTCCGCGAGCAGGTCCGCATCGACCCCGAGCACCGAGGCCTTGAGGTCCGTCGCGTAGGCGACGACCCCGCCGCGGACGACGGCCGACGCACCGGGGACGGTGGTGAGCGCACCGACGACGAGGCCTCCGGTGAGCGACTCGGCGACCGCCACGGTCAGGCCCGTCGGACGCAGCGCCGCGATCGCCGAGCGCGCCTCGCCCTCCCCGGGGAGGGTCATGGCCGGGCCTCGGCACGCCGGGCGCGCTTGGCCGCCGTGCGGGCACTCGTGCGGCGGAGCGCGAGCGCGTCCCGGACGTACTCGATCCCCGTGAGGACGGTCAGCACGACCGCTGCCCCGAGCACGACGTACGCGACGACGAGGACGACGCCCCCACCCGGCAGGGTCGACAGGGGCGCGGTGAGCAGCCCGAGCGAGAGCGCCTGGAGCACCGTCTTCAGCTTGCCGCCGCGACCGGCCGGCATCACTCCGTGGCGGATGACCCAGAACCGCATGAGGGTGATCCCCCACTCACGGACGAGCACGATGATCGTCGCCCACCACGGGATGACCCCGAGAACCGACAGCCCGATGAACCCCATGCCGGAGAGGGCCTTGTCGGCGATCGGATCGGCGATCTTGCCGACGTTCGTCACCAGCCCGCGGCTGCGGGCGAGGTCACCGTCGATCTTGTCGGTGACCATCGCGGCCGCGAAGAGCACGAAGGCGCCCCAGCGGTGCGCGGTGCTCTCCCCGCCGTGGGTGAGCAGGAGCCACCCGTAGAACGGCACGGCGACGATCCGCAGGAGGGTGAGGGCGTTGGGCAGGTTCCACGGGCTCGGCTCGCCGCGGGCCGGCCCCTCCGGCGTGAGCATCTCCGGATCGGTCACCCGGGGCCTGATCACCGCGGCACCGCCACGAGGTCGACTCCCTCGGACCCGACGACGCGGGCGTCGACGAGGTCCCCGCGCGAGGGTGGGGGCGCCCCGGCGGGCAGCTCGAGCAGGGTCACGCCGTCGATCTCGGGTCCCTGCTCCGCCGTGCGACCGACGACCTCTTCCTCGTCGACCTCCTCGACGAGGACTCGCACCTGGTCACCGATCCGGTCCGCGGCCCGCTGGGCGGTGAGCTCCTCCACGAGGTCGGTGATCCGCGCGACGCGCTCGTCGATGACGACCTGATCGACCTTCCCGTCGAGCACCATGCCCTCGGTGCCGTCCTCGTCGGAGTACCCGAAGACGCCGACGACGTCGAGACGCGCCGCCTCGAGGAAGCCGGCGAGCTCGTCGACGTCGGCCTCGCTCTCCCCCGGGAAGCCGAGAATGACGTTGCTGCGGATGCCCGCCTCCGGGCGCAGGGCACGGACCCGCTCGATGAGATCGAGGAAGGACTCGGTGTCCCCGAAGCGGCGCATGCGGCGCAGCAGCGGGCCCGCCGCGTGCTGGAACGAGATGTCGAACCACGGGACGACACCGGGCGTCGTCGCGATGGCCTCGAGCAGGCCGGGGCGGATCTCCGCGGGCTGGAGGTAGGAGACCCGCACCCGCTCGATCCCGTCGATCGCGGCGAGCTCGGGCAGGAGCTTCTCGAGCAGACCGAGGTCGCCGAGGTCCTTGCCATAGCTCGTGGAGTTCTCGCTCACGAGGAAGAGCTCCTTGACCCCCTCGCCCGCCAGCCACCGCGCCTCGGCGACGACGTCCGTCGGCCGGCGGGAGACGAACGAGCCGCGAAAGGCGGGGATGGCGCAGAAGGCGCACCGCCGGTCGCAGCCCGAGGCGATCTTCAGCGGGGCCCACGGGCGGTCGTCGAGGCGTCGGCGGGGCGCGGCGTGGCCCGGCACGGACACCTCCCCCGCGGCCTCGGGGCGGGCAGCCGGGGTGAGCGGGAGCAGCGTGCGCCGGTCGGCCGGGACGTGCGCCGCCGGACGGTGGCCCTGCAGGACCGAGCGGAGCGTCGTCGCCATGTCCGCGTACCCGTCGAAGCCGACGATCGCGTCCGCCTCCGGCAACGCGTCGGCGAGCTCGGAGCCGTACCGCTCGGCCATGCAGCCGGTCGCGACGACCGCCTTCGTCCGGCCCCCGTCCTTGAGCTGCGCGGCCTCGAGGAGGGTGTCGATCGAGTCCTTCTTCGCCTGCTCGATGAACCCGCACGTGTTGACGACCGCGACGTCGGCCTCCTGTGCGTCCGCCACGAGGTCCCACCCCCCGTCGGCCAGGCGCCCGGCGAGCTCCTCGGAGTCGACCTCGTTGCGGGTGCAGCCGAGGGTGACGATCGCGACGGTCGGTCGTGCCGCGCCCGTCGGTGGCGCGTGGGTCGTCACCGGGGTCGGCGAGGGGCTGGTCGACATGGGCCCCAGCGTAGGCGGGCCAGACCTAGACTCCCGGGCGTGCCGGTCCTCGACGCGCTCCTCCACCCCTCGGTGTGGGGGCTGCTCGCGACCGCGGCCTACCTCGTCCTCGCCGTGGCGACCGTCCCACTCGTCGCGATCGACCTTCGCGAGCACCGCCTGCCGAACGCGATCACCTATCGCCTGCTCCCCGCGATGCTCGTCCTCCTCGCGACCGCGGCCGCCCTCGGCGGGGGCTCCGACCGGCTCCTGAGGGCGGTCCTGGCCGGCCTCGTCCTGCTCCTTGCCTACGGGGTCCCCGCGTTCGTCCTCGGCGGCGCCGGGATCGGCATGGGCGACGCGAAGCTCGCTCCCTCCCTCGGACTCGCGCTCGGCTGGCTCTCGTGGGGTCATGTCCTGCGCGGCACGCTCTACGCGTTCCTCCTCGGCGGCCTCGTCGCGATCGTCCTCGTGGCCACCCGTCGGGTGGGCCGCAAGGACCCGATCCCCTTCGGCCCGTTCCTCCTCGTCGGCGCGTGGTCAGCGATCCTCCTCACGTGACGAATCTGCGATCCTCACCCTCATGACCCCGGCTCTCGTCCTTGCTCCGCTGGCCATCGCTGGCGTCCTGCTCGTCAGCGCCGTCGCCAAGCTCCGCGCCCCGGCCGCCACCCGATCGGCCTTCTCCCAGCTGCGGCTGCCGCGCTGGCTCGAGCGGATCGGCGCGCCTCGGATCCTGCCGTGGGGCGAGCTCGTCCTCGCGCTCGCGCTGCTGCTCCTGCCGGGGTGGGCGGGGGTGGCCGCAGCCGCGGCAGTGTTCGTCCTCATGCTCGTCTACCTCGCGGTCATCGTCCGAGCCCTCGGCTTCGACCACCCGGTGACGTGCGGGTGCTTCGGCCAGCTCGGGATGGGGACGGTGACCCGCCGCACCGCGTGGCGCAACGCGGCGCTCGTCGTCGTCGCGGGTCTGGCCCTCTGGCTGTCCGTCGCCGGCTCCAGCCCGCTTCAGCGGGTGCTCGACGGTGGCTGGAGCAGCGCGTGGTGGGTCGTGGGCGCCGCGGCCGTCGCTCTGCTCACCCGTCTGGTCCTCGACGCACCCGGCGCCGCCCCGAGCCGGCCGATCGAGCCGGCCCGGTCCGCGGTGGCCCCGCCCCGGGTCGACGAGGACGATCTCGACTACGTGCGGGAACCGATCCCTCACGGCGTGCTCGTCGACGAGGACGGGATGTTCGTCGCCCTGCGTCAGCTGCCGCTTGCTGCCGCGCAGCTGCTCGTCATGGTCAACCCCGGGTGCGGTCCGTGCGGGCAGGTTGCCGCCCGGGTGCCGACCTGGGTCGAGCAGCTCGGGCCCGTCGAGCTCAAGATCGTCGTCACGACACCCGTCGCGGACGCGGTCGAGCGCCATCCCGAGCTCGCCGGGCGGACCCTTCGCGACCCTCAGGGGCAGGTCACCGCTGGCTTCCGCATCGCCGCGCCGGGCGCGGTCCTGCTCGGGGCCGACGGACTTCTCGCGGGCGGCCCCGTCGTCGGGCTGAGCGAGGTCGAGGAGTTCGTCGCCGACATCGTCGAGGCGGTCAGTCCCGGCCCGTGAGGGCCCAGGCGTCCTCGGACTCGTCGTCGTCGTCGTCGACGGGGATGTCGGTCCCGATCGGGTCGACGGCGTACCGACCGCCGGTCGGGACCTCGCGGGTGTCCCCGTCGCCATCCCCATCAGCCTCGTCCGCCGCCGCTGCAGCGTCCGGCTCCGCCGGGGTCGGGACGTCCTCGCCGCGCAGGAGGGCGAGGGTGGTGGGTAGGTCCTCGGGGCGGACGAGCACGTCGCGCGCCTTGGAGCCCTCGGACGGACCGACGACGCCGCGGGACTCGAGCAGGTCCATGAGCCGCCCCGCCTTGGCGAAGCCGACCCGCAGCTTGCGCTGGAGCATCGAGGTCGACCCGAACTGGCTGGTGACGATGAGCTCTGTCGCCTGGAGCAGCAGGTCGAGGTCGTCGCCGATGTCCTCGTCGATCTCCTTCTTCGGTGCCTCGACGGCGACGTCCTCGCGATAGGTCGGCTTCAGCTGGGCGGTCACGTGGGTGACGAC
>ERZ1023183.36-NODE-36-length-60854-cov-9.605240_pt1 | contig 60854 bp, 66 predicted proteins | sample MGYA00521095_ERZ1023183 | MGnify/ENA primary metagenome ERZ1023183 (study PRJEB32759, sample SAMN07749889) | skin metagenome | biome: transportation; feature: city; material: polyester macromolecule | host: Homo sapiens | place: Hong Kong:TW line | collected... | reverse complement strand
CGCTGCGTCGGAGCGTCGGCCTCGTCGGCGTGGTCGTCGCGCTGCTCGCCTTCACATTCACCGCGAGCATGGCCTTCGTCCGCTCTGCGGACCAGCGGATCGCCTGGGACCTGGGTGAGGCGGAGGCGTCGACCCAGTCGTGGCGGGTCGTCCCCATCGGCCACGGGCCGACAACGACCGAGAACAGGGCGCTGACCGTCAGGCGGGCTACGGGATGGATCGGCCTGCAGGGGATGTTCAACGACTCCTCCGGTCGGATGGTGTCGTACCAGGAGGGGCCGTGGGCGGACCACCCGTTCCCGCAGCGAGACACCCTCGTCGAGGGCCGGTGGCCGACCCGCCCCGGCGAGGTCGCGGTGACCGCGGCGCTTGGCGTGAGTCCGGGAGGGCGCTTCGAGCTGGACAACAAGGTCGTCGGATTCGCGGTCGTCGGCGTGGTGCGCTCGGCTGCGGCGCACGACGGTCGGGTGCTGTACGCCGCACCGCGCACGTGGGCCTCCTTCGACCCGGCGATCATCAAGCGCTACCCCTCGATGACGACCGCCCCGGTCGCGTACTGGCACGGCGGTGGTGACCCGCACGACACGGCGGCCCGGATCGTCGCGGACGGGGTGGACGCAGGGGAGGGTATCGACCTCGTCACTCGTGATGCCCTTGTGGCAGGGCACGAGCAGACGCTCCTGACGAAGGAGCTCCTGCTCTACGTCGGGCCTTCCACGACGCTGCTTGTCGGTGCGGGTGCGCTGGTCGCCCTGCTCGCCGGGAGGTGGGTGCGCGCGCACGCGCCGGCGTTCACTGCTGTCGGGGCTCCACGATCGGCCATCGCCTTCGCCACCGTGCTGGCGGACGGAGTCGCAGCGCTTGCCAGTGGGACAATCGGCGCGGCAGTCGGCATCGGCGCTGGCCTCTTGGTGCGCCCGGGCGTACCGGGACTGACCGGCCGCGACCTCCCACCTGTCCACGTTCCGTGGGGCGAGGCGACCCGTCTCGTTCTCGTCCCCGTCCTGGCGGCACTCCTGGTGGGGGCACGGACCACACGCCTGGAGGCCATGGGCAGCCCGGACGTAGGCCGCCGCCAGCAGGGGAGCGGGCGGTTCTCGGCCGCGCTCCGACGGGCAGGGGCCGTGGCCCTGACGTGCGTAGCCATCCTGCTCGTCGGGCCATCAAGCGCGAGCAGCGACGCGCAGTCGGCGTTGGTCCTCACGGTCGCTGTGGCGTGGGCCCTGCTCGTGCCGGACGTCGTGACCCTCGGCGCGGGGCCGTTGGCGCGAACGGGCCCGTCGGCCGACCTGGCGGCCCGGAAGATCCGGCAGCCGGGCGGGATGATCCCGGCCGTCGCGCTCGGCGTCTGCGCGGCTGCCGTGGTCGCGCTCGCCCTTGCCACCTCGATCTACTCAGAGAAGGCGTACTCCGCTTCTCACCTCGTCGGGGACCTCCCGAACGACCGCGTCCTGCTCGAGCCCGTGTCGGAGAACGCGGTGCCGCCCTCGGTCCGCGCCGACTTCGAGGCCGCCTCGGGGTTGCGTGACCCGGTCCTTCTCAAGAGCGTCGGGCGGCGGCGGGAGGACGGGGGCGGGGCCCTTCGAGCAGTCCAATCAGTACGCGAGGCCGAACGCCTGCTCGGGCACCCGCTCGATCGAAAGGCCCGCCGGACGCTCGAGTCGGGTGGGGTGCTCACCCAGGACGATCAACCCACCACATTCACGCTGGATCCCGACGGGCGGACGTGGAAGCCGCCGACCGCCTCTGCCGCGATGGATCCTGGGTGGTCCAACCTGCTGGGTGGGCTGACCCTCGAGAAGAACCTGCCGCGGGGCACGACCGTCTCGATCACCCGCCTGGCCTACCTGGCACCCCGGCGCGAGGATGTCGAACGAGCCGACGCCGCCCCGGCCAAGGGCCGATTCGACCCCGGATACGTGACGACGCCACGCCTTCCCCCGCCGGTTGAGCTGCCCGTCTGGCTCACGGCAGCCTCCTGGTTGTTCGCCCTCGCGGTCGTCGCGGTGTCGTGGGCTGTCGCGCGGCGCATCGCAGGCGACCTGTCGAGGATCGCGGCCGGACTTCGGGCCGCCGGGGTCCCTGCCTCCTACACGCGGAGGGTCGCGGTGGCCTATGTCGGGTACCCCCTGCTCGTGGCCATCGGCTGGGCGGTCATCGGCGCGGTCGTCGCCGTCGGGGTCCCTGCGGTGCTGGTCGACGGAGCACAGCTCACCGTGACCGTTCCCTGGCCGCTCGTGCTCTCCGTGGTCGGGGCCGGTCTGCTGTCCACCCTTGCCTCGGCCGGGCTCGCTGCCCGACCCGAGCCGTCCTGAGAGGCGAGTCGCTGTTGCCGTCTGCCGGTCAGTCGTGGGTCGCGAGCCAGACCTGCAGGCTCGTCGCCGTCACCCGGTGCTCCTCGCCCGGTGCCCGGTGCGCGTGCTCACCGTCGGGGCGCTCCCACGCCGAGTCCCACGCGAGCCGCCAGCGGGCTGCCCCCGGGTGCTCGGGCAGGCGGACGGCGGCGTCGGACGCCGCCCCGTGGAGGACGATCAGCGTCGAGCCCGAGCCGTCGGGCTCGCCGTCGACGAGCATCTGCAGGGACCGGGTGGCCCGGTCGTCCCACGACGCGTCGTCCATCGGCTCGCCGTCGAGGCGCAGCCAGCTGACGTCGGGCGCGCCCGTTGGCGTGGGTTCCCCCGTGAAGAACCGCCGCCGCCGCAGCGCGGGCAGCGCGCGTCGGAGCATCGTCAGGTGCCGGGTCGTCGCGAGCAGGTCCTCCTGCCACGGCTCGATCCGGCCCCACGGCAGCCAGGACAGCTCGTTGTCCTGGGAGTAGGGGTTGTTGTTCCCGTCCGTCGACCGCCCGATCTCGTCGCCGGAACGGAGCATCGGGACCCCGGCGGACAGCAGGAGGGTGCCCAGGAGGTTGCGCATCGACCGTCGCCGGGCGGCGCGGATCCCCTCGTCGTCGGTCGGTCCCTCGACGCCGTGGTTCCACGAGCGGTTGTTCGTCGTGCCGTCCCGGTTGTCCTCGCCGTTGGCCTCGTTGTGCTTGACGTCGTAGGCCGTGAGGTCGGCGAGGGTGAAGCCGTCGTGCGCCGTGACGAAGTTGACGGACGAGGTGGGGCCGCGGTCGTGGGCCCAGAACAGGTCCTCGCTGCCGGCGAGCCGGGTGACGATGTCGCGGATGCCGTGACCGACCGTGCTGCTGTCCCCATCGGCGTCGAGCCGGACGTCGGTGAGCCAGAACGAGCGCACGCCGTCCCGGAACCGGTCGTTCCACTCGCTGAACGGGGGCGGGAACTGCCCGGTGCGCCAGCCGGCGTCGCCGAGGTCCCAGGGCTCGGCGACGAGCTTGACGTGGGCCAGGACCGGGTCTGTCCGCAGCGCGACGAGGAACGGGTGGTTCGGGTCGTACCCGCCGCCCGCACCACGACCGAGCGCGACGGCCAGGTCGAACCGGAAGCCGTCGACACCCATGACCGTCACCCAGTACCGGAGGGAGTCGAGGACCATCCGGGCGACGACGGGGTGGGTGAGGTCGAGCGTGTTGCCGCAGCCGGTGACGTCGATGTCCCGGCCGCGCTCGTCGAGCCGGTAGTAGGCGCGCTCGTCGAGCCCGCGCCAGGAGAACGTCGGACCGTCGACGGACTTCTCGGCCGTGTGGTTGTAGACGACGTCGAGGAGGACCTCGATGCCCGCCTCGTGGAGGAGCTTGACCATCCCCTTGAACTCGTCGACCACGCCCTGCGGGTCGTCCCCCGCGGCGTAGTCGGCGTGCGGGGCGAAGAACCCGAGGGTGTTGTAGCCCCAGTGGTTGGTCCGGCCGGCGAGCGCGAGGTGCGGCTCGTGGGTGAACGCGTGGACCGGCAGGAGCTCGACCGTCGTGACGCCGAGCGCGGTGAGGTGCTCGATGAAGGCCGGATGGGCGAGCCCCGCGTAGGTGCCGCGCAGGTGCTCGGGCACGGCATCGAGCAGGCGGGTCGCCTCGCGGACGTGCACCTCGTAGACGATCGAGTCGGCCGTCGCCGTGCGGGGGCGGCGGGCGTGCCCCCAGTCGAAGTCGTCCGAGACGACAACGCACCGGGGCACGTGGGGGGCGCTGTCGAGGTCCGAGGCGACGGTGTCGTCGCCCCGCAGGTCCTCCCCGACGCGGTGGCCGTACACCGCAGGCACGAGGTCGACCGACCCCTCGATCGCCTTCGCCCACGGGTCGAGGAGGAGCTTGGCGTCGTTGTGCCGGTGCCCGGCGTCGGGGTCCCACGGACCGCGGGCCCGCAGGGCGTACCGCTGACCCTGGCGGACGTCGGGCACGTGCCCCCACCACCACCCGTGCAGGCGTTCGCGCAGGGGGACGCGGCGCTCCTGCTCGGTCCCGGCGGCGCGGTCGCCGGAGAAGAGGCACACCTCCACCCCGTCGGCGTGCCCGGCGTAGACGCAGAACGTCGCGCCGTCGGCGTCGAGGGTCACCCCGGGGGGCGGCGGGCTGTCGGCGGAGTGGCCCAGGGGACCGTTGGGCACCGGGCCCGGGAGATCGTGGACGGACACGAGCGACAACCCTACGCAGTCTGTAGGTTGGCACCATGAGCGATCCGACCGCCCTGCCCAACGTCTCCGGTGGCTCGAACGGCGCCGCCCCGAACCAGCCCGGCGCCGTGCCGGTCGTCGACGAGGGCCCGCTGCGCGACCGCGTGGTGGCGGCGCTCGAGGCCCTCGGTTCCCCGACCGAGATCGACAGCGACGGCGACGTCACCTTCGAGTTCCAGGACCAGCGGCTGTTCGTCCGCTGCGGCGAGGACGACTCGCAGGTGCTCCGGGTCTTCGGCCAGTGGCAGCTGCAGGAGCCGGTCCCGGCCGACCACCTCACGCGTCTCGAGGTGTGCAACGACGTCAACGTCGCCTTCAACCTCGTCAAGGCGGCCATCGCCAACGACACCCTCCTCGTCACGAGCGAGCACATGCTCCCGCGCGGCGCGGACGTCCAGGGCCTGCTGTCCATCGCCGTCCCGCTGACCCTCCACGCCGTCCAGCTGTGGCACGAGCGCGCCACGGGCGAGTCGGTCATCGAGCCCGGCGACGCGGACCAGGCTCCGGGCGAGGCTCCCGCGGGCGAGCAGGCATGAGCGACCTCGTCCGCCTGGAGGTGGCCGAGGGCATCGGCACCATCCGGGTCGACCGCCCGCCGATGAACGCCCTGAACCTCGAGGTGCAGGCCGGTCTCAAGGCCGCCGCGCAGGAGGCGACCGAGCGCGCCGACGTCAGCGCCGTGATCGTGTGGGGCGGCGAGAAGGTGTTCGCCGCCGGCGCCGACATCAAGCAGATGCAGGCGATGTCCCACACCGAGATGATCGATGCCTCCTCGGGGCTCATCTCGTCGATCAGCGCGATCGCCGAGATCCCGAAGCCGACGCTCGCCGCGATCACCGGGTACGCCCTCGGCGGCGGGTGCGAGCTCGCGCTCGCCTGCGACTTCCGGTTCGTCGCCCGCAACGCGAAGCTCGGTCAGCCGGAGATCCTCCTCGGAGTCATCCCGGGGATGGGCGGCACGCAGCGGCTCGCCCGGCTCGTCGGCCCGTCGCGGGCCAAGGACCTCGTCTTCACGGGCCGCTTCGTCGCTGCCGACGAGGCTCTCGAGATCGGGCTCGTCGACAAGGTCGTCGAGGCCGACGAGGTCGAGTCCGCGGCACGCGAGTTCATGAGCCAGTTCGTCGGCGGCCCGGCCTACGCGCTCCGCGCGGCGAAGGAGGCCATCGACCGCGGGCTCGAGACCGACCTGCGGACCGGTCTGGAGATCGAGCGGATGCTCTTCGCCCAGCTCTTCGCCACGAAGGACCGCACGAACGGCATGACGAGCTTCCTCGAGAACGGCCCCGGCAAGGCCACCTTCGAGGGCGCATGAGCGCCGAGCACGAGGGGGGCGTGACCCCCGCCTCCGAGGAGGACGTCCGCCGGGCGTACGAGGACAACAAGCTCGCCCAGGTGCTCTACCACGACTGGGAGTCGGGGACCTACGACGCGAAGTGGGCCATCGACTTCGACGAGCGGTGCGCCACCTACGCCAAGGACCGCTTCCTCGGGGTCGTCGGCGAGCCGCTGCCCGCGGGGGAGGCGCTGCCGTACCGGCGGGCCCTCGAGATCGGTGCGGGGACGGGATTCTTCTCGCTCAACCTCCGCGTCGCCGGGGTCGTCGACGAGGTCCACGTCACCGATCTCTCGCCGGGGATGGTCGAGGTGGCCAGGCGCAACGCCCAGGAGCTCGGGTTCGACGTCGAGGGTCGGGTCGCCGACGCCGAGCACCTGCCCTACGACGACGACACCTTCGACGTCGTCGTCGGGCACGCGGTGATCCACCACATCCCCGACGTCGAGCTCGCCTTCCGCGAGATGCTCCGCGTGCTCAAGCCCGGCGGCCGGTTCGTCATCGCCGGTGAGCCGACGCGGATCGGGCACGCCTACGCGCGCCGCCTGGGCCACGCCACGTGGATCGCGACGAAGGCGATCACCCACCTGCCCCCGCTGCGGGAGCGGTACGCCCGCCCCAAGGAAGAGCTCGACGAGTCCTCCCGGGCCGCAGCGCTCGAGGCGGTCGTCGACCTGCACACCTTCGACCCCGCCGAGCTCGCCGCGACGGCCCGCGCGGCCGGTGCGACCGAGGTCCGTACGCACACCGAGGAGCTGACCGCGGCCCTGCTGGGCTGGCCCGTGCGGACGATCGAGGCGGGGGTCAAGGAGGGCGCGCTCGGGATGCGCTGGGCGATGTTCGCGTTCTCCTCGTGGAAGCGCCTGTCCCTCATCGACGAGAAGGTGCTCTCGCGCGTCGTCCCGCAGAAGTTCTTCTACAACGTCGGCATCACCGGCGTGAAACCCCGCTGAGGACGACGGTGGCCTCGCTGCCCGAGGCGAGCTGGACCCGACCGGTGCAGCCCCGCCGGACCCGCCCGTGGCCGTGGTGGCGCTGGGTCGGGTGGGTCGTCGCCAACCGCGCGCTCACGCGCCACCACCTGCTGTCGTACCTGCGGATGGCGCGCGCCGTGCGGGGGACGCCGGGGCTGGTCTTCGAGGGGCCGTGCTTCGTCGGTCCCGACGTCGAGTTCGAGGTGAGCCCGGGATTCGGTCGCCTGTTCGTCGGCGCGTTCTGCCACTTCGGGCACGGCAGCCGGCTGCGGGCCCACGAGGGCACGCTGCGCATCGGGCGCAAGTCGGTCATCGGCATCCGCAACACCGTCAACTGCTGGATCGACGTCGAGATCGGCGAGGCCGCGCTGTTCGCCGACGACGTCTACGTCTGCGACTTCGACCACAAGTTCGACGACCTCGGGGTGCCGATCAAGGACCAGGGGATCGTCAAGTCGCCCGTGCGGATCGGTGGCGGGACGTGGGTCGGGACGAAGACGATCATCACCCGCGGGACGGACATCGGTCCGGGCTCGGTGGTGGCCGCCGGCGCCGTCGCGCGAGGGAGCTATCCGGCCGGTGCGGTCATCGCCGGGGTCCCCGGGCGGGTCGTGCGGATGCGGGGCGCCGATGAGTGAGCCGCGCGAGCCGCTCGACGTCCTCGTCGTCTACGTGCCCGTCGCGGTGACCGAGGACCTGCTCGAGGCGCTCTTCGCCGCGGGTGCCGGGGCGATCGGGGACTACGACCGGTGCGCCTTCGTCACCCGCGGTCGGGGCCGGTTCCGCCCGCTGTCCGGCGCGGACCCGACGATCGGGTCGGTCGGCGCGGACGAGCACGTCGAGGAGGACCGCGTCGAGGTGACCTTTCCGCGCTCGCTGCGCGTAGAGGTCGTCGCCGCGCTGCGCGGTGCGCACCCGTACGAGGAGCCCGCCTTCCACGTCGTCGAGAACGCCGCGAGCTGACGCCAGGCGTCCGAGCGTCAGGCTCGGGTCGCGAGGACGACGAGGTCGAGGCAGTCCTCGAGCCCGTCCAGCGTGAGCACGAAGTCCTCGCACCTCACCGAGGCGACGAGTGCGCGCAGGTGCTCCGGCCAGGTCGCCGGGTCGGCTTGCAGCTGGGCGTCGACGAGGGGTCCGTGCTCCGCCTCCCAGGCGGCCAGGCGCTCCCCGTGCCGCAGCCCGAGGACGGTCACGTCGCTGACGTCCGCCCCGCCCCAGCGCGCCAGCTCCTCGGCGAGCTCCGCGGCGTCGTACTCGCGGCAGTGGAAGGGGTTCGTCGGCCGCTCCCGGCGGCCGAGCCCGGCGGAGAAGGTGATCCGGTTCGGCGTCGACACGACGAGCCGGCCGCCGGGTCGCAGGACCCGCACCAGCTCGGCGACGTACTCGCCCGGCGTCCAGATGTGCTCGACCACCTGCAGCGACACGGCTGCGTCCACCGCCGCGTCCGGCAGCGGCAGCGCCGTGAGCAGCCCCCGGACGAAGCCCGTCCGTGCTCCGGCGTGCGCCGCCGCGGCGTGCGCGGCGGTGAGCGCGTCGTAGTCGAGCCCGACGACCCGCGCGCCGTCGACGAGCGAGGCCGTGAGCGCGACCCCGTACCCCTCGCCGCACCCGGCATCGAGGACGAGGGAGGTCTGCGGCGGCAGCCACGACGGCAACGCCTCGTAGACGACCTCGTGGCGGCGGAACCAGTAGTTCTCCTCGGGGATCCCGGGGACGGTGCGCTCGCCGGTCAGCGGCAGGGTGGCGGGCACGGGGGTCGTCATGGCCTCATTCTCACCGGCGCGACCCACCGGCCCGCGTCGTGTCGAGACTCACGCCCGACGGGGGTGCGCGCACGTGGGAGGGCAGTGCGAGTATGGGAGTCTCAGCGGCCGTTCGGGCCGCAGTCGATCGACCCCCCAACAGGAAGAGGACGATTCACCGATGAACATCGTCGTCTGCGTCAAGTACGTCCCGGACGCGCAGTCCGATCGGACGTTCAACGAGTCGGACAACACCACGGACCGCGAGGGCGTCGACGGCCTCCTCAGCGAGCTCGACGAGTACGCCGTCGAGGAGGCCCTGAAGATCGTCGAGGCCGGCGAGGGTGAGGTCACCGTCCTCACCGTCGGTCCCGACGCCGCCGCCGAGGCCGTGAAGAAGGCCCTCCAGATGGGCGCCCACAAGGGCGTCCACATCAACGACGAGGCCATCCACGGCTCGGACGCCCCGGCCACCTCGCTCGTCCTCGCCGAGGCCGTGAAGAAGATCGGTTCGCCCGACATCGTCATGACCGGCATGGCCTCGACGGACGGCACGATGAGCGTCATCCCCCCGATGCTCGCCGAGCGCCTGGGCCTCCCGCAGGTCACCTTCGCCTCCGAGCTCACCCTCGACGGCGGTTCGGTCACGATCCGCCGCGACGGCGACACCGCCTCGGAGACGATCGAGGCGTCGCTGCCGGCCCTCATCTCGGTCACCGACCAGATCAACGAGCCGCGCTACCCCTCGTTCAAGGGGATCATGGCCGCGAAGAAGAAGCCGGTCGAGGAGTGGACCCTCGCCGACCTCGGGCTCGACGCCGGTCAGGTCGGCCTCGAGGCCTCGTGGACGAAGGTCGAGTCCTTCACGAAGCGTCCGCCGCGCGAGCAGGGCGAGATCGTCACCGACGAGGGCGACGGCGGCACCAAGCTCGCGGCGTTCCTCTCCGCCCAGAAGTTCGTCTGATCCGGCCGACGCGAAAGAAAGAGGTAGAACCCCATGGCTGAAGTTCTCGTTCTCGTCGACCACGCGAACGGCGAGGTCCGCAAGACGACCGCCGAGCTGCTGACGATCGCCCGCCGCCTCGGTGAGCCGTCCGCCGTCTACATCGGTTCCGGCATCGAGGACGCCCAGGGCGTGCTCGGCCGGTTCGGATCGCACAAGGTCTACGTCGCCGACTCCCCGGAGGTGACCGAGTACCTCGTCGCCCCGCAGGTCGACATCCTCGCCGACCTCATCGAGAAGACGAGCCCCGCCGCCGTGCTCATCCCGAGCAACCCGGCCGGCAAGGAGCTCGCCGCCCGTCTGTCGATCCGCTGCGAGTCGGGTCTGATCACCGACGCGGTCGACGTCCAGGCCGGTCCGACGACGACGCAGTCCGTCTTCGCCGGGTCGTACACGACGACGTCCTCGGTCACCAAGGGCACGCCGATCATCACGGTCAAGCCGAACAGCGCCCCGATCGAGGGCTCGCCGGCGCCCGCCGAGATCGTCAAGGTCGACACGGCCGTCTCCGACGCCGCGAAGGCCGCGAAGATCACCGCCTCGAAGCCGAAGGAGCAGTCGGGCCGCCCCGAGCTCACCGAGGCCGCCATCGTCGTCTCCGGCGGTCGTGGCACCGGCGGTGACTTCGCGCCGGTCGAGGCGTTCGCCGACGCGCTCGGCGCCGCCGTCGGTGCCTCGCGTGCCGCCGTCGACGCCGGCTGGTACCCGCACACGAGCCAGGTCGGCCAGACGGGCAAGCAGGTCAGCCCGCAGCTGTACGTCGCCGCCGGCATCTCCGGCGCGATCCAGCACCGTGCCGGTATGCAGACCTCGAAGACGATCGTCGCCATCAACAAGGACGAGGAGGCGCCGATCTTCGAGCTCGTCGACTTCGGCGTCGTCGGCGACCTCTTCCAGGTCCTCCCGCAGGCCACGGAGGCCGTGAAGAAGGGCTGACCCACGGGTCGTCACGACGAGCCCCCGGTGCATCCTCGGCGCCGGGGGCTCGCCGTTACCCAAACGTGACAAAGGGGGTCTCGTCGGCTACCGTTGCCTTGCCGATGGACCCCTGTCCGGCACTCCAGCCCCTCGATGGAAGGCCACCGCCCCACCATGGGACGCCCCGCGTACACCCCCCGTCATGCCCCTCGTCACGCCTCCGGCTCGGTCCGCCGTCTGCCGGTCGTGAACCTCAGCACCGGCCTCAAGGGCGTCGTCGGCCTGTCCCTCCTGGCGACGACCGCCACGGGCGTCACCGTCTCGGGCGGCGCCGCCTCCGCGGATGGCGCGGCTCCGAGCCAGAACGCGAGCGCGAAGGCCCGGACGAGCGCTGCGCTCGTCCGGGCGGACCGGCCGGCGTCCCGATCGTCGGTGCGCACGGCCGCCCCTGCAGTGACCGCGCCGACGGGCGCCGGCACCGACGTCAGCGACTTCGCCGAGGTGAACGTCGTCGCCCTGGCCAAGCCCAAGCCGAAGCCGAAGCCGAAGCCGAAGCCGAAGCCGGAGCCGGTCGCCCAGCCGACCGCCGACCAGCCGTCCGACGCCACGCCGGATGCGTCGGCCAGCGGTGCGGCCGCGAGTGGTGCGCCCGCCCCGAGCCAGCCTGCCGCTGGCACGCCGGCGCCCGCGGACACGGGGCAGTACACGGCGGCCGCTGCCGCGCTCGGTCTCTCGGCGAACGCCCAGCGTGTCTACGCCGCCGTCCGGGCGAACTTCCCGCAGATCACGACGATCGGCGGCATGCGTCCCGGGGACCCGGGCGACCACGGCAGCGGCCACGCCGTCGACGTCATGTGCGGTTCGGCCGACGGCGACGCGGTGGCGGCCTACCTCCAGGCGCACGCCGGCGAGCTCGGCATCACCTACATCATCTGGAAGCAGCGCATCTGGTTCCCCGGCAGCGCGGGCTGGCGGATGATGGAGGACCGCGGCAACCCGACCGAGAACCACTTCGACCACGTGCACATCTCGGTGGGCTGACCGCCCCCTAGGGTGGCCCGGTGACCACCCTGAACGAGGTCCTGACGTCGCGGACGACGCTCGACCCGATCGAACGCGAGTGGCTGCTCATGCTCACGGGGGACTGGCAGGTCCTGGCCGACCTGGGCTTCGCCGACCTCGTCGTCTGGGTGCGCACCGGCGACGGATGGCTCGCCGCGGCTCACGTGCGGCCGACGACCGGGCCGATGGTGTTCGTCGAGGACATCGTGGGGCGGAGCCCGTGGGACGGACTCGGGCGGGTCCTCGAGGAGGCGGCCCGGGGGGAACGGGCCGCAGGGGCTCGGCACGAGCGGCCCCATGCCGACGGTGACATCGTCGAGGACGGGGTGCCGATCGTGAGGGATGACGTCGTGCTGGGCGTGCTCACCCGACATGCGCACGACCGGTCCGCCGGTCCGTCCAGCCGGTTGGACGAGGGGTACCGCTCCCTGGGCGACGAGCTGTTCGGGATGGTCGCGACGGGCGACTGGCCCAACCCCGCAGCGCCGACGGCGTCCCGGCGCGGTTCGCCACGGGTCGGGGACGGCGTCGTCCGGCTCGACGCGGACGGGGTCGTGACGTTCGCGAGCCCGAACGCCCAGAGCGCCGTGCACCGGCTGGGCCACCACGGGGAGATCGAGGGCCAGACGCTCGCCGAGGCCATCGCCGTGCTCCTGCGCGACGGGATCGAGGTCGACGAGTCGTTGCCGCTCGTCACGCTCGGGCGGGCGCCGTGGCGGTCGGACGTCACCGTCGGCGGGGCGACGGTCGCCATGCGCTCGATCCCGCTGACGACCGCCGGGCGTCGGTCCGGGGCGCTGCTGCTCCTGCGGGACGTCTCCGAGCTGCGGCGCTCGGAGCAGGAGGTGCTGAGCAAGGACGCGACCATCCGGGAGATCCACCACCGGGTGAAGAACAACCTCCAGACGGTCGCCGCGCTGCTTCGCCTGCAGGCCCGTCGGCTCGACGAGGGCCCCGGGCGGGTGGCGCTCACGGACGCCGTGCGCCGGGTGGGGACGATCGCCCTCGTCCACGAGACGCTCAGCTCGGGGTTCGACGAGACGGTCAACTTCGACGACATCGCGTGGCGGGGGCTGCGGGCCATCGTCGAGGTGTCCTCGAGCGACCGGGCGATCGAGCCGCGCCTGGACGGGTCGTTCGGTCGGATGCGGGCCGAGGACGCGACGCCGGTGGCGATGATCATCTCCGAGCTCGTCCAGAACGCCGCCGAGCACGGGCTGGGCGAGCGGGGTGGGTGCGTGCGCGTCGAGGCCGAGCGGTTCGTCGAGGACGGGCACGACCTGTTGCGGGTGACGATCGAGGACGACGGCGACGGGCTGCCCGACGGCTACCGCCCCTCCCGCGCGGGCCTGGGGACGCGGATCGTCACCTCGCTCGTCAGCGACCTGCGCGGGACGATCCGGTGGGAGGACGCGCACCCACGGGGCACGCGCGTGCAGTTCACGGCACGGCTGCGCCCGCTGACCCGAGGGGCCAGCGGGCGCGGATGAGGGGGGTCGGGGTCAGCCGGCGCGGCGAGCCCGGGCGTTACGCCGCTTGAGGGCGCGACGCTCGTCCTCGGACAGTCCGCCCCAGACGCCGGCGTCCTGACCCGAGTCGAGGGCCCACTTCAAGCACGTGTCGGTGACCTCGCACCGTCGGCAGACGGCCTTGGCCTCCTCGATCTGCCGGATGGCCGGACCCGTGTTCCCGATGGGGAAGAACAGCTCGGGGTCCTCGTCCAAGCAGGCAGCGCGGTCGCGCCAGTCCATACTGATCGTGCTCCTTGTCGTGGCTCAGCTGGCCCGAGGTCGCGGTGGCGCTCGGGCAGGGACGCTCCGTCGCGTCGTCGGGGGGCGGCACCGCGGGTGCGCGGGCCGGTCGTCACGCCGGTAGGGGGTCAGGCAGACGTGCGACGTTCATTCTGACCGTTGGCGACGGCGTTGGGCAATGGTCAGGTGCAGAAAGATGCGGCGGTGTGACGCGATCGGCACACGAGGGCAACGGCCGGGGAGCTCCGACAATTCCCGTTCCGTACCGTGGGGCGGGTGAACGCCGAGCCAGCAGACCGTCCCGCCAGCGCACGTCGACGGGCCCACGTCGTGGCTGCGGTCGTGTCCTTGCTCGAGGCGCTCGGGCTGGTCGCGGCCGTCGTCTGGTACGTCCTCGAGCTCGTCATGGGCCGGTCGTCCTCGCCGCCGGTCGCGCTCGGCAGCGCCGCGCTGCTGCTCGTCTTCGCCGTCGCGCTGGTCGTCGGGGCGAAGCTGTGGTGGGCGGGGTCGAGCAGCCCGAAGGTGCCGACCTTCGTGTGGAACCTCCTGCTGCTGCCCGTGGCCTGGACCTTCCTGCGCACAGGTGAGCCGCTCGTGGGCTCGGTCGTCGGGCTGCTCGCCCTGGCCGGTGCCGCCGCCTCGGCGGTCGCGGCAGCGTCGGAGGACGAGGACGGGGCCTGAACGACGACCGGATCCGCCGGCCGCTCCCGCCGCTTACTCGTAGTGGAATCGGGCCTGCAGGACGACGAGGTCGTCGCCGTCCACGAGGTACACCACGCGGTGCTCCTCTGTGATCCGGCGGGACCATGCGCCCGCGAGCATGTGGCGCAGCGGTTCCGGCTTGCCGATGCCCGAGGTCGGGTCGCGCAGGGCGTCGTCGATCAGGCGATTGATGCGCCTGAGCGTCTGGCGGTCGGCAGCGAGCCAATGGGTGTAGTCGTCCCACCCGTTCGGGGTGAAGACGAGCCTCATCGCTGCAGGTCGTGCTCGGTCCGTTCTCCGGACCGGGCCTGGCGCAGGCTTTCCAGCAGGTGGGCGGCATTGGCGGGGACACGCAGGAGGTGCGCGGTCTCCTCGAGGGCGTCGTAGTCCGCGCGGGACATGAGGACCGCGTCGCCTGCGCGGGAGGTGATCTCGACCGGGGCGCGATCCTCGTTGACCTGCTCGATCAGCGGAAAAAGACGCTTCCGGGCCTCGCTTGCGGTGATGGCCATTGCTCCCCCCGTCTGGTACTTGATCTTGTACCAGACTAGCAGGGCGCGGCCAGCTGGATCTCGTCGACCTCCCCGTGACGGATGAGGTGCGCCCGGCCGGGGAGGCGGTCGAGGGCCGGTAGACGGAGGCCGAAGCCGTCGCCGTCGGAGGGGGCCGTCGCTCCGATGACGACGCCCGTGCGGTGGCGCAGGAGGTCGACGACGAAGCCCCGCAGCGACGTCGTCGCATGGGTCGTCGACACCGCACCGATCACGAGACCGCCGAACCGGTCCGCCTCCGCAGCGTACTGGCGCAGCACCGCCTCGCACGGCCGGTCGACGAGGAGCTCGGCATCGTCGACCACGACCGCGGCGCCCGGGTGGGCCTCGAGCTCCCGGACCAGCCGATCACGGTCGTCCGGGCCGATCGGGTCGATGCCCAGCTCGCCTGCAACGGCCACCAACGGTGTCTGCGAGCGGCCGAGGACGATGACCACCCTGCGGCCGGCGGCGGCGAGCGCCTGCACGCTCGTGGCAAGGACGGTGGACCGACCCGATCGGGGGGCGCCCTGCACGACCCACCGGCATCCGTCGCGGTCGGGATCGAGGCCGAGGGGGAGGACCTCCGGGCCGCCGATACCGAGCGGGACGAGATCGCGGCAGCCGGTGAGGTCGTCCGGGGAGACCGTCGACGGCATGGGCTCGACCCGGAGCGGTGGTACGACCGCGGCGGGCTGCTCTGCTGCGATCGACGCGAGCATGCGACCGAGCCCGGCGGTCGACGTGTCCGCCCCGAGGACCCCGATCTGGACCTCGGCCCCGTCCTCGACGCGGATCGCGCGGCCCGCTGGTGGGCGCGCGAGGGTGCTCGAACGCGGAACACCGGCGATCGTGCGGTCCGCGGGGTCCGGCAGGTCGAGGACGAGCCGGGTGCGCAGCGCCGAACCGGTCCGCCCGACGAGGACCGAGCGGTCACCCGCGATGACGACCCGTAGACCGGCCGCCTCGCCCTCGCGAAGGAGCGCCCCCACCTGATCCGCGAGGTCGATCGGGTCGCGGCCCTCCGGTGGTCGGGACACCTGCTCCCACCCGTCGACCAGGAGAAGGACGACGGCCGGCGGCCGTTCGGCGAACGCCCCGGCCAGCCACGCCTCCCGCCACTCGTCGACGCTCCTGAAGCCGGCGGTTCGCACGCGGGTCGCTCGATCCGCCATCTCGGCCCGCAGCCTCTGGAGCAGCCGGGCCGCCCGGCGCCGGTCCGAGGCGGGGACGACGGCGCCGCAGTGGGGGAGTGCCGACAGGGGCCCCAGACCGCCGCCGCCGTCGAGGCAGTGGAGGTGGATCTCGTCCGGACCCCACCGGCGCGCCACCTGACCGGCCAGCGTGAGAAGAGCGGTCGTCCGTCCGGTTCCGGCACCGCCGATGACCGCCGTATGACCATCGGCGCGGCGGGTCCAGGTGAGGACCCCGTGGCGCTGCTCGTCCGGCTCGTCGGTCACGCCCCAGGCGACCGTGTCCGCACGCTCGTCCCGTTCGGTCGACACCGGAACGCAGTCCGCGAGCGGCTCGGCCCAGGGGCGGTGCGGCAGCGAGCCGGCGGAACGCGCATGGGCGTCGATGACGGCCTCGACGATCCGGACGAGGTCGCTCGGACCCTCGCCGACCGGAGCCGGGACCGGGGTGCCGGCGGGCACGACGACGAGCTCGGTACTCCCGGTGGCAGCGCCGTGCCCCCCGACCCTCAGGGTCTGGAAGGCCTGGAGCTGGGTCGTCGCGGTCCGGACCAGCGCGCGGCCGGGGGCGGTCGGCGGGATGTCGACGGCGTCGGGCGCGTCGATGACGTCCGTGCTGTCCCCGCGATCCCGCACCCGGAGCGCGATGCGGAGGTTGACGTTCGCGCGGATGTCGGCCGACACCACGCCCCCGGGACGCTGGGTCGCGAGGACGAGATGGACGCCGAGCGAGCGTCCGATCGCTGCGATCCGCACCATGCCGTCGAGCACCTCGGGCTGGTCCTCCGCGAGCATCCGGAACTCGTCGACGACGATGACCAGCCGGGCGAGGGGGTCGCGGTCGTCCGGCGGTACCCTCAGGTACTCCTCGAGGCTGGCCGCTCCCACGGCCGCGAGCAGACGCTCGCGACGTCGCAGCTCCGCGTCGAGGCTGCGCAGGGCGCGGTGGGCCAGATGGGGATCGAGGTCCGTGAGCATGCCGACCGTGTGCGGCAGCCGTGCGCACTCCCCGAAGGCCGCGCCGCCCTTGTAGTCGACGAGGACGAACGCGACATCCTCGGGGCGGTTGGCGCGGGCCAGCGCGACGATCCACGACTGGAGCAGCTCCGACTTCCCGGACCCGGTCGTCCCTCCGACGAGGGCGTGGGGACCGGCCGTCCGCAGGTCGAGCGTGGCGGGGCCCGTCGGGTCGATGCCCACCGTGACGGCCGTCGTCGGTCCCCGCTCCCAGGCCGTGAGGACCTCGGTCGCGTCGAACGGATCGCCGCCGCGGCTGCGGACCAGATCGCTGAGGTGGACCTCGCGCGGGATCGCGCCGGCCGTGCGGTCGGGCTCGGCGTCCCGGAGGGGCGCCAGCGCTCGTCCGAGCCGGTCGCGCCAGTCCTGACCCACCCGGTCCGGCACGAGCGAGGCGACCTCCGGCGCGGCCGGTCCGGAGATCGCTCCGCCCGTCCCGCGGAGGGCGACGACCGCACCGCATCCCGGGGGAAGACGGTCGGCGGCCGAGTCGCACGCAAGGACGTGCACCCCGACGTCGGGTCCGTGCTCGAGGACCTCGGCGAGAGCGAGGTCCCCGCGGAGCGAGGATGCGCCGTCGAGGACGAGGAGATGGATCGGGCCGCCGGCCCCACCTACGGAACGAGGCTCCGGCTCTCGTCGTCGGCGCGAGAGATCCCGCAGCGCGGCGATGAGCGCCGGGGCCTCCTCGACGCTGGCGAACCGGGCGGACCCCGGATCGTCCGCCGCCGCGCGCAGGTGTGGCGCCCTGCTCAGCCAGCGCCACCGGGCCGGATCGGTGACCACGGCGGTGATCTGGAGCGCGTTGGGCGAGACGCCGGTGAGGAGCTGGCCGAGCCAGAACGCGGCCGCGCCCGCCACGGCCTCGGGGTGACCCTGGAGGCCGGTGACCCCCACCGCTGCAAGGTCGACCGCGACCGGAGCCCGGTGAAGCCGCGGCACGTCCTTCTCGCGTGAGGTCCCGTGCTCGATCGACACGTTCGAGGGCACGGTCCCGGTGCCGATCCGCACGACGAGAAGGTCCTCGCTGCTCTGGCACCAGAGGCTGGCCGACGGGCCGGTGGCGCGGGCGAGGACCTCGACGGCGTCGGGAAGCCGCCGCTCGCGGTCGCGGAGATCCGCGCTCAGGGCCGAGGTCGCGCGGCGGTCGACCTCGGCCACGGCCGCAGCGTGCTTCCGCATCTCCTCGCGGTACTTGCGGCGTCGGCCGACGCGGTCGCTGCCCCAGCTGCCGAGGAGCATCACCGGTGACATCAGACCGAAGAGCAGCATGGTCGGCCCGATGAAGATGGCCATGACCGCGCTGAGGGGAAGTGGCAGGAGCGCGGTGAACCACGGAATGCCGTTGCGGGTCGGCTCGCTCGGTGGAGCCGGGAGCGTCAGGGTCACCGGGTCCGGCCGTCGAGCGAGGTTGGGGCCGCGGGTGACCTCGAGGGTGCCCTCACCCGTGGCCCTGGCGTCGGCCGATCGATTGCTTCGCACACCGATGCGCAGGCGCGTCGAACCGGCATCGATGACGGAATCCGTCGTGACGACACGGGCGGTGTGCCCCGGGGTGCCGTCGACGTGGGTCCCGTTGGTCGATCCGAGGTCCCGGGCGACGACGCCATCGCCGTCTCGGTGCAGCTCGAGATGCGCCCGTGACAGGTCCGTGTCGTCAAGGGCGAGGTCCGCCTCGTGGCCACGCCCGATCGTGAGCGTGCCCATCGGCAGCGGGACGGACCGGCCTGCGTCCGGACCGGCGCACGTCATGACCCGCAGGGCCTCGTCTCTGCCGCGGGCGCGTCGCGAACGAGGACCAACCCGCAGCGTGGCCCCGTCGAGCAGCGGTGGGAGCCCGAGTGTGGCGTGATCCGGGACCGGCCGGCCGTCGACGTGGAGGACGTCGCCTGCAGCCGGGGCGGGCGCGATGCGCGACCTCAGCTCCGCTGCGGTGGTCCCCGGCCCGCCGACCACGTCGACATCGGCGGCCCCGGAGCCGGTGGGGTCGACGATGGTCATCCGCAGACGCATGAATCCGAGGGTAAGGAGCAGCGGCGGTGCCGCCGGGCGGTTGTCCACAGCCATCCGATCTGTGGATTTCCACGGGCGGGTCGGGCTTCTCTGCCCTACGGTTTCCACCGAGGCCGACGCGGGGGACGCGATGGCACGAGCACCGAGGGGTGGATGGTGTGGAAGCCGTCGTGACGATCGAGTCCGAGGTCCGCGAGCTGATCCGTCGCACCGGGATCGACCCGGTGTCCGAGCCGGGCAAGGTCAACGAGCTCGTGCGGGACGCGGTCCAGGACTATGACGAGCGGTCGATCCACGGCGGGCTTCCCCTCGTGGGGAACATCGAGCAGGCAGTCAAGGCAGTGATGGACGCCGTGGCCGGCTTCGGTCCGCTGCAGCAGTACTTCGACGATCCCACCGTCGAGGAGATCTGGATCAACGCGCCGTCCCAGGTGTTCGTCGCGCGTGGGGGCGTCGCCGAGCTGACCTCGACGATCCTCACCGCCGACGGGGTGCGGGACCTCGTGGAGAAGATGCTCAAGTCCTCGGGCCGCCGGGTCGACCTCTCCTCGCCGTTCGTCGACGCGATGCTCCCCGATGGATCACGGCTGCACGTCGTCATCCCCGACATCGCCCGTGCCCACTGGCACGTGAACATCCGCAAGTTCGTCGTTCGCGCCAACCATCTCGACGACCTCGTCCGGCTCGGAACCCTCACGCCGCAGGCGGCCCGTTTCCTCGAGGCCGCGGTGGCATCGGGCCTCAACGTCCTCGTCGCCGGCGGTACGCAGGCGGGCAAGACCACCCTCCTCAACTGTCTGGCCGCGGCGATCCCACCGCGTGATCGGGTCATCACCTGCGAGGAGGTCTTCGAGCTGAAGATCCCGCTGCGGGACGTCGCCGCCATGCAGTGCCGTCAGGCGAGCCTCGAGGGCACCGGCGAGGTCCCGCTGCGACGGCTCGTCAAGGAGGCGCTGCGGATGCGCCCCTCGCGCATCATCGTCGGCGAGGTCCGGCAGGCCGAGAGTCTCGACCTCCTCATCGCCCTGAACTCCGGCATCCCGGGCATGGCGACGATCCACGCCAACAGCGCGCGCGAGGCGGTGACGAAGATGTGCACGCTGCCGCTCCTGGCCGGCGAGAACGTCGGGTCCCGGTTCGTCGTGCCCACCGTCGCGGGCTCGATCGACCTCGTGGTCCACGCCGTCCTCGAACGCGACGGCACCCGCCGCGTCCGGGAGATCTGCGCCGTACCCGGTCGGACCGAGGGCGACGTCGTCGAGATCGCCGACCTCTTCGTCGATCGTGGCGGTCGGCTCGTCCGCGCCGACGGCTTCCCGCCCCATCCGGAGCGTTTCGAACGCGCGGGGTACGACCTCGTGTCCCTCCTCGGCGGAGGTCGCGAGTGAGCGGCCTCCTGGTCGGGCTCCTGCTCGGGGTCGGCCTGTTCCTGCTGTGGTGGTCGATGTGGGTGCCCGTCGAGGGCCCGGCCCGGACCGGGTACGTCCAGCGGGCCGAACGCCGACTGCGGGACGACCTCGTGCAGGCCGGGTACCACTCGGTGGGTACCAGTTCGCTCGTCGGCGCGTGCGGTATCGCGTTCGTCCTCGTGGGGGTCGGGCTCCTGGCCGTCACCGGGGTCCCCGCCATCGCGCTGTGCTTCGCCCTCATGGCCGGGTACGCGCCCGTCGCTCTCGTCCGGGTCCGCGCCCGGCAGCGTCGGGCCAACCTGCGCGAGCTGTGGCCCGATGCCGTCGACAACATCACCTCGGCCGTCCGCGCGGGCATGGCACTGCCCGAGGCGCTGGCGCAGCTGGGCACCCGGGGCCCTGAAGAGCTTCAGCCCGCGTTCCAGACCTTCGCCGAGGACTACCGGACGACAGGTCGGTTCCAGGACAGCCTCGATCGGCTCAAGGACCGGCTCTCCGACCCGGTGGGGGACCGCCTCGTCGAGTCCCTGCGGATCGCACGGGAGGTCGGCGGCTCGGACCTGGGGACCCTGCTGCGAACCCTGTCCGCCTTCCTCCGCGAGGACGCCCGCACCAGGGCGGAGCTCGAGACACGGCAGTCCTGGACGGTCAACGCCGCCCGGCTCGCCGTCGCGGCCCCGTGGCTCGTGCTGCTCCTCATGAGCACTCGGCCCGAGGCCATCGCTGCCTACAACACCTCGACGGGGTTCCTCGTGCTCCTCGCGGGGGCGGTCGTGACGGTCGTGGCGTACCAGCTGATGATCCGGATCGGGCGCCTGCCCGAGGACGAGCGGGTGCTGCGGTGAGCGGCCTGATCAACCCGGCGGGGGCGCTCGTCGGTCTTCTGCTCGCCGGCGGTCTGCTGCTGGTGTGGCAGGGGCTGCCGATGCGGCGGCGTGCCACCCTCTCGGACCGGCTCGACCCGTACCTGCGTGACGCACCGCGCCCGTCGCGGCTGCTCGAGACCCGTCCGGTTGGAAGTGCCGCTGCCCTCGGGCTCATGGCCTCGCCGGTCGTCGCTGCACTCGGGCGTCGGGTGGAGGCCGTCCTCGGGGGCGCGAGCTCGGTCCGGCGTCGCCTCCAGCGCGCCGGCAAGGCGCCGGACGTCGAGCGGTTCCGCGCCGAGCAGGTCCTCTGGGGCATCGCCGGAACGGTGCTCGGCCTGCTCTTCGCCCTCCTGCTGCTCGCTGCCGGTCGAGGTTCGGCGGTTCTCGTCCTGCCGCAGATGGCGATCGCCGGTGCCACCGCGGTCGTTCTTCGGGACACGATGCTCTCGCGAGCCGCGAACCGGCGGGAGCAGCGCATGCTCGCCGAGTTCCCGACAGTGGCCGAGCTGCTCGCGCTCGCGGTCGCCGCCGGGGAGGGCGCGTCCGGTGCGCTCGAGCGGGTCACCCGGCTCTCGCGCGGCGAGCTGTCCGGCGAGCTCGCGCAGTGCCTCGCCGACGCCCGCGCCGGAGCCAACCTCACGACCGCGCTGCAGGGCCTCGCCGACCGGACCGGCCTGCCGAGCCTCGCCCGATTCGTCGACGGGATCGTCATCGCCGTCGAGCGCGGCACCCCGCTCGCGGACGTGCTGCGCGCTCAGGCCCAGGACGTCCGGGAAGAGGGACGTCGCGCCGTCATGGAGGAAGGCGGCAAGAAGGAGATCCAGATGATGGTCCCCGTCGTCTTCCTCGTCCTGCCGATCACCGTCCTGTTCCTCGTCTTCCCGGGGTTCCGGATGTTCTCGTTCCAGCTCTGACCGACCACACCACCACCACGAAGGAAAAGAACGATGCAGCGTCTCATCAGCTACCAGATCCGCCTGGCCCACGCCGTCCGCACCCGCCTGGAGTCCGACCGGGGGGACGTGCCCGGCTGGGTCCTCATCACCTTGATGACCGCCGGCCTCGTCACGGCGCTGTGGGCCATCGCCGACGACGCGCTGAAGAACGTGTTCCAGAAGGCGATCAGCTCCGTCCAGGGACCGTGACGACGCCTGGAGGTCGACGGCCCACCCGCTGGTGGGAGGAGGAGACGGGGGCGGCCGCCGCTGACTTCGCGATGGTCACCCCGATGCTCGTGCTCGTCTTCCTCGCGGTCATGCAGCTCGGGTTCGCCCTGCACGTCCGCAACACCGTCATCTCGTGCGCGGCCGAAGGCGCGCGGTTCGGCGCCCGGGACGGGTCGACGCCCGCCGACGGTGCGGCACGCACCAAGGAGCTCGTGACCCGTTCGATCGACTCCCGATACGCCCGCGACGTCCGGGCCAGCGAGGCGACGACCGCAGACGGGACCCGGGTCGTCGTCGTCGAGGTGGACGCGCCGCTGCCGGTCGTCGGACCGTTGGCGATCGGCCATGTCCAGGTTCGGGGGAGGGCGTATGCGGAGGATCAGTGAGCTGCGCCGCCGGCTCGCGGAGGACTCGGGCTCGATCATCGTCGAGTACGTCTGGCTCGCGATCCTCATGCTCGTCCCGCTCGTCTACCTCGTCCTGTGCGTCGCCCGGGTGCAGGCCGGGTCGTACGCGGTGAGCCAGGCGGCGCGCGAGTCGAGCCGGGTGTTCATCGCTTCGGATGACGGCGCCACGGCAGGGACCCGCGCGCAGGCGGCCGCGGCGATCGCGTTCGAGGACCAGGGGTTCGGTGGCGCAGGGCGGGTCGACATCGCCTGCAGCGCGCGCCCGTGCCTCACCCCGGAGCAGACGGTGACCAGCCGCGCGACGGTGTCGGTTCCCCTGCCGTTCGTCCCCGGCTTCGTCCGCGGGGTCGTCCCGCTGTCGATGCCGGTGAGCGCGGAGCAGGTCGTCGTCGTTCCGCGGTACGGGGGCGGCGGATGAGGCGCCGTACCCGTGCGGTGCCGGGGACGCGTCGCCCCCCGCGAGAGCAGCTCGCATCCGAGGAGTCGGGGACGATCACCCCCCTCGTGCTCGGCATGACGATCATCGCCATCACGCTCGTCTTCGGCATCGTCGGGGCGACGTCGGCCCACCTGTCCCGGATGCGGCTGCTCGATGCCGCGGACGCGGCGGCCCTCAACGCCTCCGACGAGGTGTCCTCGGCCTCGCTCTACGACACCGGTGTCGGTTCGGCGCTGCCGGTGTCCGACGAGGCGGTCCGGAGCTCAGCCGCGAGCTACCTCGCCCGACGGCAGCTGCCCCCGCGGATGCGGCAGTGGCGCGTGGCGCCGGGGACGGGTGCCGTGGACGGGACGACCGCGGTGGTCGTGCTCGAGGGCGATGCCGAGCTCCCGCTCGTCGGGTCGGCGCTGAAGGGGATCGGCGGGACGGTCCGCATCACCGTCGAGTCGCGAGCCCGCTCGGACGTCGGCTGAACGCCCGCCGGCGCCCGTCACCGACTCGGGTCAGCACGCGAGGTCGGGTTCGACCGGGTCGTTGTCGTAGGCGTCGGGAATCGTGACGAAAGCGCTCTCGTCGGATCCCCACCGGAGCCGGTACGTGCCGTCGGTCATGGGGGTGCCGCCGTCGTCCACCGCGTAGTCGCCCCTCATGCGCACGGGGCCGCCGAACGGGCCGACGACACCGAGCGACCCGTCGCCGCTCATCAGGACGGCCGACTCCCGCGCGACGACCCGACACCCATCGGGCCCGGTCGGGCTGAGGATCGTGTACGACGTCGTGGCCCACGACCAGAGGACGTGGATCGAGACGAGCGCGACGCAGACGACGGCGGCCGCGCCCCCTGCGGCAGGGTTCGCCCGCCCCGTGCGGGCGGCGACCGAGGTCGAGAGGAGCCGCAGCCCCACCACCGCGACCACGTGAAGAACGGCAGGCCGGACGACCGACGTGCCCACCACCACGGGAGGGATGGCGAACCCGAGCACCGCGACGGCGACGGCCACCGACCAGACGACCAGCGCGGGCACCGTTCGACCCTTCGACGACGAGCTCACCGGGTGGATCGTCGTCGCCGTGCATGAAGATCCCCTGAGCGCAGCAGCAGGGCACGTACCGTCGTCGGCCTCGACAGCGGCGCCGTCCCGCCGGTGGCCGGGCACGGGGCCACCCGTCCGGAGGCTGTCGGGTCGCGCCCTCCTTGCATAGGGTGAGCGCGACGCATCCCGGAACTTCTCTGCAGCCACCGCCGCCGACCAGCGACGACGACCGATCGGAACCCACGTGACCGACCCCCGCGACAACGACCGCTCGCCCGAGGCCCGCGACGAGGGTGCCGCGACCGCTGCGGGAGCGACCGCCGTCGAGACCCACGAGCACGCCGAGAGCCCCGGCTCGCTCTACCCGGCGACCGACGACCCCAAGGACGGGGTCATCGCGACGCAGGCGGAGCTCGAGCACGACCTCTCCGACCCCGACCCGCGGCACGTCCACGAGGCGGAGGAGAACCACCGGGTCCTCGCCCGCCTGTCGCCGGCGCTGACCCTGCTGCTCGGTCTCGCCGCGACGGCCATCGCCATCGGGTTCCTCCGGGGGCTGAAGGACATCGTCGCGCCGACGTTCCTCGCGGTGACCCTCATCATCGCGGTCTACCCCCTGTACCGGCGGCTCGACCGGTGGCTGCCCGCATGGCTCGCCGCGACGCTGCTCGTGCTCATGCTCTACGGCATCCTCATCCTCCTCGCCGGCGCGCTCGGCCTCGCGGCGACGCTCGTGGCCCAAGAGCTGGGCAAGCCGGAGTACACCCAGAAGTTCACCGAGCTGGTCGACAAGGGGCAGGTGCTGCTCGCCCGCTACGGGGTCGAGCAGCAGCAGCTCGACAGCGCGATGCAGTCCTTCGACATCAGGCAGCTCGGCGGGCTCGCCAGCCAGGTCGTCTCCACGCTGACCAACACGACGACGACGATGCTCTTCCTCCTCACCGTCATGCTCTTCCTCGCGATGGACTCCGGGGGCGTGGTCCAGCGGCTGCGTGGTCTGCACGCCCTGAAGCCGGACATCGCGGACGCGCTCGTCGACTTCGGGCGCCGGGTGCGGACGTACTGGGTCGTCAGCACGGTCTTCGGTCTCATCGTCGCGGTCCTCGACGGGATCGCCCTGCGCATGCTCGGCGTGCCCCTCGTCCTGGCGATGGTCATCCTCGCGTTCGTGACGAACTACATCCCGAACATCGGGTTCGTCATCGGCCTGGTCCCGCCGGCGGTCCTCGCGCTCGTCGCCAACGGGCCGATGACGGCCCTGTGGGTCGTCGTCATCTACTCCCTGCTCAACTTCACGATCCAGTCCGTCCTCCAGCCGAAGTTCACCGGAGACGCGGTCGGCATCAACGCGACGACCGCCTTCCTCTCCCTCGTGTTCTGGGGCTGGGTCTTCGGTGGGCTCGGGGCGCTGCTGGCCATCCCGCTGACCCTGTTCGTCAAGTCGCTGCTCATCGACCGCGACCCGACGACGGCGTGGATCAACCAGTTCATCGCCGCGGACCCGCCCAAGAAGCAGGTCGAGGGCGTCGCCGAGGCCGGCGGGGTCGACCTCTCGGGCGAGCGCACCCACGGCGTCAGCGCCAGCGCCTGACCGCCGCTCGCACCGGCAGGGCCCTCGCGCGGGCCCCGCGCCTTGCCGGCCCGAGTAGGGTGCTCCCTCGTGGCTGTTGACTTCACGCAAGAGATCGCCGACCTGCGCACGACGATGGGCTCGGTCCGTGACGTGACGGACCTGCCCGCCCTCGAGGCGCAGATCGCCGACCTCGAGCAGCAATCGGCCGCCCCCGACCTGTGGGACGACCAGGAGAAGGCCCAGCAGGTGACGTCCGCCCTGTCCCGGGCGAAGGCCGAGCACGACCGGATCGTCGGGATGGACCAGCGGATCGAGGACCTCGAGGTGCTCGTCCAGATGGGCCAGGAGGAGGGGGGCGACGATGGCGCGGACGTCCTCGCCGAGGCCGAGGCCGAGCTGACGAAGCTCCGCAAGGCCGTCGGCGAGCTCGAGGTCCGCACCCTGCTGTCGGGGGAGTACGACGAGCGCGAGGCCGTCGTGACGATCCGTGCCGGCGCCGGTGGCGTCGACGCCGCGGACTTCGCCGAGATGCTCATGCGGATGTACCTGCGCTGGGCCGAGCGGCACGGCTACCCGACGAAGGTCATGGACACCTCGTACGCGGAGGAGGCGGGCCTGAAGTCGGTGACCTTCGAGGTCAACGTCCCCTACGCCTACGGCAACCTGTCCGTCGAGGGCGGCACCCACCGGCTCGTGCGGATCAGCCCGTTCGACAACCAGGGCCGCCGCCAGACGAGCTTCGCGGCCGTCGAGGTCATCCCCCTCATCGAGGGCACGGACTCGATCGAGATCCCCGAGAACGAGATCAAGGTGGACGTCTTCCGCTCCTCCGGACCCGGTGGCCAGAGCGTCAACACGACCGACTCGGCCGTCCGGATGACCCACATCCCGACCGGGATCGTCGTCTCGATGCAGAACGAGAAGTCGCAGATCCAGAACCGCGCCGCCGCGCTGCGCGTCCTGCAGTCCCGCCTCCTGCTCCAGAAGAAGGCCGAGGAGGCCGCCGAGCGCAAGGAGCTCGCGGGGGACATCAAGGCGAGCTGGGGCGACCAGATGCGCTCCTACGTCCTGAACCCGTACCAGATGGTCAAGGACCTGCGGACGAACCACGAGTCGGGCAACCCGACGGCGATCTTCGACGGGGACATCGACGCCTTCATCGAGTCCGGGATCCGCTGGCGGATCGAGCAGGCGCGGGCCGAGGACTGACCCGGCCGGCACGACCCGCGCGTACCGGCGCGTGCCGGGGAGTTCTCCCCATGGATCGCGGCCGCGGCCGCTCCTACGCTCATCACCCGTAGGTGTGACCGACCACGACCGACGGGGAATCGACCGATGGCCAGCACGCTCCAGCAGGGGATGGACCCGGCCCGGGTCCGCGAGGTGGCGACCGCGCTCGCCGATCTCGGCAGGCGGACCCACGCGGTCCGGGACGACGGGACGACGGTCGCGGGCCAGCTGTCGCAGGTCTGGCTCGGCGCCGACCTCGAGGCGTTCTCGAGGGACTGGAACACCCGGGCGCAGCAGGTGACGGACGCCGCCACGGGGCTCGAGCGGATCGCCGACCTGCTCCACCGCCAGGCCGACGCGCAGGAGGAGACCTCGTCGTCGGGTGGGGTCGGTGCCAGCGGTGCGGGCGCGACCGGGGGCGGCGTGCGCGCGACGGCGGCGCCGATGCGGGCGCTCGGGCTCCTCGGGGTCGGCGCGGGAGTCGGTGCCTTCGAGGCGACCCCGATCCTCGCCGCGGCCGCGCAGGCGTCTGGTGGAGCGAAGGACAAGGACAAGGCCAACGGCCCGATGGGGCAGACGATCCCCGAGGACGCGATCCGCGTGACCTCGGGGACGAAGGGCAACTGGACCGAGGAGCTGCTGCACCCGAAGCCGAACAGCACGTACTGGGTCAACGACCGCTACCTGTACGTCACCGACGACAAGGGGCGCGTCGAGAACGCGTACGGCACCCTCGACGCGATCCGTGACGGTGTGCGGAACGAGTCCGCGCAACGACGTGCCGGGTTCGAGGACCGGCAGGTCGGGGACCAGGGCGGTCACATCTTCGGCCGGCAGTTCGGCGGCCCGGGGGAGGACCTCAACATGCTCGCCATGGCCGCGGCGGTCAACGGCGGCAAGCAGTTCGGCGCGCTCGAGACGACGTGGGCCGACCTCATCAAGGAGGGGCACGTCGTCGAGATGCACCTCGAGCCGACGTACCCCGGTGACAGCAAGCGGCCGGAGAGCTTCGTGGTCGAATGGACGAAGGACGGTGAGGCCCAGCCGCCCGTCAAGTTCCGCAACATCGGCACCGGGGAGCTGAAGAACAAGTGAACGAGAACGTGATGGAGCTCCAGCAGGAGGTCGCCCGGCGCGCCGTGGCCGACGCGGGGGAGCGGGAGTGGGACCGCATCACGCTGTCCTACGTCGACATCGACGTCGTCTCGACCCTCGACCTCCAGGTGCACCTCGGTGAGAAGGCCGAGCGGCTGACCCGGTTCACCTGCGACGACCCGTACCACGAGCTGCGCGCCGCGATGGCCACGCCCGAGCACGGCACCTGGTACTCCTCGACGTGCGAGATCACCGAGGACGGCCGGTTCCGATTCCACTTCGAGCAGGAGGAGCGCCCGGTCCTCGGCGGTGGTGTCCCCGTCACCGACGAGTCGCTCATCGCCGACCAGGAGCGCTTCCCACGGCCCGCCGACGAGCTCCCCGCCTGGCACCCGGCCAGGGCGTGACCGGCAGCTCCACCACAACGAAGGGGTAGATCATGGACCCGCTGAGCACCGCACTGGCCGAGGCCGGAATCGACCCGCGCGACGTCGTCGTCGCATCTCCCGCCGCTGATGCGCCGCAGCCGCCCGAGGGGCCGTGGGTCATCGTCCCGACCGGGCAGGACTTCCGCCTCGGCGGCCTGAGCCGTGGCCAGTTCGCCGAGTACGCCGGGTCCGACGACCCTCGGGCGATCGCCGGGCTCCTCCGGTCGCTGCTCGCCGACCGCCCGAGCCCGCAGCGCATCGAGGCGGCCACGGAGGCGCTGATCCCGTACGGGGAACGAACCGCCGCCGGGATCGCCGAGCGCACCCGGGCTGCCGGCGGCGCGGCTCACCCGGCAGCGCTGGTGGCCGACGAGCTTCTCGACTGCATCGGCTCCGAGACGGGGCACCACCTGTTCGCCCTCGGCACGCCGTTCTCGATGCGCAGCCAGCCGCCGAGCGACATCGGGCGCGAGTACCACCAGTACCGCGTCCTCCGGCCATTGGACTCGGCGCTGGAGGGTCTCGTCGCGCCGTGGTTCAACCAGCCTGGCGGGGGGTCGATGGTCGTGCTCGGCAAGCCGATCCGGTGGTACCTCGACCGTGGATATCTGGTCGAGCTCGTGCAGGTCGGCACCGGTGGTTGAGCGGACCGTCGAGGGCCTGGTGGAGGCGTTGCGCCGGGCCGGTCGAGATCATGACGACCTCGGGTGGCTCGGCGACCGTCGGGTGGCGGACACCGACGGCACGGTGTACTTCGAGCGGCTGCCGGGCGGCGAGGTGGGGGTGTCGATCTGGTCGCGAGGGGAGGCAGGACAGACCCGTCGCTACCCGAGCGAGGACGCTGCGGTGCGGGCGGTGGCCGAGAGGTATCCCGAGGTGTGCGTGCCGTGGGCTGCGGAGGAGTCCCCGCTGCGGGGGACCGCACCGCAGCGGCCGCGGACGGTGGAGGATCTGCAGCGGGCGCTGGCAGGCACGGGTCCGATCGAGCGGGATGTGGCGTGGTTGGGTGATCGGCCGCTCAGCCCGGACAACGTCTCGTACCGGTTCGAGCGGCTGCCGGACGGTCGGGTGGCGCTTCGGACCTTCTCCTCCGGGATGGAGATCCACGCGGTGGTGCGCGAGTCGGAGGACGCCGCGGTCCGGCACTGCGCGTGGTCCTTCGGACGGTACGACGTGCTCGTGCGGTGGGTGACCGAGGACAACACCCCCTGAGGGCGCGCCGAGGTTCGCCCGGACCGCGGGCGCTGGAGGCGGCGCGCCTATCCTCGGGGGTGCCCGGCACGCGGAGGTGCGGGCACCCACCGACTCCGGCGAACGAGGCCAGCGCGCACGCATGATCCGCTACGAGAACGTCAGCAAGACCTATGCCCGGTCCCAGCGGCCGGCGCTGAACGACGTCGATCTCGAGATCGGCCGCGGAGAGTTCTGCTTCGTCGTCGGGCAGTCCGGGTCGGGCAAGTCGACCCTCCTGCGACTGGCGCTGCGCGAGGAGCAGGCGACCAAGGGCCGGATCCTCATCGGCGGGCACGACCTGGGCCGGCTGCCGAACCGGCGCGTCCCGCAGCTGCGACGGCAGATCGGCACCGTGTTCCAGGACTTCCGTCTCCTGCCGAACAAGACCGTCTACCAGAACGTCGCGTTCGCCCTCCAGGTCATCGGCAAGTCCGGTCGGCAGGTCCGCACCCTCGTCCCCGAGACCCTCGAGCTCGTCGGCCTCGAGGGCAAGGAGAAGCGTCTCCCGCACGAGCTGTCCGGGGGCGAGCAGCAGCGGGTCGCCCTCGCCCGCGCCGTCGTCAACCGCCCGCCGGTCCTCCTGGCCGACGAGCCCACCGGAAACCTCGACCCGGTGACCTCGCTGGAGATCGTCACCCTCCTGGAGCGCATCCACCAGAACGGGACGACGATCCTCATGGCCACCCACGACGACACGATCGTCGACGCGCTGCGCAAGCGGGTCGTCGAGCTCGACGCGGGCGAGATCATCCGCGACGAGGAGGAGGGCACGTACGTCCCTCGGGGGCGGACGATCAAGGACCGGCCCGCGGGCGCGACCGCGCTGGCCGACCCCGGCGAGACCGACTGGGACGACGCCGACTGGGACCCGGCGGACGACGAGGAGGGTGCGCGATGAACGTCGGGCAGCTGTTCGCCGACGCGTGGGACGGCCTGCGTCGCAACATGTCGATGGCCGTCTCCGTCGTCCTGGTGACGATGATCTCCGTCGTCCTGCTGGGCATGGGCATGCTCGCTCAGCGGCAGGCCGACCTCATGCGTGGCTACTGGTACGACAAGGTCCAGGTGTCGATCTACCTGTGCACGGACACCTCGACCTCGCCGAACTGTGCCTCAGGAGGGGTCACCGAGGCCCAGAAGAAGACGATCGAGTCCCAGCTCGACCAGCTCCGCCCCCTCGTCGAGGAGGTGTACTACGAGTCCGAGCAGGAGGCCTACGACCGCTTCCGCCAGCAGTTCCAGAAGTCGAGCTACAGCGAGGACATCAAGGTCGGGGACATCCCGCAGTCCTACCGCGTGCGCCTCTCGGACCCCTCGAAGTACCAGACGATCACGTCCTCCTTCGAGAACGCGCCGGGCGTCTCGAGCGTCCAGGACCAGGACAAGATCTTCGGGCGGATCTTCAAGGTGCTCGACGGGATCACGTGGGCCGCGCTGCTCATGGCGGCGTTCACCCTCGTCTCGGCCGTCCTCCTCATGGCGACGACGATCCGGCAGGCCGCCTTCACCCGCCGCCGCGAGATCGGGATCATGCGACTCGTCGGCGCGTCGAGCTCAGCGATCCGTACGCCCTTCCTCATCGAGGTCGTCGCCGCGGGACTCGTGGGGACGGTCCTGGGCATCGGGATCCTCTGGGGCCTCGTCCGGTACTTCTTCGACGGTGTCCTCTCGCGCAGCTCGAACGCGCTCATCTCCGCCAGCGACGTCCTCATCATCTCGCCGTGGCTGATCCTCGGCGTGATCCTGCTCTCCGTCGTCACCGGGTCGGTCACCCTGTGGCGATCGCTGCGGGTCTGACCGGTTTCCGGACACACCTCCCCGACCTCCCCCCGGCCTCCCGGCCGCGCGCGTACCTTGATGATGACCGTGTCCACGACCCGGAGCCGTCATGCCTGCGATGCCCTCACCCGTACGCGCCCGCCTGCGCGGTGTCGTCTCGGCCTGCGCCGCGCTCGGTCTGCTCGCCGGCGGTTCGGTCGCCCTGGCCGACGACAAGGAGCCGGGCGTGCAGGAGCGCAAGGAGCGCGTCGACGAGAAGATCGACACGCTCGACTCCCAGCTCCACGACACCTCGACCCAGCTGACGGCAACGTACTTCCGCCTGCGGAGCACCCGGAGCAAGATCCCCGGCGCGAAGGACGCGCTCGCCACCTCCGAACGGGCCCGGGACGCCGCCGCCCAGAAGCACGACGAGGCCCGCGAGGAGCTGGCCGTCGCTCGTGAGCGGCTCGACCGATCCCGCCGGGACCTGCGGCGGACCTCCCAGAAGGTCAAGGACGCCCGCGAAGATGTCGCCGGGTACGCGGCACAGATGTACGAGACGCAGGGCGTGGGCGTCGACCTCGACGTCGCTCTCGGTGCGCAGACGCCGCAGCAGGCCGTCGACCAGATGGCGATGGCGGACACGGTCGGTGACGTCCGCAGCGCAACGGTGGGGGAGCTGTCGACGACGAAGGCCGACCTCGTCGCGAAGGAGGACAACCTCTCCGCGCTCGAGGACGAGGTCGCCGACAAGGAGGCCCGGGCGAAGAAGGCGCTCGACCGAGCGACGCGGACCCGCGACGAGGCGAAGGCCGCCAAGCACCGGCTCGTCAGCCTCGAAGGGCGTCAGACGAGGCTGGCAGCGGAGCTGCGTCGCCAGCAGCGGAGCGAGCGGCGACGGCTGGACGGGATGCAGCGGTGGTCCGACCACCTCCAGGGCATCCTCGAGGCGCGCGCCGAGCGGGCCCGGATCCGCCGGGAGAAGATCGCCGCGGCGCGTGAGCGCCGGGAGCGGGAGCAGGCGGCAGCGATCGCCCGGGCACGTCGCCGTGCGCCCTCGGCCGGGTCGGCCCCGGCTCCTGCCCCGGCGCCCCCTGCCGGTGGGAGCGGGTTCCTGTCATTGCCGATGAACGCCCCGGTGACGAGCGAGTTCGGCCCGCGGTACCACCCGATCCTTCACTACTGGCGGCTGCACGCCGGGCGCGACTTCGGGGGCGCGTGCGGGGCGCCGGTCCGTGCCGCGGCGAGCGGCACGGTCGTCGCCGCGAACGGCGTCGGCGCGTCCGGCGGGTACGGCAACCAGCTCGTCATCGACCACGGCGTCCAGGACGGCGTGAACCTCGTGACGACGTACAACCACCTGCAGTCCTTCGCCGTCCGGAGCGGTCGGGTCAGCCGGGGGCAGCTCATCGGCTACGAGGGCACGACGGGGGTCTCGACCGGCTGTCACCTACACTTCGAGACCCGCGAGAACGGCACCCCCGTCGATCCGCGCGACTGGTTCTGACCCGGGCGCACCTCCCGCGCCCGTGAGCGAGGAGGAGGTGGACGATGGCGAAGTCCGGCAAGGCTGCGGGGAAGAAGGCGGCGGACGGGACGCAGACGGTCGCGAGCAACCGCAAGGCGCGCCACGACTACCTCATCGAGGACACGTGGGAGGCCGGTCTCGCTCTCATGGGCACGGAGGTCAAGGCGCTGCGGATGGGGCGGGCCTCGCTCGTCGACGGGTACGCCGCCTTCCAGGGTCACGAGCTGTGGCTCGAGGGCGTCCACATCCCCGAGTACGTCCAGGGCACGTGGACCAACCACACCCCGCGACGCCGACGGAAGCTCCTCCTGCACCGGCACGAGCTGGACAAGATCCACTCGAAGATCAACGAGAGCGGCAAGACGGTCGTCCCGTTGCGTCTCTACTTCAAGGACGGGCGGGCCAAGGTCGAGATCGCGCTGGCGACCGGCAAGAAGCACCACGACAAGCGCCAGGCGTTGCGGGAGAAGCAGGACCGGCGGGAGGCCGAGCGGGAGATGGGCGTCAAGCGCCGCTGAACCCGTTGCCCTCGGGCCGGACGCGCGAGGGCCCGGCAGCACGCGGCTGCCGGGCCCTCGAGGTCGATCGAAGGGTCAGCTGAGGGCGTCCTTGATCTTCTCGCCGGCCTGCTTGAGGTCGCCCTTCGACTCCTGGAGCTGGCCCTCGGCCTGCTGCTGGTCGTCGCCGCGCATCTCACCGACGGACTCCTTGGCCGAGCCGACGGCCTGGTCCTTGAGGTTCTCGAGCTTGTCGTCCATACCCATGGGGCTCTCCTTGCGTCGCGGACTGGTCCGTCGATACAACCCCACCTGATGGAGGGTTGTCCACCCTTCGGCCCCGTCGACGGAATGACGTTGTCGGACCGGGGTGTTGTCATGGATACTGAACAACTCGGAGGCCGCGGCGTCCGAGCACGGTTGAGAACTCCACAGCGTGATGGGTGCCCCCACGGGGGTGATCGGTTTCGACATTGGCCGGTCCAGCAGGGGAAGCGGGTCGAGGATGCAGAGTCATCTCGCGAACGCTCTCTGCACACCAATAGGTGCCGATTCCAAGCGCACCGACTTCGCCCTCGCCGCCTGAGCGAGCCTCGAAGTCCGTCAGCCTGAGCTAGTTCCCGTCTCAGAGCCTGGCGTCAGCTAGGGAACTTGCTGCGCGGTCGTGCCACGAGGCCGCGCGGGACTCCTTCGTGGCTGGGCCTGTCAGGGAACGTGTGCGTGCGAGCCCTGGGGCCGAGAAAATCCACAGCGCACTGCACCCGGAGAAGTCCTGCTCGTCCGTCAGTGGACGCGGGTTCGATTCCCGCCACCTCCACCACCGTCAGCACCCATCACGCTGTGGCCCGTACCGCTGGTACGATTGTCCCTTCATCCGGAGCGCGCTGGCCGCGCCGCGGCGATCCCGCCGCCCTGACCCCCGACCCCTCCGGATCCTGCCGGTCGACGCACCCGTCCCTTCCGGCCCGCAGCGCCCCCGAGCGCGTGAGACCCGTCGCACCACCCTTCGCCAGGTGATCCGCAGACGCGTCTGCCAGATCAGCGAAGGACACATCGCCATGCCCGCAGAGAAGAAGACCGGCAAGAAGGCCCGCTGGAGTGCCTCGAAGAAGGCCGCCGCGAAGAAGAAGCCCCGTCCGGCGCGCCGTACGGACCGCGACGAGTACCGCCCCGCGCGCGACGAGCGCCCGGAACGTCAGGACCGACGTGGCCGGGACGAGCGACCCGCCCGCGACGACCGCCCGAGCCACGGTTCCCGCGGTGACCGTGACCGTGACCGGCGCCCGGCCAAGGTCGACCGCGACGGCCGGCCCGCGCGTGAGCCGCGCCGGTGGGAGCGGGACGATCGCGACGAGCGACGCGGCCCGCGCCGGGAGGACCGGGACGGCGCCCGCCGACCGGCGTGGGAGGACCGACGAGGCGACCGCGACGAGCGCGCCCCGCGTCGGCCGCACCGCGACCACCCCGGCCACCGCCGGTTCGACGGCTCCCGCGCCGGGGGCCCGGGCCGGTTCGAGCAGCGGGACCGGTTCGACCGACGCGACCGTCCCGAGCGCACCGACCGCGTCGAGCAAGGGATCGACCCGGAGGCCGAGCGTCTCGAGGCCGACACCTGGACCAAGGCGACCCGAGCCGGGACGACCGGCCCCGTCGACGTCGCCGCCGACAACGGCTTCGCCGCGCTCGGCCTGCCCGAGCGGATCGTCGAACGACTCGCCCGCGACGGCATCACCACCCCGTTCCCGATCCAGGAGGCGGCCATCCCGGACGCGCTCGCCGGGCGGGACGTCCTCGGTCGAGGGCAGACCGGCTCGGGCAAGACGCTCGCGTTCGGCCTGCCGCTCCTCGCGCGCCTCGCGGACGGGGACCGGGCCCGCGCGAAGCGCCCCCACGCGGTCGTCCTCGTCCCCACCCGCGAGCTCGCGATGCAGGTGAGCGACGCCCTCGAGCCGCTCGTCCACGTCCTCGGGCTGCGGCACCGGCTCGTCGCCGGTGGTCTGTCGTACACGAACCAGATCAGCTCGCTCGAGCGGGGCGTCGACGTGCTCGTCGCGACCCCGGGACGTCTCGCCGACCTCATGGAGCGCGGCGCCGCCGACCTCTCGGCGGTGCGCGTGGCGGTCCTCGACGAGGCCGACCACATGGCCGACATGGGGTTCCTCCCCGAGGTCACGGCGATCCTCGACGCGATGCCGGAGGACGCCCAGCGGCTGCTGTTCTCGGCCACCCTCGACCGCGGCGTCGACGGGCTCGTCGAGCGCTACCTCACCGACCCGGTGACGCACTCGACGAACGACGCGACGGCGAGCGTCTCGACGATGGACCACCACGTCCTGCTCATCGACCCCCAGCACAAGAAGCAGATCACCGCCCTCGTCGCCAACCGCGAGGGCCGCACGGTCGTCTTCGCGCGGACGAAGCTGGGCGCGGACCGGATCGCCCGCCAGCTGCGGGAGTCGGGGGTCGTCGCCGCGGCGCTCCACGGCGGGCTCGCCCAGGGCGCGCGCAACAAGGTGCTCGGGGCGTTCCGCGAGGGCCGCGTCCCGGTCCTCGTCGCGACGGACGTCGCGGCGCGTGGCATCCACGTCGACGAGGTCTCCCTCGTCCTCCAGCAGGACCCGCCGGCCGACCACAAGGACTACCTCCACCGCGCCGGCCGGACGGCCCGCGCCGGCGAGCGGGGAGCCGTCGTCACCCTTGCGCTGCCCCACCAGCGCAAGGGCGTCGAGCGCATGCTCGAGGCCGCCGGTGTCGACGCGGCCCCCGTCCGGACGGCCCCGGGGTCGGAGCTGCTCGAGTCGATCGGAGCGCGTGAGCCGAGCGGCGAGGCGCTCTCCGAGACCGACTTCGCCGAGCTGCTCCGCCCCGCGGATGCGGGGCGCGGTCGCGGCGGTCGCGGCGGAGAGCGTGGCCGCGGCGGCCAGCCCGGCCGTGGTGGCCGGGGCGGGCCGCGCCGGTCGGGCGGCCACGGGGGGACGGGCCGACGTGGCGGACGGCATGATGGAGGGCATGGACAGCGCTGACATCCTGCGGGACCCCGTGCCGGACGGCTCGACCCTCACCGGTCAGCTGCTCGTCGCGACTCCCGAGATCAGCGCCGGGGTCTTCCACCGCGCGGTCGTCCTCGTCCTGCACCACGACGAGGGCGGCGCGCAGGGGGTCGTCCTCAACAAGTACGTGGACGCGGACCTCGACGAGGTCCTGCCCGGCTGGGACGAGCACACCAGCTGCCCGGGCGGCATCTTCCAGGGCGGCCCGGTCAAGCTCGACTCCGCGGTCGGCCTCGTCGCGCTCCCGGGGGACGACGACCCCGTGCTCGGCACGAAGCGGCTCTTCGGCGGAGTGGGCCTCGTCGACCTCGACGCGCCGCCGGTCCTCATCAGCCCCGAGGTCGCGGGCCTGCGGGTCTTCGTCGGCTACGCGGGCTGGGGCGCCGGCCAGCTCGAGTCGGAGATCGACGAGGGAGGGTGGTTCGTCGTCCCCGCCCGGGTCGGCGACGCCTTCACCGCGGACCCGCCCACCCTGTGGACCCGCGTCCTGCGGCGTCAGCCGCCCCCGCTGTGCCTCGCCGCGACGCTGCCCGACGACCCGACGATGAACTGACCGGCCGACCGGTCGGCACGCCGAACGGCTCTCTACACTCGCGGGCATGAGCCTCAGCCCCGACGACCCGTTCGGCGCCCCCGGGGCCCCGGCCGGCCCGGAGTCCTCGCCCGGCACCTCCACCGCGACCCTCGAACGGACCGAGACCGTCCCGCAGCTGCAGGAGCCCGGCGACCACGAGCGGTTCTCGCACTACGTGCGCAAGGAGAAGATCCTCGAGTCGGCGCTCTCCGGCGAGCCGGTGACCGCCCTGTGCGGGAAGATCTGGGTGCCGGGCCGCGACCCGAAGAAGTTCCCGGTCTGCCCGATCTGCCAGGAGATCTACGACGGCCTCCGGCCTCCGGAGGACGGCGGCGACGAGTGACCGCGGGCGGGTCCTGCCCGGTCCGCCGGCGTTGACGAGGCTGTCACCGGCGGTCGTTATCGTGGGCCACCCATGAGCACCTCGGCCGCATCCCACCTCTCACCCGCCTTCCCGGAGCGGGCGGCGTGGGGAACCGCCGGGAAGCTCCGGGCGTGGCAGGCCGAGGCGCTCGAGCAGTACCTCGGGTCCGACGCGACGGACTTCCTCGCCGTCGCGACGCCGGGCGCGGGCAAGACGACCTTCGCGCTGCGGGTCGCCGCCGAGCTGCTGCACGCGGGGACGGTGCAGGCGGTCACCGTGGTCGCCCCGACCGAGCACCTGAAGACCCAGTGGGCGGACGCCGCCGGGCGGGTCGGCATCCACCTCGACCCGCGGTTCAGCAACACGGTCGGCGAGACCTCGAGCGACTACGACGGCGTCGCGGTCACCTACGCGCAGGTCGCGGCGCGTCCGTCGGTCCACCGCGACCGGACGACGGCCGTGCCCACCCTCGTCATCCTCGACGAGATCCACCACGGTGGTGATGCGAAGTCGTGGGGCGACGCGATGCGGGAGGCCTTCGAGCCGGCGGCCCGCCGCCTGGCCCTCACCGGGACCCCGTTCCGCTCGGACACCAACCCCATCCCGTTCGTCCGGTACGAGCTCGGGGAGGACGGCATCCTCCGGTCGTCCTCGGACTACGCCTACGGCTACGAGCGCGCCCTGGCCGACCACGTCGTCCGACCCGTGATGTTCCTCGCGTACGGCGGGGCGATGCGCTGGCGGACGAAGGCCGGCGACGAGATCGCCGCACGCCTCGGGGAGCCGATGACGAAGGACGTCACCGCGCAGGCGTGGCGCACGGCGCTCGACCCGAAGGGCGAGTGGATCCCGTCCGTGCTCGCCGCCGCGGACCGCCGGCTCACGGAGGTGCGGCGCCACGTGCCCGATGCGGGCGGCCTCGTCATCGCCTCCAACCAGACCGCAGCCCGGGCCTACGCCCGGATCCTCGCGCAGGTGACGGGGGAGAAGCCCACCCTCGTCGTCTCGGACGATGCCGGCGCCTCGTCCAGGATCGAGGAGTTCGCGGCGTCCGACGCACGGTGGATGGTCGCCGTGCGCATGGTGTCCGAGGGCGTCGACGTGCCCCGGCTGTGCGTCGGGGTGTACGCGACGTCGACGTCGACCCCGCTCTACTTCGCCCAGGCCGTCGGCCGGTTCGTGCGCGCCCGGCGTCGCGGCGAGGTGGCCTCGGTGTTCCTGCCGACGGTCACCCCCGTCCTCGCGCTGGCCGCGGCGCTCGAGGTCGAGCGGGACCACGCGCTCGACCGGCCGGAGCAGGCCGACGGCGAGGCGCCGCTGTGGGCGGAGGAGGAGGGCCTGCTCGCCGAGGCGAACCGCTCGGAGTCGGTGTCGGACGACCTCACCGGGTCGTTCGAGGCGCTGGAGTCGGACGCCCACTTCGACCACGTTCTCTTCGACGCCCAGCAGTTCGGTCTTCACGCCGAGGTCGGCAGCGAGGACGAGCAGGACTACCTCGGCCTGCCGGGCCTCCTCGAGCCCGACCAGGTGAGCGACCTGCTGCGCGAGCGCCAGGCGAAGCAGTCGTCGCGGCGGCCGCCGAAGGCGTCCACCGGCCCGGCGCCGGTCTCGGCGCACCGGGCGCTCGCGGCGCAGCGCAAGGAGCTGAACACGCTCGTGGCCGCCTACGCGAAGAAGACGGGCACCCCCCACGCGAACATCCACATGGAGCTGCGGCGGGCGTGCGGTGGGCCGGAGCTCGCCACGGCGACGAGCGAGCAGGTCGCCGCACGGATCGAGAAGATCCGCAACTGGTTCGTCGGACGACGCTGACCGGGGACGGGCGGCCGGGTCTCAGGCCGGGCCGAGCACGGCCGCGCTCGTCGTGTCGAAGACCTCGAGCGCGTGCTGCCACGGTGCCGTCATCGCATCGAGCCCGAGCAGCTGCGGGAGCAGGTCGTGGCTGAACGTCGCGCTCGCCTCCGCGGGGAGGAGGGAGGGCAGGTTGTCGATCGCCACGACCTGGACGGTGCGCTCCCCGTCCCGGAGCGTGCGTACCGGCTCCTCCCACGACGTTGTCGAGGTGTTCACCGGCAGCAGGTTGAGGTCGCTCGTGACGTCGCAGGTGACGTCCGTGAGGACCGCCAGGCGCGATCCCGGCGCATCGAGGTCGGCGGCCGTGACGAAGGGCTCGCGCGGGGTGCTCACCGCGACGCAGTTGACGAGCAGCGTGTGCGCGCGCAGCCGGTCCCGGTCGATCGGGTCGGTCTCCGCGCGGTCCCACGTGGTCGCCGTGATACCGCCGACGGCGAGCGCGTCCACCGCGCCTCGGCCGCTGCGCCCCCGGGCGCCGACGACGAGGGCCGCCTCGTCGGCCGCCGGGGTGCTCGAGCGCAGGCGGTCGTCGAGCGCGTCCTTCGACATCGGTGAGAGCGGGGCCTCGATCGCACCGCGAGCCGCGAGCAGCCCGAGCGAGGCCCCGGCGTACCCGGCCCAGTAACCGAAGGCGACCAGGCGCGTGCCGTCGGCGCCGGTGAGGTACTCGACGTCGAGGAGACGGCCACCGCCGCGGCGGAACCGTGCGAGCAGGTCTGCGGCGTCATGCTGGCCCTTGAACGCGTGGCCGAAGAACACGTGGGTGTGGCGGAGGGCCTCGGGCTGCCCCGGCAGCTCCTTGAGCCCGACGACGACGGCCTCGGCCGGGGCGTCGACCCACGAACCGGGCTCGGCGAGCGTGCAGCCCGCCGCGGCGTACGCCTCGTCGGGGACGCACCGACGGCCCGACCGCTCGACCGTGACGGTGTGCCCGGCCTCGACGAGCGCGGCGGCGTCCTCGGCCACCACCGGCGTGCGGCGCTCGGTCGGACGGTGCTCGGCGCGGATCCAGAAGTGGGCCATGCCGCGATTCAAGCACCCCGGTCCGCGCTGCTCCGGTCCGCGTGGCGTCACCGGTCGTTCACCGCCTCGTCGGACGACCGTGGGAGGGTGGCGGGATGGACAACTCGGCAACTCCCGGCTGGTACGACGATCCCGACGACGTGACGAGGCTGCGGTACTTCGACGGCCTCGTGTGGACCGAGCGCACGATGGCCAAGACGGTGCGCACCGGGGTCGACTCCCTCGTCCCGCCGAGCGCCCCGGCCCAGACGGCTCCCGATCACGCCCTCGGGGCCGGTGAGGGCGTCGCGCCGGGGCCGTACCCGGCGCAGAGCTACGGCCAACCGGCCTACCCGCAGCAGCCGGACACGCAGCAGGCGTGGACCGGCCCGGTCGCTCGCACGGCCGACGGCGACGAGTACGCGAGCTACCTCCAGCGCGTCGGGGCGTACCTGCTCGACGGGCTCCTCAACGGCCTCATCGTCGCCGTCGTCGCGGGCTACCCGATGTGGCGCGCGATGCAGCCGTACGTCGACTTCATCGAGAGGACGCTCGATGGCGAGACGGTGGACCAGCCGAACCCGCTGCTCGGCGTGTGGGGCATGGTCGACCCGGTCTGGTACGCCGTCGCCTTCGCCCTCTCCCTCATCATCGGCACGCTGTACCACGTCCTCTTCATCGGGCTGCGTGGCCAGACCCCGGGGAAGATGGCCCTGGGGATCAGCGTGCGACGGGCCGACCGGCCCGGCGCGCCGGGGGTCGCGACGGCGATCAAGCGCTACCTCCTCGTCATCGTCACCGGCGTCCTCGGGCTCATCCCCGTGGTCGGCAGCCTCGGCGGCCTCGTGACGATCATCGACCTGTTGTTCCCGCTGTGGGACCAGAAGCGGCAGGCGCTCCACGACAAGATCGGTGGCACCGTCGTCGTCAAGGGCGCGCCGCGTCGCTGACACCGAGCGGCTGACACCAAGCCGCTCACACCCGGCCTCAGCCGGTGACGACCTCGCCGGTCGTCGTCGCCCCGGCCGCCCGCATCGCGTCGATCGCGGTGGCGGTCGTGCCCGGGGCGACGCCGGCGGTGAGGTCGAGCAGGACGGTCGTGGCGAACCCGTTGCGCACCGCGTCGAGGACGGTCGCGCGCACGCAGTGGTCCGTGGCGATGCCGCAGACGTCGACCGCGTCGATCCCGCGGTCGCGCAGCCACGCCGCGAGGCCGATGCCGCCATCGGTGATGCCCTCGAACCCGCTGAACGCGGCGGCGTGCTGCCCCTTCCGGAAGATCTCGTCCACGTGGGGGACGGCCGGGGCGAACGCGGGGTGGAAGGCCGCGCCGGCGCTCCCCGCCCGGCAGTGCACGGGCCAGGTCTCGCCGAAGTCCGGCTCCTGGCCCTCGGGTGCCCAGTGGTGACCGGGGTCGAGGTGCCAGTCCGCGGTCGCGACGACGGCGGCGTAGTCCCCACGGCGGGTGCGGACGAGCTCGGCCACCCGGCGTGCCACCTCGGCGCCACCGGTCACGGCGAGCGAACCGCCCTCGCAGAAGTCGTTCTGGACGTCGACGACGATGAGTGCGCGGGTCATGGACCCGAGCATGTCACGGCGTCTCGGTGAGGAAGATCGTCTCGACCGCGGGCGTGCCCCGGGAGAGCTGGTGCGCGGACCGGGGGAGCTGACCGACCGACCTCTCGTGGTGGGCGCGCGCCGCCTCCGCGGTGCAGCGGTCACGCCCGACGACCTCGCCGTCCCGCACGAGCTCGACGAGCAGCTCGACGTCGTTGCCGTCGTTGTGCGGCAGCTCGCCGATCCCGAGCAGCTCCTGCTCGGCGACCCCGTTGGCGTTCATCCGACGCAGCGCGTACTTGCGGCCACCGATCGACTGCTTGTCCTTGCTCTTCTTCGCGACGCCGATCATCCGGCCCTCGTCGTCGGCGCGCGCGACGAGCTTGTAGACCATGCCCGCCGTCGGCGCCCCCGACCCGGTGACGACCCGCGTCCCGACTCCGTACCCGTCGACCGGAGCGGCCGCCAGCGCGGCGATCGCGTACTCGTCCAGGTCCGAGGTGACGACGATCTTCGTGTCCGTCGCGCCGAGCGAGTCCAGCTGCTCGCGGACCTCCCCGGCGAGGACGACGAGGTCGCCGGAGTCGATCCGCACGCCGCCGAGCTGCGGGCCCGCGACCTCGACGGCGGTCCGGACCCCCTGCTCGACGTCGTAGGTGTCGACCAAGAGCGTCGTGCCCGGACCGAAGGCGGCGACCTGTGCCTCGAAGGCCTCGCGCTCGTCGTCGTGCAGGAGCGTGAACGCGTGCGCGGCGGTGCCCTGCGTGGGGATGCCGTACCGGCGACCGGCCTCGAGGTTGCTCGTCGAGGCGAAGCCGGCGATGTACGCCGCCCGGGCCGAGGCGACGGCGGCCTCGTCGTGGGTGCGGCGCGAGCCCATCTCGATGCACGGTCGCGTGCCGGCCGCCCCCGTCATGCGGCTCGCGGCGCTGGCGACGGCGCTGTCGTGGTTGAGGATCGAGAGGATGACCGTCTCGAGGATGACGCCGTGCGCGAAGTCGGCCTCGACGACGAGGACGGGGGAGTAGGGGAAGTAGCACTCGCCCTCGGCGTAGCCCCACACGTCCCCGTCGAACCGGTAGTCGGCGAGGAAGTCCAGCGTCGCGTCGTCGACGACCTTCCGCTCGCGCAGGTAGGAGAGCTCGGCGTCGGTGAAGCGGAACGCCTCGATCGCGTCGAGGACCCGGCCCGTCCCGGCGACGACGCCGTACCGTCGTCCGTCGGGCAGACGACGGGCGAACGTCTCGAAGACGCAGCGCCGCCGGGCGGCACCCGAGGCGAGCGCGCCCTGGAGCATCGTCAGCTCGTAATGGTCGGTGAGCAGCGCCGTGGACGGGCGCGTCGGGTCGAGGTGCGTCGTGGCCACCGGCTCACCCTACGCGCGGCGTTCTAGGGTGGGGCGCGTGTCCATCGCCCCCGTCGAAGCCCCGGTCAGCGACGCCGACTCCCGCCTCGAGCCGGACGCACCGTGGGTGACCCTCGTCTGGAACGACCCGGTCAACCTCATGTCGTACGTCACCTACGTGTTCCAGACCTACTTCGGCTACGACCGGGCGACCGCGGAGCGGCTCATGATGGACGTCCACGAGAAGGGGCGCGCCGTCGTGTCCACGGGCCCGCGCGAGCGCATGGAGGTCGACACCGAGGCCATGCAGGGGTACGGCCTGTGGGCGACGTTCCGGCAGGACACCTGATGGCGTACGGCTTCGTCGAGAGCGAGGGCGAGATCCTCGGCCTGCTCGACGCGGACGAGCGGGCCATCGTCGTCGACGGGCTGCGGCAGGTCGACGCGCTGCTGGCGACCGCCGACGGTGACGGGGACGACGGCCTCGAGTCGATGCTTGCGCAGCTCGAGGCCCACGTGACCGGCGAGGCCGGGCGGTCCGGGGCGGACGACGCCGATCTCGAGGAGCGCGACCCGGCCCTGCGTCGGCTCCTGCCCGCCGGCCACCGCGACGACGAGGAGGCTGCCCGCGAGTACCGCCGGATGACCGAGGCGGGGCTCGTGCGCGGCAAGCGGGCGACGATCGCCCGCGCCCTCGACGCGCTGACGGCCGAACCGGAGGTCGACCCCGGGCGGGTGCGCCGCGCCTACCCCGACCTCGACGTCGACCTCGACGACGTCCGCCCCCTGGTGCTCGACGCCACCCAGGGCTCGGCGCTGCTCGTGGCCCTGACGGACCTGCGCCTGGTCCTCGCCGAGCGCCTCGGGCTGCGCACGGACGATGACGCCGACCGGCTCGTCGACGAGATGCGCGACGCCGACCCCGACGACCCGCGCACCTTCCTCGTGGCCGTGTACGACTTCCTCGGCTGGTTCCAGGAGTCGCTCGTCCAGACCCTCACCGAGGTCGGCTGAGTGGACGCACCCATCGGGATCTTCGACTCCGGGTACGGGGGGCTCACCGTCGCCCGCGCCGTGCTCGACCAGCTCCCGCACGAGTCCGTGGCCTACCTGGGTGACACGGCACGCGCCCCCTACGGCCCGCGCCCGATCGCGCAGACCCGCACCTTCGCGCTCGAGTGCCTGGACCGGCTCGTCGACCACGGCGTGAAGATCCTCGTCATCGCGTGCAACACCGCGAGCGCCGCGGTCCTCCACGACGCCCGCGAGCGGTACTCCGTGCCGGTCGTCGAGGTCATCCGCCCGGCCGTCCGGCGCGCGGCGGCGGCCACCCGCAACGGGCGCGTCGGGGTCATCTCGACGACGGGCACGCACCAGTCGGGGGCTTATGTCGACGCCTTCGCCGCTGCCCCGGCGATCGACGTCACGAGCCGACCGTGCCCGCGGTTCGTCGAGTTCGTGGAGGCGGGAGTCACCGGAGGGGAGGAGCTGCTGTCGGTCGCGCGGGAGTACCTCGCGCCGTTGCAGGAGCGGGACGTCGACACGCTCATCCTCGGCTGCACGCACTACCCGCTGCTGACGGGGGTCATCTCGTACGTCATGGGCGAGGGCGTGACGCTCGTGTCCTCCGCCGACGAGACGGCCAAGGACATCTACCGCACGCTCGCGGACAGCGGGACGCTTCGCGCCGACTCCCTGGGTGATCCCTCGCACGGCTTCACGACGACCGGCGACCCCGACACCTTCCGTAGGCTGGCGCGCAGGTTCCTCGGTCCCGAGGTCGACCACGTCTTCGGAAACATGGGAGGTGCCGCGTGAGGCTGACCGTGATCGGCTGCTCCGGGTCCTTCCCCGGCCCGGACTCGCCCGCGTCCTGCTACCTGATCCAGGCGCCGTACGAGGGCCGCACCTTCTCGATCGTCCTCGACCTGGGGCCCGGGGCGCTCGGCGCGCTGCAGCGGGTGATCGACCCGCGCGATCTCGACGCCGTCATGCTCACCCACCTCCACCCCGACCACTGCCTCGACTGCACGGGCCTGTTCGTCACCCGCCGGTACGACCCGCGCGGCCTGCCCTCCGGGCGGCTGCCGGTCTACGGGCCGGCGGGCACGGCCGACCGGCTCGCGGCCGCGTACGAGGGCATCGACGAGCACGGCATGACCCGCGAGTTCGACTTCCGGCGGCTGATGGACGGGGTGCCGATCCACATCGGCCCGTTCACCGTAACGCCCCGGCTCGTCAACCACCCGGTGGAGGCCTACGGCTTCCGGGTCGAGCACGAGGGGAAGGTCCTCGCGTACAGCGGCGACACCGACGCCTGCGACGCACTGAGGTCGCTGTGCGCCGACGCGGACCTCGTCCTCGCGGACTCGGCCTTCGTGGAGGGCCGGGACACCGCCAGGGGGATCCACATGACCGGCCGGCAGTGCGCCCAGGCGGCGCTCGACGCGGGTGCCCGTCGCCTGCTGCTCACCCACATCCCGGCGTGGAACGACCCGGAGGTGTGCCGGGCGGACGCCGCCGCCGTGTGGCCGGGCGAGGTCGAGCTGGCCCAGCCCTTGGCCGTCCTCGACCTCTGACCGCCCGCCGAGCATGCAGAAGGGCCGCTGGGGCCCTCCTCGCACTCAGGTGTTCCGCTTCTGCATGTCGGGCGGGAGGCCGGAGCGCATGGCCACGGCCTCGGCGATGGTCTCCCGCACCCACCCGGGATGGCGCATGAGGTGCTCCCACGCGTACCGCTGCACGTGCCAACCGGCGAGCGCGAACTCCGTGTACCGCCAGCAGTCCGCGGTCAGGGCGTCGCGATGACCGTGGTGGGCGAAGCTGTCGCACTCCAGCGCGATCCGCAGCCCGGGGTGGCCGACGTCCGGGTGGCGGCGAGCGCCGTCCCGCAGGAGGAGGTCAGGCTGCGCGACGAAACCGGGCGCGGCGTCCAGGGCATCGGCGCGCAGGGCTGACTCCGGGGGATTGGCTGCCAGCGGCGTCGCTGACCGGGCGACCCTGCGGATGCCGGGCGCACCCGGTCCGCGCAGGCTCGCCGCGGCGGCGACGAGGTCGGTGCGGGTGATCCCGCCCAGCCGCACGGCTGCGTCGGCGACGGCAAGCGCCTCGCGGAACGGCAGCAACCGCGCGCAGTCGAGGACGGTACGAACCGGGCTGGTGAGACCGTCCGAGTGCTCGTCGGCCGCGAGATCTGCCCAGAGGATGCGGACGCTTGGCGGCACCCGGCGCAGCCCGCGGTTGCGGGGGACGAGCACGGTCACCTCGCGCGGTTGCCGCAGGAGGGGCCAGCCGTGCCGAACCGCGGCGCTCGGGCCCGCCACGACACCGCCCGCCGTGCTGGCCGCGATGACGTCGTCGCCCGACCCGTCGAGCACGTAGGTCCCACGCCGGGTGCGGACGAGCCGCCCGGCTGCGACGGCGGTCCGCAGCCGGTGGCGACCGGCCAGCGCCACGATCTCCGACGCCGTGGCGGACCCGCCGTGCTGAGCGACGGCCATCACGGCGAGATCGGTCACGCCGGGATCGTCGCGAAGTCCGCGGTGCGGGTCGTCGAGTTCTCCACAGGCGGGCCCGGCGCCTCCCAAACATGCAGAAGGGTGGCAAGGGCGTCGTCCGGGCCCGTTCTGGTCGCTTCTGCATGTCGGGTGGGCGGACGGGAGTGGGTGACCCGCGGCGATAGCGTGGCCGCATGACCGACACCCGCCACGACGGCCGCGCTCCCGAGGACCTCCGCGAGGTCCGCATCACCCGCAACTGGCTCGACCACGCCGAGGGCAGCGTCCTCGTCGAGTTCGGCCGGACGAGGGTGCTGTGCGCGGCGACCTTCCAGGAGGGTGTCCCCCGCTGGCTCAAGGGCAAGGGCACCGGGTGGGTCACCGCGGAGTACGAGATGCTGCCGCGCTCGACGAACACCCGCTCCGACCGTGAGTCCCGCAAGGGCAAGGTCGGCGGGCGCACCCACGAGATCTCGCGGCTCGTGGGGCGGAGCCTGCGCGCCATCATCGACACCGCGCAGCTCGGCGAGAACACGATCGTCCTCGACTGCGACGTCCTCCAGGCCGACGGCGGCACCCGCACCGCGGCCATCACCGGTGCGTACGTGGCGCTCGCCGACGCGATCGACGACGCCCGCGCTCGCGGCCTCCTCGGGCCGAAGGCCATGCCGCTCACGGGGTCGGTCGCCGCGGTGAGCGTGGGCATCGTCGACGGCCGACCGGTGTGCGACCTCGACTACCCCGAGGACGTCGCCGCCGGGACCGACATGAACGTCGTCATGACCGGCACGGGGGAGTTCGTCGAGGTGCAGGGGACGGCCGAGGGCGCCCCGTTCGACCGGGACCTTCTGGGCCAGCTGCTCGACCTCGCGACCGCTGGCTGCGCGCGCCTGACCGAGATCCAGGCCGAGGCACGGGCCGGCACGCCGCGGGAGCGGGTGCGCTGATGGCCACCCGCGTCGTCCTCGCCACGCGCAACGCGGGCAAGGTCCACGAGCTGCGGCAGATCCTCGCCGAGCACGCGGCCGACCTCGACCTCGAGATCGTCTCCGTCGCCGACCTCGACGGCGTCCCCGAGGTGGCGGAGACCGCCGTGACCTTCGAGGGCAACAGCTGGCTGAAGGCCGAGGCGGTGGCGTCGGCGACCGGGCTCCCCGCGCTCGCGGACGACTCCGGTCTGTGCGTCGACGTCCTGGGCGGCAGCCCGGGGATCTTCTCCGCGCGCTGGGCGGGCACCGACCTCGACGGGACCGAGCGGGACCGCGCCAACGTCCGACTGCTGCTCGCCCAGCTCGGGGACGTCCCCGACGAGCACCGCGCGGCCCGCTTCCGCTGCGCCGCCGTCCTGGCGCTGCCCGACGGGCGCAGCGCCGTCGCCGAGGGACACGTCACGGGGACGGTCGTCCGCGAGCCCGTCGGCGACAACGGGTTCGGCTACGACCCGATCTTTCGCCCGGACGGTGACCAGCGCACCCTCGCCCAGCACTCGGACGAGGAGAAGAACGCCATCAGCCACCGCGGGGCGGCCTTCCGGGCGATGGTGCCGCACCTGCGGGAGCTGCTGGGCTGAGGAGTGCCGAAGGCGGGACTCGAACCCGCACACCCGAAGGCACCAGAACCTAAATCTGGCGTGTCTGCCAGTTCCACCACTTCGGCGTCCGGGGTGGGAGTCTAGGGCCGTGACGACCCACCGGTACTCGACGGCGCTGCGGTGGTCGGGCTCGACGGCGGTCGGGTACGAGGGGTACTCCCGCCAGCACCACCTCGTCGTCGGCCCGGAGGCGCTCGCGGCCTCGGCCGACCACGCCTTCCTCGGCGACCCCGCGCGGGTCAACCCCGAGCAGCTCCTCCTCGCGGCGGCGAGCTCGTGCCAGCTCCTCAGCTTCCTCGCCGTCGCCGCCCGGGCGCGGGTGGACGTCGTCGACTACACCGACCACGCGAGCGCCGTCATGCCCGAGGACGAGCCGCCCCTGCGGGTCGCGGCGATCACCCTGCGCCCACGGATCACGGTCACGGGCGCGCCGCCGCGGGCGAAGGTCGAGCGGCTCGTCGAGGTCGCGCACCGCGAGTGCTTCATCGCGCGGTCGCTCACGTCGCAGATCACGCTCGAGCCGACGATCCTCGGCTGCGCGGACTGACCGACCGAGGGTCGAAGCCGTAGGGCAGCTCGAGCCGGTGGGCCCGCATGAGCGCGGCGTCGGCGAGGACCTCGGCGGTCGGCCCGTCGGCGACGACGACGCCGCCGTCGAGGACGGCGGAGCGCTCGCACAGCTCGAGGGCGTACGGCAGGTCGTGGGTGACCATGAGGATCGTCGTGTCGAGCCCGTCGAGGACGTCGGCGAGCTCCCGCCTGGCCGCGGGGTCGAGGTTGCTCGTCGGCTCGTCGAGCACGAGGAGGTCGGGCTCCATCGCGAGCACCGTCGCCACCGCCACCCGACGCTTCTGGCCGAACGACAGGTGGTTCGGGGCGCGGTCGAGCGCGTCGAGCATGCCGACGAGCTCGAGCGCCCGGCGGACGCGCGCGTCGAGCGCGGCGCCGCGGAGCCCGAGGTTGCGGGGGCCGAAGGCGACGTCCTCGCGCACGGTCGGCATGAAGAGCTGGTCGTCGGGGTCCTGGAAGACGATCCCGACGCGTCGGCGGACCTCGCGCGCCGTGCGTCGGGAGACGGTCCTCCCCGAGACGACGACCTCGCCCGCGCCCGCCTCGAGGATCCCGTTGAGGTGCAGGACGAGGGTCGTCTTCCCTGCGCCGTTCGGCCCCAGGAGCGCCACCCGTTCCCCGCGCTCGATCCGCAGGTCGACCCCGAAGAGGCTCTGGTGGCCGTCGGGGTAGGCGTGCGCGAGCCGACGCACCTCCAGGACGGGGGTGCTCATGCGGCCACCCGCGCGGTGAGGCTCGCGAGCACGACCACCGCAGGCAGGGCAAGCGCCGCGGCCCACCCGCGAGTGGTGGCGCCGTCGGGGTCGGCCGGGAGGCGCTCACCGCCGCCTCGGGAGAGCATCGCGAGGTGGACGCGCTCGCCGCGCTCGTAGGACCGGACGAACAGACCCCCGGCGCTCGTCGCCAGGACCGGCCACGAGCGGACGTCACGGGCGTCGAAGCCGCGGGCCGCGCGCGCGACGGCCATCCGACGCCACTGACCGGTGACCACGTCGAGGTAGCGCACCATGAACGAGAGGATGTCGACGAGCGCGCCCGGCAGCCGCAGCAGCCGCAGCCCGCCGACGAGGTGGGCGGGGGAGGTCGTGCTCGCCAGGACGACGGCGGCGAGGGTGCCGAGCGTCGCTCGAGCGAGGAAGGTCGCGGCGGCGGAGAGGCCGTGGGTGGACACGGTGACGTCGGGAAGCCCGGGCACGGCCACCCGCGGGCCGGTCGCGACGAACGGCAGGGCGAGCGCGAAGACGACGAACGGGATCTCGATCGCCAGCCCTCGGACGACGGTCGTGACGTCTAGGCGGGCGAGGATCACGGCCAGCGCGAGGGCCGTGGCAGCGACCCCGTAGACCCACCACGCGCCGGGGGGTGCGGCCACCACCGCGACGACGAAGACGACGAGGGCGACGAGCTTCGTGCGAGCCGGGAGGCGGTGGACGGGCGAGTCCGCGGCGCGGCGCCCGCCCCTGCCGTGGGGGCCGCTCACCCCCGTCGGGCGAGCGCCCGCGCGAGCACCGTCATGAGGACGCCCACGACGACGATGCCGACGAGCCCGGCGATGCTCGTGCCGAGCGGTCCGTCGAGCCCCCTGAGCCCGTAGTCGGCCAGCGGCGAGCCCGCGGTCGGCGAATCGGTCGCGGTGCCGCCGAAGCCGGTGCGCTCGGCGACGTACTCGAGCCCGTCGGGGTGGCTCGAGGCCCACAGGGAGAGCACCCCGGCGACGAGGGCCGAGAGGGCGAACCCCACGAGGACGAAGGTCCGGGTCGACACTCGCCGGCCGGTCATGCCGGGGCTCCCGCGGTGGAGCGGTCACGGATCTCGAGGGTGCGCTCGGGGAGGTAGGAGCGGGCGGCGTGGACGAGGTCCGGTCGGGTCGCGAGCACGGCGGAGACGACGAGCGCCGTGATCGCGCCCTCGCCGATCCCGATGACGGCGTGCCAGCCGACCATCGCCGCGAGGACCGCGGCCGGGTCGACCGGCGCGGTCCCGCCGACCGCGAAGAGGGCGGTGAAGACGACCGACGTGGTGACGACCGACGCCCAGGCGGCGACGCCGGCGACGACGGGCAGGACACCGACCCGACGGGGGAGCGCCGCGGCGAGGACGTGGAGGACGGCCCAGCCGGCCCACACCGCCGCGACACCCATGAGAGTGACGTTCGTGCCCAGGGCGGTGATCCCGCCGTCGGCGAAGAGCAGCGCCTGGACGAGGAGGACCGCGGTGAGGCACAGGGTCGCCGTCCACGGGCCGACGAGAACCATCGCGAGGACCCCGCCGAGCAGGTGGCCGGAGGTCCCGGCGCCGACGGGGAAGTTGATCATCTGCGCGGCGAAGACGAACACGGCGACGAGGCCGGCCAGCGGCGCGGTCTTCTCGTCCAGCTCACGTCGGGCGCCCCGCAGGGACAGGGCGACGGCCCCCGCAGCGACGACCGCCGTCGCGGCCGAGGCTGGCGCGTCGAGGAATCCATCGGGCACGTGCACGGTGGCCCCAGCTCCTTGGTCCGTTAGGTTGGCGCAGCGGCCGGGTCTCCGGCCCGTCACCGATGCTAGACCCTCAGTTGCACATCGTTTGCATCTGGGTCCGGACCGAGGAGGACTCCGTGGCAGACCGGCTCGCCCCCGGCGACACCGCCCCCGACTTCACGCTCCAGGACGACACGGGCGACGAGGTCACCCTCTCGGACCTGCGCGGGCGCAAGGTGATCGTCTACGTCTACCCGGCGGCCCTGACGCCGGGTTGCACCACGCAGGCGTGCGACTTCACCGACAACCTCGACGACCTCGCGGGCCACGGTTACGAGGTCCTCGGCATCTCGCCGGACGCCCCGGCGAAGCTCGCCCGGTTCCGCGAGAAGGAGTCGCTGACGGTGCGCCTGCTGTCCGACCCCGACAAGGCGGTGCTGCGGCGCTGGGGGGCCTTCGGGGAGAAGAAGCTGTACGGCAAGACCGTCGAGGGTGTCATCCGCTCCACCTTCGTCATCGACGAGGAGGGGACGGTCACCCACGCCTGGTACAACGTGCGCGCCAGCGGGCACGTGGCAAAGTTGCGCCGAGACCTCGGACTGGACTGAAGGAGACGACCATGGGGAACAACTCCTCGCTCAACGACATCGAAGCGGACATCGCAGCGAGCCGCGACCGCCTGGCCCGCACGATCGACGAGCTGTCGGAGCGGGCGACGCCGAAGGCGATCGTCGCGCGGCAGAAGGCCGACGCGAAGGCGCGCTTCGCCTCCGCCACCACGGACGAGGCGGGCCAGGTCCGGGACGAGATCATCGGCGCGGTCGCCGCTCTGGGCATCGCGCTGATCGTCATCGGGCTCGTTCGCCGCTCCCGCTCCTGACCGAGGGGGAGGGTGCCGGCTCGATTTGGTCCGCCGACCGGGCCCGTGTACCTTCTTCCTTCGCGCGCCATTAGCTCAATTGGCAGAGCAGCTGACTCTTAATCAGCGGGTTCGGGGTTCGAGTCCCTGATGGCGCACCACCGACGACGAAGGGCCCCGGCATCATGCCTGGGCCCTTCGTCGTGCGCTCAGCCGCGCCTGTCGTACCGCGGGTCGTACCCGTCGCCACCGTCCGCCCGGCCGCCGCGGGACAGGTCGATCTCGGCGTCGCGATCCCGGCGGCGCATGATCCAGAACAGCGCGCCGGCGAGGAGGAGGGCGAGCACCCCGAGCGCAGGCAGCAGCCAGTTCCTCAGGCCGTCGTTCCCGTCGTCGTCGGTCGATGCCGGGACGACCTGGTCGGTCGAGGTGCTGGACGAGCTCGGCGTGTCCGAGGAAGCGGTCGGCGTGGACTCGGTCGTGGTCGGCGTGGTCTCGCTCGTCGTCGGCTCGCTCGTCGTCGACGTGCTCCCGGCCGCGGTCGGGCTGCTCGTGGTCGCCGGCGGGGTGCTCGTGGTCGAGGTCGGGGCGGGGGTGGAGGTCGTCGTCGGAGGCTTCGTCGCGTGGGTCTTCGAGGCGGACGGCTCCACCCCGTCACCCTTGCCGTCGCCGACCTGGAAGGAGAAGGAGCCGCTCACCGGGTGCCCGTCCTTGCTCGTCACCTTGTAGGCGACGCTGTACCGGCCCTCGTCGAGCGGGCTCCTCACCGGCTGGTAGACGGCGGACCCCTCGGCCTCCGCCGCACCCTTGGTCACGTCCTCCCCGCCGTCGGAGGTCACCCGGATCGTCACGAACTTCGGGTCGATCGGCTCGTTGAAGACGAGCGCCACCTCCGGCGGGGAGGCCGACAACGTGGCGCCGTCCGACGGGCTCGTGCGGACGAGCTTCGCGTGGGCCTGCGCGGGCAGGACCCCGGCCAGGAGCATCGGGAGCATGGCGCACAGCACGAGGAGGACGCGGATCGGCGTGGAGCGGACGGGGGACACGGGCGTCGTGGTCACCCGTCCATCGTGCCCCATGGGCACCACGTGTCACACCGGCGCGCCGTGGGAGGTATGATCGTCGCTGCGCTCGCGACCGGCACGCCCAGCACCGCTGGAATGCCGGTCGTCGTTCGTGGTGGGTGTAGCTCAGCTGGTAGAGCACCGCGTTGTGGTCGCGGGTGTCGCGGGTTCAAGTCCCGTCACTCACCCCAGATGACGAAGGCCCCCGAGATCCTCGGGGGCCTTCGTGCTACCCGCGGCTCAGGCGTCCCGGCCGTGGTCGACGACGTGGCGGGCGGCGATCTCCTTGAGGGCGTCGCTCTCGTGCCCCGGCGGGGCGACGAAGACCGCCTCGCGGTAGTACCGCAGCTCGGCGATCGACTCGCGGATATCCGCCAGCGCGCGGTGGCCGCCGGACTTCTGCGGCGCCTGGAAGTACGCCCGGGGGTACCACCGGCGCGCCAGCTCCTTGATCGTCGAGACGTCGATGATCCGGTAGTGCAGGTGGGACTCGAGCGCAGGCATGTCGCGCGCGAGGAAGCCCCGGTCGGTCGCGACGCTGTTCCCGCCGAGGGGGGCCTTGCCCGCCTCCGGGGCCCAGCGGCGGACCTCTGCGAGCACGGCCTCCTGCGCCTCGGCGAGGGTGCACCCCTCGGCGAGCTCGTCGAGCAGCCCCGAGGCCGTGTGCATCTCCCGGACGAAGTCCCCCATCTGGGCGAGCGCGGCCTCCGGCGGTCGGATGACGAGGTCGACCCCGTCGCCGAGCTGGTTGAGGTCGTAGTCGGTGACGAGCGCCGCGACCTCGACAAGGGCGTCGTCGGTCAGGGAGAGTCCGGTCATCTCGCAGTCGATCCAGACGATCCGGTCGGTGTGCGCGCGGTCGGTGGGGGAGGAGGACACGGTGATCACGGTACTGCGGCGCGTCCGCACGGCCGCTCGGCTACTGTGCGCGCCATGAGCTGGCAGCCGTATCCAGGGGGGCCCGGGCAGCCGCAGACCGGGGGTCCCGCCCGCCCGCACCACCCGCCCCAGGGCTACTCGCAGGGACCCCCGCCGCCGCACCAGCCGCAGCCCGGTCCGCCGCACCAGCCGCAGCCCGGTCCGCCGCGCCAGCCGCAGCAGGGGCCGCCGGGCCAGCCGCAGCAACCGCCACGTCCGCAGGACGACCCCGACCGGACCGTCCGTCGCCGCGCGCCGGGCGCCGCGAGCGCCGCGAACGGCCCGCTGCACCCGAACCACCCGCACACCCCGACCCCGTTCCGCGCCGAGACGCTTCAGCGGCTCGCCGAGGAAGGACGCGCGGCGCAGGCGGGCTTCCCGGCCCAGGCCCAGGCGGGGCAGCTGCCGAGCTACGCCCCGAACCCGACGCAGCGACCCGTCCTGCGGTGGGTCCTCATCGGGTCCATCGTCACCGTGTTCGCCCTCATCGCTGTGCTGTGGGCGCTGTACTTCCTCATCGGCTTCGGCGTGCCGGTGACCGCGATCGCGCTCATCGGCGCGCTCATCCCCCTCTTCATCGTCATCCCGACGTTCCTGTGGCTCGACAGCTATGCCTCCGAGCCCGTCCGGTACCTCGCCTTCGCCTTCTTCTGGGGCGCGCTCGTCTCGACGCTGGTGTCGCTGATCTTCAACACCGTCGGCGGGGTGCTCGTCATCGGCGCGACGGGGGCGACGGACGAGGGCACGGCCTCGGCGCTCACGGCCGTGCTGGTCGCGCCGCCGGTCGAGGAGACCTTCAAGGGCGTCCTGCTCCTGCTCTTCCTCGTCTTCCGCAGGCACACCTTCGACGGGATCACCGACGGGATGGTGTATGCCGGGCTCGTCGCCGCGGGCTTCGCCTTCACCGAGAACATCATGTACCTGGGGATGAGCACGACCGAGGCAGGACCGGCGGGGTTCATCATCACCGTCATCATGCGGTGCATCGCCAGTCCGTTCGCCCACCCGATGTTCACCTGCCTCACGGGCATCGGCGTCGGCATCGCGGCGCTGTCCTCGAACATCGGGGTGCGGATCTTCGCTCCGTTCGCCGGGTGGGTCTGCGCCGTCCTCGCGCACGCCGGGTGGAACGCGCTCGCGACGATGGTGCCCAATGCCGGGTACCAGATCTTGGCCCACCTGGTGATCCTGCTGCCGATCTTCCTCGCGTGGCTGGGGATGATCGTCTGGGCGCGCCAACGGGAGGGGAAGCTCGTCGCCGAGCACCTCGGGCCGTACGTCGAGTACGGCTGGTTGGACCGGAGCGAGCTGCAGATGCTCTCCTCTCTCAGCGCGCGTCGCGCGGCCCGACGCTGGGCCAAGCAGAACCGCGGGCCGATGGGTCTGCGGTCGATGCGGGCCTTCCAGGACACCGCGGTGGACCTGTCGTGCATCCGACGCCGGATGTATCACGGCAGCGCTCCGGTAGACGCGCAGCTCAAGGAGGGCCGCATGCTCGAGGCGCTCGGTCGGGAGCGGGCGGTCTTCGCCGGCCACCAGTGGTGACCGACGCCGGTCTCAGCGCAGGACGTCGCCGAGCCGCGTGAGGGTCACGTCGTCGTCGGACAGGACGGCGACCGCGGCGCGGTGCCGGGCGTCCGCGAGCGGGACGTCGAGAAGACGCACGGCGGCGGGAGCGGTCTCGGCCGCGCGCCAGTCGACGAGGGCCGGATCGACGTCGGGAGCGCTGACGACGATGGACGACGGGTCGACGACCAGTCCATGACCGGTCGCCTTGAGGACCGCCTCCTTGCGTGCCCACACGACGGCCCGGGCGGCGAGCTGCTCCTGGCCGGTGAGCGCGGCGAGGGCGGGACGCTCGTCCTCGGCGAGGGTCAGGTCGTCGAAGGCCGCGAAGCCCGCGTCGTCGAGGTGCTCGACGTCGATGCCGACCTCCGGGGCCCGGGCCAGGGCGAGGACGGCCATCGAGTGCGTGTAGGAGAGGGAGAAGCTCCACTCCGGGTACCCGCCGATCCGGGGCTTGCCGTGCCGGGTGCTCCCGCACGTGGTGCACCGGCGCTCGAAGACGAGCTCGCTCGGCTCGACCCCGAGGACCTGGCCGATCGTCGTGCGCTGCAACGCGCGGGCGGTGAGGAAGGCGCCGGAGTCCTCGCGTCGGCTTGCCCGCTCGAGCTCCTCCGGTGCCAGACGACGGACGAAGGAGGGGTCGTCCCCGACGACCGCCTCGCTCACCGCCACCTCGATGGTCACCGTTCGATCATTACAGGTAGGCCGGTCCCTAGACTCGGGGCTGGCCGATGTCGCCTCGACACGCGGTCCAGCCTCCGTAGCTCAGCTGGAAGAGCATGGGCCTTCTAATCCCACGGTCGCAGGTTCGAGTCCTGCCGGGGGCGCACCTCCCTTTCCCCATCCCACGACTCCCTGAGATGGGCCCGCGCCACGGCACGGCTCAAGCTCCGGCTACTTCGGTTCAGGCATCTCCTGGACTCCTCCCCGAGAGGATCATCGCCTCAGCTCAGGTGTCCGGGAGAGCGGGTCAGGCTCCGAATCGCCCTCGGGCCTCAGCCGACGGGCTTCTCGCAGCGGTCGAGGTACAGGAGCATCGCGGTTAGAAAGTGCCTGGCGCCGATGGCGATAGCGGTCTAGATACACGCGTCGGACGGCGGGAGGTGCATGCGTTGTCCCCCCGGCGGGGGGCGTAGGGTGCGCTACGCTCGGTTCGTCTGAGTAGGTCCAGATGACCGCGAGAAGATGAGGCAGATGCCATGAATCTTACGAGTCGTTGGGCTTTGAGAGCGTCGACGCTTCTCGCTATTTCAACGATCGCTCTCTCTCCATCGTTGCCGGCCGCAGATGCGGCACCCGGTCCGTCGGCGTCTGATTCGGTCTCTGCGCAGGAGTCCTCTGACCCGATCGAGTTTGGCGTCGTGGCCGGAGCTGATGAGGGGCCGTCATCAATGTCCTGGGGTGACGCTGTCGCGACGGGGATGATCTCCGACGCAACTGAAGGCGGATCAGAGAGTCTCCTCCCGGAGGAGGCGGGGTGGGCCACCGCAGGGTCAACTGACAGTTTCGAGCGAGGCTGGTCGGAGGAAGGAGAGGTCGCCGACTCCCTTGTGGAGGCGGACGTGAACGATGCAGCAACGAATAGCGACGCAAGTACAGGCACGTACGCGGCCTTGCCTTCATGCCCCAAATCAGGTTCGACAATGGGCGCGTATATCGCTTTCGACAAAGGGGGGGTGCGAGTACGGCGCGGGTGTCACGTGGGAAAACACCCCTTCGGCTGGCGAAAGTTCTTCTACACGCACGGCCGGACCCTCAACGCTGTCAGGAATTCGGTTGAGCGCGCATATGCGCGGGAGAACAGCGGTCCAGTGACCGTCGTCTACCAATCCGCGGTCAACAAATGGAAGTGTTACAGGATCGTGGGCTGTTTCCGAGTTGACCGAATCGGCGTGCGGACCGTGGTCGTCAAGGCAAACAAGTGGTACTTGCCCGATCACTATCAGCTCGGTGTAATCACGTCCTACTGTCAGAATGACCCCCGTCCCGATGGGTCGATCCCGAAGGTGTGTCCGTGGTGGGCAAAGAATCCAGGACCGCACCACTGAACCGATAGTACTGGCTGGGGCCGAGGCGGACCTTATCTACGGTTTGGATCCTTATACGGTAGGCGACCGTGTAATCCTCCAAAGTTAGGCCCGGGTACACGAACGGCTGTCTGACGCTCAACGGCACCTTTTCCCTCGCCGCTCCGAGTCTCGCCTCCACCTGCCAATATATTGGCAGGTGGAGGCGGACGCCGTCCCAGTCATAGATGGCCGCGTCAACTTCCCAATCTATGGCGCGTAGCAGCGCGTCGCCTCCGCGCGTCTGTGCAGCCGTGTGAGTGTTGCATGAGCCTGAGCGTTCCAGATCGATGAAGAGGGCCCATGCAACCTCCGAGCCCGCAATGGGTAGATCGTCCTCGACGAGAAGATCGAGGGCCCATACTTCGACGTCAATTGGCGGCTCGCGCCGAAAAGTGGTCGGTGACATTCAAGTGATTATGGCGGAAGGCCAGAGAATCGGCAACGTGGACCCCGGGGGCGGGTCTCGAAGGGTCGTCGGGCCATCACCTACCGGCGCGGAGGGGACGGGCGCAGCGAACGGGCCTGCTGGCGGAGACCTGTCGTATCGTCTCGCGCGAACTAGGGGGGCGCGCGCGCTCATTTCCGAGACAGGGCTGCTGGCGTTGGAAGGGGCTAGGAGTTACCGGGCTCGGCCGGGACCCCGCCTTTCGATCTGGCTTGTCTGCTGTTCCGCATCCGTGACCAGCAGTGCGTCGTTGAGAGAATCCATGGCGGCGGCCTTTCGTCGGCCGGGCAGGCGCCCCTTCCCGTTTCACGCGCCACGGGGTGGCAGCAGGCGGGAGTTGGCCGCGACGTTAGCGGGGCGGGCGGCCCGTGCTGGACGGGCGCCTCAAGTCCACTAGCCATAAGGACCGAGGTTCAACCTGACCGAGTCGACGTGTTCGAGTACGGGTCTCGGGATATCGTAGAGCACGAAGGGGAGGGGATCGGTAGAGATCCGTACCCATGCGAGGAAGCCGACAAGCCGGAGACCGCCTCCAAGTGTGCGCTTACCTGGATTGACGGCGAGGCACGTCTCGCAACAAGAACCGACGCTACCTACCTGATAATTCAAGGGACTTGGCTCGCAAGTCGGGGATCGGCGGCGTCCGAAGCGAGTATATCCTGGGCAGTGTTTCGGTAGGTTCATGAGGCGTTAGTCGAAAAAGCGAATGTGCGCGCGAAGGGCGCTTTCATCGTGCCGTTGGGTGCGTAGATGGCGACAGCCCCGCTCGTCGCAAAGTCGAACGTGGTGCTCTGCTTGCGGATACCGCAACAGTTTTTCAGCTTGACCCTCATTTTGTTCCTACTGCACAGCGGACGGGTGACTCGGGTTCGCCGGCGCGATGAACGGTCGGTGACGGGCTATAACGGTCTCATCCCCGGGCTGAGCGGATCCTCGCTCGGCCGCAGCCGGTGCGGTCTCTCCGACCTCACGGCACTCACGTCTATGGCGTCAGAGATGGATACCACCGGCGGCGTTTGGGGCTGTACGCGGGGCGTGCCGCGACTGGCGCAGGACCTTGATCCGTGCGTTCAGCGCAGCTCGGGAGGTGTCCGCGGGCGGCTCCCGTCGTGAGGTCTCTGGCGGGAGAGTCCAGTCCTCGCGCCGTGCCGACCGCCCGCAGTGGGTGGGGTGCCCGGATTGCAGGCGCAGCGGATGCACGCCGACGGGGAGAGCCTGTCGAAGATCGGTCAGCGCCACGCCACCGTCCTACGGGTGCAGGTTCGAGTCCTGTCGGGGGCGCAGCGTCGCAACAGGCAACGGCGCGCCGTGACGATCGGTGGGTGCGAATCGGTCGGGCCATAGAATCCCCCTCATGACCGCTGCCGCTCCCGATACCAGTCGCCTCCTCGCGAGCGTCCAGACGCTTCGCGACGAGGTCGATCGGACGCAGCTGCCGCTGGACCTGCCGAGCACCGCCGACGCGAAGGCGAACCGCGCGGAGCTCCTTCGTCAGCTCGACGACTACGTCATCCCCCGTCTCGAGTCGATCGATGCCCCGCTGCTGGCCGTCATCGGTGGCTCGACGGGTGCGGGCAAGTCGACCCTCGTCAACAGCATCCTGCGTCGTGAGGTCAGCCGCGCCGGCGTCCTCCGGCCGACGACGACGAGCCCCGTCCTCATCCACCACCCCGAGGACCTGCGGTGGTTCCGCAACGAACGGATCCTCCCCGAGCTCGGCCGGGTCACCGGGCCGCACCTGCACGGCGACCGGGTAGAGGTAGACGGGGTCGAGACCGGTCGACCACAGCGCGGGGTCCGCCGACAGCACGAAGGGGGTCCGCGTCGCCGCCGTCGCGATGACCGTGGCGAGCGGGTCGATCAGGTACTGCAGGACGAAGGCCGAGGGCATGCCCGGCGGGGCGACCCCCGACTGTTCGAGCGTCACCTCGGCGTAGCGCTCGATCCACGCGGGGGCGAGCTCAGCCGTTGGCCCGGGCGTAGGCGTCGCGCACCTTCTGGCTGATGCGACCGCGGTCGGAGACCTCGTGGCCGTTGGCCCGGGCCCACTCGCGGATCTTGGTCAGCTCGCTGCTGCTCGTGCGCGACGACGAGGCGCCACCCGAGCTCTTGCGACCGGCGACCCGACGACCGGCGCCGACGTAGCCGGCGAGGGCGTCACGCAGGGCCTGGGCGTTGGAGTCGTTGAGGTCGATCTCGTAGGTCACGCCGTCGAGGCCGAAGGTGACGGTCTCGGTCGCGTCGCCACCGTCGAGGTCGTCCTCAAGGATGATCTGCACACGCTGTGCCATAGGGGATCCAATCATGAGAATGAATTGACGGATCCAGACTAACCATCACTGGCGCAGATGTCGCATTCGAGAAATGCTATTCCTTGTCCGCCTTTTCGGAAGGCTCGGAATGTGCACTTGAGGACTGCTGCTTCGCCTTCTGCTCGGCATTCCATCGCGCGAGGGCCTGGCGCTCTCGCCGGTCACCTTCGATCATGTACTTGATGATCCAGTAGAAGAGAAATGCGACGCCGACGGTCGGCAGCAGGGCTGCCGCATAGGGCCACCAGGTGTCGATGAATTCCATGGGATCAGGCCTCCGGCTTC